>Ga0138256_10002679_pt1 | contig 19016 bp, 19 predicted proteins | sample KNB2016incub_MG_FD_105486 | JGI IMG/M metagenome (GOLD analysis project Ga0138256, IMG submission 105486) | Active sludge microbial communities from wastewater in Klosterneuburg, Austria - KNB2014incub_MG | ecosystem: Engineered > WWTP > Activated sludge > Unclassified | place: Austria... | reverse complement strand
TTTGGATTGGTGATGTTTTTCTTGATTTTGGATATATCTATACACATTGTCAATATGCGATTGACTATATGAAAAGACACCGTATCCTGTTTGCCATTCAAAACGATCTTCAGTTAATTTGTTGTCATTAATGTATTTGGATGATTTTGCTTTTACTGTCTTCATTAGCTCGGAGATGGATACTACAGGTTTTAAACTTAAAAAGCAGTGCACATGATCTTCCACGCCACCTATGATAATTGTTGTACAATTGGTTTCATTGATCAAATTGCCAATAACCGCAAAAAGTTCATCTCTCCATCTTTTATCCAAAACAGCATTTCGATATTTTACTGCAAAAACAAACTGAAGATATACTTTATGATAAGTATGACCCATGTTTTTTCAATTAATAGATTAATAAAACTTCTAAGAGCCGTAGGCTCGACACATTTCACAATCATGGATTTTAATCCGTGATTTCTGCACTACTTCACTACCCCATCAACTTAGGATCTACCAAAAACGGCTGATCATAATATCGCTTTCCCGTGGCTTTGTATAATGCATTGGCCAAAGCACCGATCACTGGCGGGTTGAGTGGCTCACCGAGACCTGTGGGATCTTTTTTATTATCTACAAAGTGAACTTCAATTTCCTTTGGTGCTTCCCTATGTCTGATGAGCCGGTAGGTATTAAAGTTGTTTTGCTGCGGTATGCCATCTTTGAGCGTAATAGCACTGTACGAACCATGTCCAATACCATCGATGATACCACCTTCTGCCAGATTGGTAGCTGCTACCGGGTTGATTACGATGCCACAATCTACGGCTGCGGTAACTTTTTTTATCACCGGTGCATTGTCCTTCATTTCTATGTCTACTATTTGAGCTACATAGGTATTATGACAGAAATAAGCCGCTACACCACGATGCAATCCTGCTGTATCTTTGCCCCAACCTGACTTCTCTTTGATGAGCTGAAGTACTCCGGCATATCTTTCCGCTTCGTAGTCATTGTCTTTGCCTACAGGACTTGTTTTGGCTTTTTCGAGCAATTCCAATCTCAAATCTATCGGGTCTTTGCCCATCGTTTCTGCGAGCTCATCGAGAAAAGACTGCTCAGCACCAGCTATAAAATTGGAACCCGGAGCTCTGAATGCACCTACACTCACATTGGACACAATGGTCCACTCTTCTGCAAGATAATTGTCCACTGCTCCCGCCGGAAAACGATTGGCAGACAAGGAACTTTCCGGTACGCCACCTGTTTTCACATGAAAAGCGAGAAGATTTTTATTTTCGTCAAGCGCCGCCCGGTAAGTAGCATGGTACGCCGGACGATAAATACCGGTGGTCATATCATCTTCTCTGGTGTAGATCAATTTGATGGGGGCGTTTACCTTTTGCGAAATAACGGCTGCTTCTACCACAAAATGTCCATATAATCTGCGACCAAATCCGCCACCCATACGGGTCATTTGTATATCTATTTTTTCAATAGGTAGTCCCAGTCTTATGGAAGCGGATTTTTCCATAAACTCGGGCGTTTGTATTGGTCCTACCAGTTCTGCTTTTTCTGCAGTAACATGGGCAAAAAAGTTCATCGGCTCCAGCGGACTGTGGGCCAGAAATGGCGCGGTATAACTTCGCTCCAGGATGGTTGTCGCTTTTTTGAATGCTGCTTCCGGGTCGCCATCTTTTCTGACTACTGTGGCTTCAGACTTTGATGCAGCAATCATTTTTGCCAGGTGATCAACCGAATTTTCAAGTCCGGAAGGTGTGACCACTGTCTTGGTTTTTCCAAAAAACGGTAAATCTTTTTCCTTTCTGTTGATCTGCTCCCATTCGCAGGTAATGGCTTTTTTAGCGTTCATCACTTCCCAGGTGGTATTGCCCACAACAACTACCAGTTCATTGAATGAAATGGTATCGCACCACTGTGTCTCTCCTTCATTATAGACATTGATCTTAAACACATCTTTGATGCCGGGCATCGTTTTTGCAGCAGTGCCGTCAAATGATTTGAGTTTCAGACCAAAAGCAGGTGGATGTACAATCATGGCGATCAGCATGCCTTCTTTTTTATAATCCAGTCCAAATAATGGTTTACCTGTTACTATTTTCTGGCCATCTACATTGTTTCTGGATGTACCTATGATTTTGTACTCGCTGATTTCTTTGAGTTTGACTTCTTTAGGCACTGCTATGCCGGTAGCAGCAGAAGCCATTTCACCATACCCAGCAGATTTACTACTGGCTTTATGGTGAATCATGCTGGCTTCGGTGGTGATTTCCGATACTGGTACACCCCAGGCTTTAGCCGCTGCTTCTTTGAGCATCTGACGGGCAGTGGCACCGGCCATTCTGAGTCCTTCCCATCCATGACGGATAGACTGACTGCCTCCTGCCAATTGTCTGGTGAAAATAGAAGTGTCCAGTGGGGCCTGTTCTACCACCACATATTTCCAGTCCACATCAAGTTCTTCAGCTATGATCATCGGCATGGATGTTTTAACATTCTGACCGATCTCCGGATTGGGTGACATGATGGTGACTACTCCGTTTTCACCTATTTTCAGAAAGCCGTTTATTTTAAACCACTCTTTGGGCATGGTCAGCAATTGTTCCGGGGTAGGTTTGCAAGATGCCAGCCAACTGAATCCGATCATCATTCCACCACCTGCGAGCGCGCTGCTTTTGATGAATGATCTTCTGCCGTGGGATATTTTTACAAGTGTCATTTGCTATTGGGTGATTTAGTGATCGTGTGATCTGGTGAATGAGTGAATAGAAAATGCTAAAATAGATTACATATTTTTTGCGGCTGTTTTTACTGCTGCTTTGATTCTGGTGTAAGTGCCGCATCTGCACAGATTTCCATTCATGGCTGATTCGATTTCTTCATCACTTGGGCTGGAATTTTCTTTCAGCAATGCCGCTGCGGTCATGATTTGCCCTGCCTGACAGTATCCGCATTGTGGTACATCGTGTTCCAGCCATGCTTTCTGCACCGGATGGTCACCATGTTCTGAAAGACCTTCTATGGTAGTTACTTCCTGGTCACCCACCGCACTTACCGGTAATACACATGCTCTCATCGCCGTATCATTCAGGTGTATTGTACATGCTCCACAAGCCGCAATACCACACCCAAACTTTGTACCTGCCATATCCAGATGATCTCTCAGTACCCAGAGCAAAGGAGTCGTGGGATCCACATCTACTGTTTTGTTAACTCCGTTTATTTTAAGATTAAATGCAGCCATGATGAATACTTTATTTTATTACAAAATTAGATTCACAAATATAATTGAAATAATTAGCTTCACATATACTTAAAAGCTGTTTTTTATGGGGTAATCAAATAGTAGCCAATGTTTTAGCTCTGAATAGTATTAAAATACCATCCCTGCCGGATGGGCTCATTGATTTCAATTCTTAATTAAAGTTTCGGAGATAAATTTTCAAAGAAAAAATACAATTTTTCTTCTTCGTTTTGATGTTACTTGGACAAATAATTATTGATAGATAGAATTAACAATTCTTTTCTTTTGTCTTGACACAAAAGAAACAAAAGGTCAAGGCTGTTTTATTTTCTTAACGCCAAAACATTACAAAATAGCTAAACATAAAAAACTCGCCTTTGATTTTCGTTCAACGATCTGATGTTTTGTGGCACTTCGTTCATTCGTTCTCGAATCAATCTTTCGTTTTGGCTCATACAGTTTTCTGTTTTTAACGCTATTTTGAAATGTTTTGTCTAAAAATAAAAAGGCCACTCCTTCGTTAAGCCCGGTTTTTAATCTTCAAAAATGTAAAAGTTAATCTTTTTAAATCAAAATTCAAGCATACCCAATACAATCAATTTTCATTCAATGAGTTAATTATTTATAGTAAATTTGATTGTATTTGTACAAATCACATGATTAATATGATACCATCTCCAAAACTTTAATTCTTAATTAATTTTCCTTCAGAGAAGCCATATCAATCACGAAACGATATTTGACATCACTCTTCAATAAACGTTCGTAAGCAGTATTTATGTCCTGTATTTTTATGACTTCAATGTCTGATACAATATTATGTTCCCCACAGAAATCAAGCATTTCCTGGGTTTCAGCAATGCCACCTATCAATGACCCTGCCACAGACTTTCTTCCCATGATCATAGGCACCGTATGTAAAAATGGTTCCAAACTACCCAAATAACCTACAAGTACCAAAGTGCCATTGATGGTTAAGGTAGAAATATATGGATTTACATCGTGGACATAAGGTACCGTATCGATGATAACATCAAATTTACCCGTTGCAGATTTCATTTGGGTGGCATCGGTGGAAATAATGATTTCATCTGCACCCAAATCTAAAGCATCCTGAATTTTGCCTGGTGATCTCGAAAATAGTGTGACGGAAGCACCCAAACCTTTGGCCAATTTTATCGCCATGTGACCTAGACCACCTAATCCTACCACTGCAACTTTGCTACCTTCTTTCACATTCCAATGACGCAACGGTGACCATGTCGTAATCCCTGCACACAATAAAGGCGCTACTGCTGCCAACTCTAAATTTGAAGGTACTTTCAATACAAATTTTTCGTCAACCACCACTTTTTCTGAATATCCGCCATAGGTCATTCCACCCAGGTGTTTGTCCGGACTATTGTAAGTACCTGTGGATCCATTCAGACAATATTGTTCGAGGTCTTTTTTACAACTATCACAAGTTTGACATGAATCTACCAAACAGCCAACTCCGGCGAAATCACCTACTTTAAACTTGGTTACATCTTTTCCAATATTTGTTATCTTTCCAACAATTTCGTGACCGGGAATCGCCGGATAACTTGTAAAACCCCAATCGTTTCGTGCAGTGTGCAAATCCGAATGGCAAACGCCGCAGTACAAAATTTCAATTTCGACATCCGTTGTTGTAAGCGCGCGACGATCTATTTGCATTTTTTTTAAATCCGCTTCAGGGGCATTTGTTCCATAAGCTTTTACTTGTGTATTATTCATGTTTATTAATTTACTCATTTTCTAGTTCAGTTGTAACATAAGGTTATCAGTAAAGTTGTTTGTTTTCTCAATAACCAATGTACCGACAAGAATAACTCTTCAGCAAATTATTAGAAGCAGAGTTACATGGATATAGAACAAAAAGTGGGCATGACACCGTCAGAATACCGGAATCTTAACGGGGTTATCTGATGAATGAGTCATTGTTTAGTTAAAAAACCAAAACATCCTGCATCTAAACAAACATCATACTTATCATGAGGCATCTATTAATTGCTGATAGTCTTCAGGTGTATCTATATCCAGTGAACCATGCGGAAAATCTATAAAAGCGACCTGATCGGGAAACCTGTCTACTACTTTTTTTGCTCCCTGACCACCTTTCAGTTCCAAAAGATAAGTAAACATGGATCGATGAAACAATGTTGGCGGACCGCTTGCTTCACCGTAATGACAATGAACGATGGGAAGTCCGGTATCATGATATTTTTCTAATATCTGCCTCAATATTTCTGCAGACAAAAATGGCTGATCACACAATAGAAGTATGACCGCCTCGGTGTCCGGATTTGAGTTAAGGACAGCTTCCAGTCCTTTCCGGATAGAAGACGACAAACCTTCATTCCATTCTTCATTTTCAACGATCTTCGCATCAAAAGTATTCACTTGGTTTTGTATCTTTTCACCATAAGCACCAAGGACAATAAACGTATCCATGCCAAGTGTCAACGTCATATCGATGGTATGCTGCAACAGGTTTTTGCCCTTGTACATAAGGAGTTGTTTGGGTGTGCCCAGGCGGGATGATTCGCCTGCGGCGAGGAGGATTAGAGAGATTGTGGTGGAGTTATTTCTAGCCATATAGCTTAGTGAATTAAATCAATTACATCTAACAATAATTGCTTATATTGCTGACTACTTAACATAACTGAATTATTAAAATAAACATTTTGGTTATAAGGATTTCTCTTTACTTTAATCTTAATATTAACTAAATCTAATTTATTAAAAATAATATTGATACTATTTTCACCATCATCAAACCGCTCAATTTCTTTGTGATGTTTCAAATAAATTAACTCACCAATATGAGATCCTAAATAGTCCTCTTTTTTTTCAAAAAGTAAAAAAGGTAAATCAATTAAAATGCTTCTTAATGTAATTAAATCACCCACCAGCATCTTAAAAACTGTTAATGCTACTAATGTTTCATTATTATCCGTGTTTAGATCTTTTACTTTATATACTCTCCCAGTGATGTCAATATTTTTTTTGTAATATTTTAGTAATGTACGTAAATTTATCTTATTATTAACAATACACTGACTTAAAAAATATTTTAAAATAAATACTGCATTATATCTTTCTTCATTAAGGTACATTTCTATTCTTCCAACTTTAATGCTATTAATTATCACTGAAACAATACCATTAATATTTGTCATATTATCATATCGATAAATCTCTTTAGAATAAAACTTATCAATATAACCATTAAAATCAGTGTTTCCTCCATAAATAGATGTGTAAAGATTTCGGATATTATCAATATCACACACCAAAATGACTCTATCAAAACCAAATTTATTTTTTGAATTATCATTTCTATCATCAAAATGGGCAGAAAAAACATTTAGAATCCTGAAGATGTGTGCAGGATCAATTCTATCTAAATCATCAATAATTAGAATGTTCTCTTTTTTACCGTTCTTTATATTTTTTAAGCCATTTTGAATTATCTGGGTGATTTCCCCTGTTTCATAAATACTACCTTCTTTACTATGTATTTCTGATATAAACTGATAAATTTCTTTGTTTTCAACTTCAGTTTCACTTTTCGGAACATCTTTATAATCTTTCCAAAACTGTCCTAATTCTTTTGAAAATTGATTTAACTGTTCCCCAAGTTCTGGTATTAATAATAAAAAAGTGGAAAATAAACTATGTGAATTTTCAATGAAATGATTACCTAATCCATCAAAAAAGCCACTATAATTATATTGATCATCACTATTCTTCGGAGTAATAGTTAACAAACGTAGTAAAATGTCATACTTAATATATCTGAATATATCTTCATTCTGCAAAACTGAATAATTGACCGGATATAGATGTATAACATTATAATTAGCCTTTTCTTTTTCAAAATAATGATTCAAAAAAGTACTTTTACCAATACCAAATCTTCCTGAAAAAATGATTCTTTCATTATCTGGTAATTCTAAATGTTCAGAAAAGGTTTCTTTAGGTTTAGTAAAAAGTTCCTGAATATATTCCTTCTCTTTTGACATTTTATTTCATTTTTAAGTTTAAAAGCTTCTTTTTTACTCTTTCCCAAAACTATACCTCACACCCCACAAGTTTCTAAGTATTAAAGTATCAGGACTTAGTTCATCGAGAGTGAGCCACTGTGGTGTAACCTCGATCACAAAAGCCAATCTTTTCAGATCTTGCAACGGGAAAATAATTAGTTGCACTGGAAATTGAATGCTATTTACTTCGCCATTGAAGATATTACCATTCATTCCTGCTCCTAGTCTGATCTGATGGTATTTCCTTGGTGTAAATCCATAATACATCTGGACTTCCATATTGCTGTCATAAAGAATGTCATTGGTGTAGACTCTGAATTCCCCGCTTAGATTTTTGTATAATTTTGTTTCTGCACCGATAGCGAAGGTCGAGTATCCGGTGATGCTCACCTGAGAAGATAGATTAAATGAAGAAAACAAAAAAAGAAAAGTGACGAAATGAAAATATTTCATGATGCTGTAAGTTTTAGTTGGTCAAAGATAAATAGTTTATTTTTATATGGTAATTCAATTTTTCTGAAATGACTTAAGAGTAATTGTAAAATGGAGTGGAGTGGATTTTATTATCAGCAGAATAATTTGTTTACATACTATCCCACAGCATTTTGGGATTATATTATTTTTGTTGTAATTTTATCTCACACCAACATTTTACTCCATATGGACTACCTGCAAAAAATAATCATCGATTTTGAACTACATGATGTGGATGGTATAAAAACATGTTTTGAACATGGCGTTCATCCCAATCAGATATTCCGGGGCAAACCACTGATTTATGAGTTGATAAATATGTATGCCCGTGGTCCAATGTTATAATCAACATTAAATGGTTTGGCAAAATCAATACACTGCTTTAGACAATGTATTGATTTTGAGTAAAAGCGAAATTTACTTGTCCTTAAGGTTAATAAAGACTTTTGTTTTTGATGTCAATTTAGTGAAATAGGCCCACAACTATGATTTGTGGAGCCCTTGGCAAATATTGATCGCTTCTTGAGTAGCCAAACCATCACCATCAGAAAAAGAAATGAGTACAAAGAAATTGACGTCGGAATCAGGATTTATTAGTCCCATAATAAAGACTTTAACTCCATTTTGCACTCCTTCAGTATAGCCACCTTTGAAGCCATTTAATTCTATAAGATTTATGTCATCGATCCCATCGAGATTAAGTGCTGCTGCTGCTGCTATGGTATATGCAGTGATGTCGTGGTCATCGATAGTTGCATCATTGAAAGGGAAGATAGAAACAGACATTCCATCACCATCTACGGAAAATTCTTGTTCATTATTTACAGTTTCAGCAAAATCATCTGCCAGGTCAAAAGTTAGTCCATATTCTGACCATTCGAATACTTTTTGGGCATTGACTGAATAGGACACAGTTAAACACAAGATAATGAGGAGCGCGATTGGTTTCATTTTTTTTAATTTTTAATTTTATTAACTAATTTTTAAAATTTATAAAAGGACCATGTTAAGACCTATTTATAATGATGCAAAGAAAAGGGTAAATGAATCTTTGATGTTAGTAAAAATCAGGCATAATATAGGAAAAATACAGCATTTTTGGCAAAAGACGATCATTATGGTCAAAAATCATAGAATTATCCAAGCTTAATGTAGAAGGTTTTGATAAGAAATAGATGGGCAAAATATATAGGAACTGGAAAAATTAGCGTGGAATAAAATTGATCAGAACTTAAGGAAACATCGATTTAATTCAAAAAAAATTCAGTTTACTCTAAAATCAGACTAATAAAGCTTTATATATATTTGTTGAACTTCATTTATTTTATTCAATACCGTTTAATCTAAATCGAGATTTGAAGTGAGACTTTTTAGATGCAACCCAATGCATCATTTTTAGCGACAAACCATAGTCTCTCCTAAAATGCTAAGGTTTGGGTGGACTTTGAAACTGATTTTGAAGCAGCTTGATGTCGTAATATATTATCATTTTAGATTTTTAGGCGTTAAGATGTGTAAAATTGTAGAAAGCCAACAAATTTATTTTTTCACAAAAGAATGAAGAATACTCTTGCCCACCATTTGACTTTCAGCCAGTAAAAAGGGATGTACACAAATCTCACTCAAGGTGATGCAAATCATTGCAAATTTGTGCATAATAGGTGCATCTTTGCTTAAAATAATATCAGGGATGAAAATCAATAAGGAATGGCATTTAAAAAACAAAATGCCCAAAAATCCAACATTAGATGAGCGAATTAAATGGCATCTGGAGCATCAGAAAAATTGTACATGCAGATCAATACCTGAGAAATTGTTAAAGATGATGGCTGAAAAGAAGATTTTTGCATGATAGATTTTAGAGCACTACTTTCCGGTGGAGATTTGCGGTCCATTGGAAAGAGCAATATAGTTGCTTCAACCATACGAAACCAACAAGACTTTGATCGTCTCTTTGAATGTCTGTACTATTCTGAGAGATTGGTAGTCATGCGTGCTGCTGATGCTATAGAAAAGATAACTATCCACTCTCCCGTGTATCTTCATAAACATAAAGAAGCCATCTTTGAACTATGTATCAAATGCAGACAGAAGGAATTAAAATGGCATTTGGCACTACTTATTACTCGTCTTTTTTTGGACAAAAAAGAGTTGCGCAACGTTTGGAATATATTGACCCATTGGACAAAAGATAAAAATAATTCCCTCATTGTGAGAGTTAATGCACTCCAGGCACTTTTTGAACTGACCCAAAAGGACAATACATTCAATACTGATTTTTATTTTATACTTGAAAAACTTGAAAAAGAAAATATCCCATCGATTCAGGCTCGGATTAGAATATTGAAAAATGAAATGAGGTCATTTTGAAACGTAGCCTGAAATTTGTTTAATGGAACCTAAAAGTTAATTTGTTTATGTCAAGACCAACCAATAAAAAAGATTTGCTCGACCTAAGTCAAAAAAATTACAGCGATCTGTTGGCTTATATAAAGTCAATGTCAGATGAAGATAGAAACAGGGAATTTCCAGCCGGCACCATGAACAGAAATATCAGGGATGTATTGGCACATCTTCACCAATGGCATGTGATGATGATAGGTTGGTATGACTGTGGTATGAAAGGAGAAAAACCTGATATACCTGCAAAGGGATATACCTGGAAGACCACACCGGAACTTAATCGGAAAATTCGCGATGAATATAAGGATACAGATTTGAGTACTGTTTTAGAAATGCTGGAAGATTCTTTTGCAGCCATCCGTGAAATCATTAGCCGGCATACAGATGAAGAATTATTTGAAAAGAAAAAATACAAATGGACAGGAACCACTTCATTAGGTGCGTATCTCGTTTCAGCGACTTCCAGCCATTATGAATGGGCACTAAAATTGATCAGGAAAGCCATGAAATGAGAGGAGTTTAAGTGAATGAACAAATTGAATAAAAATTGGAAAAATTTAAGTTTTCCGATTTAATTGGATGAAAATCTTTAGAATAGACTTAAATGAAACGATGGGGACGCCAATACAAAACTGTTTGAACAAGTACAATCTCTCGATTTTATGTGCCGGGAAACCGGTGATATAGCGGGTGAGGATAAAATCGGGAAAGTGCGAAGAGAATAAGTCGTAAATAACCAGGTGCATGAGATTAATTAAGAGTGAGTTTTTTGTATTGGGAGTTTTTTTGTTTACTTTTTTTGCGGAAAAAAAAGTAAAAGCCAGTCGCGGCTAGAGCGACATACCAAGTTTAAAGTATAACCCAATAAAATTAATGGAACCTTTCAAGATATATTTTTCTTTTGTAATTGTACAATTTATTTTAAATACAGACTTTATAACCACATAAAATTAATATAAATATATTTCTACTTCAAATCTGAACCTAAAAAATCTCCGTCAATGATCAAAAGTCTGGCCCCTTTTTCTGAGATAGATCTATGAGAACTTTGATCGTCCGATACAACATACGTCATACCTTTTTTCATAACAATTATGTCTCCGTTTTCTTGTTCATTTATAAATTCTCCTTCCAGACATTGTACAATATGGCCTTTTTGACACCAGTGATCTGCCTTATAGTTTGGTTTATACTCGACTATTCTTACGCGTAGGCCTGGATATTGTACTACTTGCCAGAGCGCAACTCCGGTTTCACCCTCATGCTGTTCTTTGGTTATGCTGCTCCAATCAATACATGTAAAGGGAATGAGATTCATATTTCAAAAATGTTTTTTACCATTCTATTCAGACTATTTTCCGGTTAGAAATGACCTGATATCCTGTGCTATTTTCTGTAATGAAGGATCATGCACATACATCATATGTCCACCTTCATAATAGGTGTACGTCACCCGATCCTGTACGATACCATTTCTGGCAAAGGTATATTCCGCATCAAAAAAAGGACAAATGAGATCATAGTAACCACTGGCTACCATTACCTTCAGATCCTTGTTGGCTCGCATACTATTGCCCAGTTTTCTGGCTACGTTGACATATTTGGGTTCCCAGTAAGTTTGGTCCGGAACATCCCGCCATCTCCATTTGTTGTCGATTTCGTGGTTGGAAGTTTTGTAAGGTCGATCCATCTCCACATTAAGGGTGGCGGCCAGATAATGATTTAATGAAGCGGTATAAGCGCCACTTATATTGTAGGAAGAAGGATCTCCAAGGGTAGGTTTATCGTCTATCTGATCGGATTCAAACCCCATAAATCTCCCGTCAAGCTGCCCGATGGTTTTTCCCTGATCTCTGAGCAACTCTTTTCTGAAACGTGGTATTAGTATGTTTAAGTCAGACAATTCGATATAGGAAGCGGAAAGACCGGTGAAGTAGGTCAGTTTGTTGATGATGTTTTTTCTTTCTGAATCACTTATCCTTGCTCCTTTATATAAAACGGAAACATACTCATCTAAAGCAAATTTTCTGGCTTCTTCTACAAAAGCTTCAAGAGTTTTACCTTGTCCGGCTTTTTTATGATACCATGCAGTGGCCGCCATACTCGGGAAGTAAGTAATAAATGAAACAATATTGTCATGTTCTGATGTACTTCCCTGATAATCCAGTGCCTGTGATATAAGGATCAACCCATTGATGGCCATTTCCTGCCCGTCACCTTCCAGTTGTTCCGTGACTGCAACTGCTCTTGTAGTACCGAAACTCTCACCGGCGATATATTTTGGGGCATTCCATCTTTTGTTTTTTGTGACCCAGGTACGTATAAACTGCGCGATAGAAGCAGCGTCTTCATTGAGTCCCCAAAACTCTTCTACCTTACCTTTTCCCAATACCTGACTATATCCTGTACCCACAGGATCTATAAATACGATATCTGTCAGATCGAGCAAACCGAAATTATTATTGACTAAAGGGTAGGGTGCTGCCCCATCATCTTCTATTGCGTCACTGTGGACTTTTGTGAGTTGAGGACCGAAAAGACCCATATGCAACCAAACAGAAGCTGATCCGGGACCTCCGTTAAAAACAAACATCACCGGACGATTCACATTTTCAGTTCCTTCTGCTTTATACGTTACCGACCAGATAGAAGCGGTAGTATCCCCTTGTTGATTTTTGAGATAAGTTTCATTGGCAATAGCGCGATACTTTATGGTTTTACCACCATAAGTGCCCGAATGTGAGCTTATAAATTCTTTTGGTGCAGGGATTGGTTTTAAGACAGGTTTTTTATCATCCTGAGTTAACCCAAAAAAGGGAATTACAAAAACAAGTAATAATTGTATTTTCATGCGTATATTTTTATTTTTCTTTTAACCGTAAATATGCATTAGAAAATCTATTTCGAACCTAACTTGCTGCAAATCAGAAGCTTCGCCAACTTATCTTCTGTAACCATAGCGGTGCTATGCTTTTCGAAGCTAAGTCGCTGATTTATTGCAATTTAGTCTCTCACTACGAATTCTAATGCATAATTACAGTTTAATTATCAAATGGAATTCGCATGAAAATAATCATCCTGTTTTTTGCTCGCCTGAACACGTTAGTCAGGTACCACAAAGATGGATTCATGCTCATTTCATAAGTTTAAATTTTGTTAAATTGTTGAATATGTCATACTTAAAAAATATTGGTTTTCGAAATATACCTAAATCAATATACTGAATCTGAATAATTACGAAGTTTAAGAAGCCCAATTACAGATTTAATATGATTGTCTTTCAAGTGACTTATTATCAGGACATTTATCTTCTATATATGATAAAGACATGAATAAAATGGTCTTTAGGTACATGGAATTTTCGTCAGTAAAACTTTGCCTTTTGCTACTACATATTAGTCATCAGTGGTTGTTGGTGTTGAGATAATATCCGTTGGAATTCTTTATACCATCACTCATATCTCCTATCTCCTATCTTATCATTTCAACTTTACTCTCATCAGATAACTATGTGCGGTCATATACAAATATTTTTCATCTGCATCCAGCGCACAATTCGCCGTTGCCTGACCGGTATTGATGACACCCAACTGTCGGCTATCCTGATTAAATACAAGTATTCCGCCTGGACCTGAAGCAAAGATATATCCCTTTTTACTGATTTTCATGCCGTCAGGCAGCCCTTTTTGGGTCGGAACGAGATGAGTGACCTCCGCAAATAAGGTTCGGGAAGTAATGTTTTTATTTGCGTCCATTTCATATTTCATCCATAGGGCATGATCAGGATCAGAATTGGCCACATACATCACCTTTTCATCTGCAGAAAAAACAATTCCGTTGGGTTTTGTGAGTGTGCTGTCCAGCAAAACGATCGAACCATCTTTTTTAAGACGGTACACACCATTAAAGGCAAGTTCTTTGATGCTGTCCTGATCCTGTCCCGGCAACCCATATGGCGGATCTGTAAAAAAGATATCTCCATCTTTGGCGATGTAAAGATCATTGGGGCTGTTGAACTTTTTGTTCATGAATGTGGTGGCCAAAAATTCAAAAGAGTCAACCGGAGCATTAAGTGGGGCAATCATCTTTGCGACTGTTCTGTTGCCATGTTGACAGAGGATCAGATGACCATCACCATCCAGCATAAGACCATTGGCGCCTTCCTTACCTCCTTTGTCATTGATGATGGTGTAGCCGGAAGGTTTTAGGTAGATTTGTTTGCCGTTTTTTTCATCCCAGGAGTACACGGTGTTGTCAGGTACATCTGTAAAAATCAGTTTATTTTCTGTAGGCAACCAAAGCGGGCCTTCAGACCATTTAAATCCATCCGCCAATACTTCTATGACTGCATTGGTATCTATTATCTCCAGTAACTCCGGGTCATATATTTCTATCTTGGTTACTGATGTAGCGGGAGTAGTAATTTTTTCTTTACAGGACACTATAAAAAGTAACAGTACAAAAAAGATGCTTTGGTTTTTCATGATCAAGATATTTTTTATTTTACATTCATTTTTTCTACAAAAAGGTGCAGTTTCCACATATTGAACAAAGATATAGAAGGATTTTCTGAAAGAATATTTTTTTTGATTTTTTCTTCCATTTTGGTGTACGTCCATTCAAAAGATTTGAGTAAACCGTAATCTTTGAGTCTATCATAACTTTTTATCAGTCTGGTATGTTTGATTTTTCCATCTATATAAAGTTTGGAAAGATTCGAAACAGCATTTTCTGTTTTTTTGATAAACACTGTATTTATTTCCAGTCCGTCATGAATCACCGGATTTTCGATGTGCCTGATGATAATCCCTTTTTTTTTCAGATCAAGCGCATACAAAAGATCTTCATAGCCGTATCCTACTACTTTTTCATCAAAAAGATTCTCCTTAAATAGTAGCTCAGGTATCAGGAAGTTATTGGATTGAAAATTCAGGTATGGATCTTTGTTTCTTTTTTTTGCCGGTAATGCTTCCCTTTTTACCCCATATTTCCAATGTAGGATTTTCTTTTTAGCCCTTGGTTTTTTTTGGGCGTATTGTCTGCCACCATATAAGACAGCTTGAGTGGGCAAATGATCGAGATACTTTTTTATAAAATCTTTGTTTTTAATGGTGCTATCTCCATCCAGAAAAAGAATATATTCATAATAAGCTGCTTTGCCGAGCCAATTGCGTATTTTACTACGACCGAGATTCTCCGGCATCTCCGTGTAATTTACATTAATTTTAAAGGCCAGCTCTTTGTTGAATTCTTTGTATTTTTGTTCAGATCCGTCATCAAAGCAGAGTACCTGATAGTTGATATTCAGCTTATTGCATTGTTTTACCAATGTGTAGACAAGCGTACGGACATCCTGATTAAATATGGGAATGACAATGGATAACATACCTGAAAAGATCACTTTGAATGTGTAAAGTAAAAGTATTATTAAATAAAAATCACTTGTTTACAGATCAAATTTTAATTTTGAGTGTTTTTTTAATAAAATATCATACATGGAAGTTGTAAAAGACCTTGAAATACTACTCAGCGACAAATCTTTGCCCATAAACATGAAAGCCATTGCCATGAAATTAGCAGAAGGTCAAAGGATCAGTAATGAAGATGCCCTTTTGTTGTTTGAAGAAGGATCACTGGGATTTACTGGCAGTCTGGCCAACTATATCAGAGAGAAAAAGCACGGGGATAATACTTACTTTAACCGCAACTTTCATATCGAACCTACCAATATTTGCCTGTATACCTGTACTTTTTGTTCTTACTCCAGATTGATCAAGAAGCGTGAAGAAGGCTGGGAGTATACCCATGATGAAATGATGGACATCATCAGGTCATACGACGGGCAGCCGGTGACGGAAGTTCATATCGTAGGCGGAGTACTGCCACAGTATGATGTCAGGTTTTATTCTACACTCTTCAAAGCTATAAAACAACACCGACCCGAACTACACATAAAAGCACTTACGCCGGTGGAGTATCATTATATTTTTAAAAAAGACAAGATCTCCTACGAAGAAGGCATGAAGTTGATGATGGAATCGGGTTTGGATTCTATGCCTGGTGGCGGTGCTGAGATTTTTCATCCTGAGATCAGAGACCAGATCGCAGGAGGTAAGTGCAGCGGTGACCAATGGCTCAGAATACATGAAGTCTGGCATGAATTGGGGCGTCGGTCAAATGCAACAATGCTATATGGTCATATCGAAAATTTTTGGCACAGGGTAGATCATTTGGATCAACTGAGACAGTTGCAGGACAAAACAGGTGGCTTCCAGACATTTATACCACTAAAATTCAGAAATGAAAACAATCAGCTTTCTCACCTGACGGAATCCACTGTCATAGAAGATCTTCGGAATTACGCAATATCCCGGATTTATCTGGATAATTTTGATCATATCAAATCTTACTGGCCGATGATAGGCAGAGACATGGCACAGTTATCCCTGGCTTTTGGCGTAGATGATATAGACGGCACCATTGATGATACCACCAAAATATACTCTATGGCAGGCTCTGAAGAACAAAGTCCTGCGTTATCTACAGAAGAGTTGGTAAATATGATAAAAAGAGTAGGGCGACGTCCAGTAGAAAGGGATACACTTTATAATGTACTGAAGGATTATAGTGACGTGAGTTTTGCATCTGATCACGAATATAAAGGATATGTATCACTTCCTGTTCTGAATTGAAAATCTAATGGTTTTGTCAGACTGTAAAATAAAAAAAGCCATCCCAGATCAGGATGGCTTTTTTGTTTTATGTTAATTTCAACAATTTTAATTACAATTCATATCAATTTTAGATGCAGGATCATTGTTCGGAAAACACATACCTGAAAGCACTCTCTCCGGAACATATCTTTTCAGATTGGGATCTTTAAGCCCTGTCGCTATAAATTCTGTTAAATCCTTAACTTCTTCTTCTGTCAAACCTAGTGGTCGTATAAAGGCTGACAACTGACTGTCAGGTACTCTATTGTTTTGTTTTACACCATTATTGAAATACCTGACGACATCTTCCAGGGTTTCTTTGCTGCCACCATGGAAGTAAGGTCCGCTATCTCCGAGATTGTACAGTTGTGGTGTTCTGAATTTGAACATATCTTCTGCTCTTCCTGTAAAACCGCCTCTACCTAAATTTCTTCGGTCTGCCGGTCCGGTTTTGAGCCCACCATGCTCGTACAGATCATCAACTCCCAAGGCTTCAAATTTCATAGATCCCAGATTCTTTTCAAAATGACATCCATTACAACCTGCTTTTCCAAAAAATAAAACTGCTCCCTTTTTTTGTTGTTCGGTCATGGCATGCTGATCTCCTTTTAGCCACATTTGGAAGGGGGCCTGATTGGTTAGATTTTGTCTCAGATAAGCGGAAATAGCAAAACTTGCCCCTTTTCTGGAATATCTTTCATCTTCAGGCATATCCGGAAATGCTTTGTCAAAAAGGTCTTTATATCCGGCGGCAGTAATTAATTCTTTGGTATAATTCATTCTGTGAACGATGAGTCCTTCTATATTTTGTCCTTCAAGGGCTCCAAGTCTTTGATGATTTCTGGCTGTCCCGGGATCAAATACGCCCCACATGGATTCTGTTCCGGCATTGGGACCATCTGAACCAAAGGAGCCATTCCACATGGTATTTTCTACATACGCTACATTGAGTGTCACCAATGGTCTTGCACCTTGAGCATCAATGCTATCATTTGCATACAACGGGTATTTGAACCTGCTTTCTCCCAGACGGCCAAAACCAACACCACCGTCTGCTATACCCTGCATTCTACCTGGTTTGAATCCGGCTTCAGGTACGTGACAACTGCTGCAAGTAAATGTAAATTTCAAATCTTGCCTTTTGGCTTCATTTGCAAAAGCAGGTTCGAAAAATAAAAGTTTCCCCAGTTCTATTTTCTCTTTGGTCAGTGGGTTAACAGGAGATTGCGGGATTGATGCATAATCTGTCTCATCAGGTAAGATATATCTTGCCTTGTTGCTGATAAGTTTATTGAGTTCTTTATCCGAAGTGGATAATTCTTCATGTTGGCAGCCAACAAAGACCAATAGGCAAAGTATGGCTAAAAAAGTAATTTTAGGTGTCATAATATCGGAATGGTTTAAAAACAGGCACAAAAATAGGGTAATTTACACAAAATCATAACAGAATCTTATAGGATCATAAGAATAAGTTTACTTATTTGGTTTGTATCACCTTTATTCTCTCATTTTAAGCGAAAAATAATGTTTTTAAAAGTACAATTATTATACCAAATGCTTTGAAATTCAACGAAAAACATATTTAAACCATATATTATATTAACTTTTGTCAACTTTTTTACAAAAAATGTTAAAGTATTGGTAATTTTGAAAAAATTAAAACACCATCTATTGACAAGTCGGATGAATAGGCTTACTTTTATGTAAAATTTAAACCCATGATCATTTTCACAGTAGCCTTGATGATTCTCATCATGTTTGGGGACAGGATCCTCAAAGAGGCGTAAAAAAAGCAAAAGGCTGATTTCTTCCCTCGGAAATCAGCCTTTTTTGTTTGGGCTTGTCGCACTTTTGGTCTTTTCAATACTATAAGTTGCATCAAAACTATACGATTTTCGTAATTTTAAAGCATAGCACTTACTAAGTTCCATAAAAACACTATAAAATAGCCTTCCTGAGATTTTTTATAATGCTGTAAAGTACCCACGCTCTTTATTTCACTAGAAATGAATACGATTTTCGTAATTCTTAGTTCGTAATTTAAGGGAATTTTTTCGTAAAGGATGAAAAGAACTGGCTCGTACCTTTGTTAAAAAAAATCAATGGCTC
>Ga0138256_10002678_pt1 | contig 19017 bp, 13 predicted proteins | sample KNB2016incub_MG_FD_105486 | JGI IMG/M metagenome (GOLD analysis project Ga0138256, IMG submission 105486) | Active sludge microbial communities from wastewater in Klosterneuburg, Austria - KNB2014incub_MG | ecosystem: Engineered > WWTP > Activated sludge > Unclassified | place: Austria... | reverse complement strand
TGGTTATTGAAACAGTAATGGATAGTTTAGGGAAACCTATAACAAGTATACAGGCAAAATCAACCACCGCAAGTGCAAACACTCTTGGTTCTTTTATGCCGATGCTGGATTACCTGCGGTTAAAAATTGAAACGGATAAGCCCGGCGCATTGCAATCTTCTATCCGAATAGAAAAACCGGAAGTAAAGGAAGTGAGAAAATATCGACAGATTGATTTTATATTACCCGGTCAGTTAGGATTTTCTATTTTGTTTTCTACCTTATTTGGAATAGCATTTACATTTTTCGGTTTGCGGGAGCAATTGGTGTTAAAAAGGTTTTATGCTTCGCCTGTTAACCGTATTAATATCTTATTGGGTATTGGCATGAGCCGTTTGTTCTTCCAATTGATGAACGTAATTGTTTTGATCGTTTTTGGACATTACGTCTTGAACTTTACATTGGTTAACGGATTTGCCACGGCTGGTGAAATGATACTTGTTACGATAGTCATGCTTTTTCAGCTGATGGGAGTAGGTCTAATTTTCAGTAGCATTTCCAAATCAGATACCAGTATTCCTTTGTTAATTAATCTATATGGGTTTCCTCAGATGATGCTTTCAGGAACTTTCTTTCCTATTGAAGTGTTTCCGAGCTGGCTGCAAGAAATTTGCCGAGTGTTACCACTTACGCAATACAATGATGCAATGCGAAAGTTAGCATTTGAAGGCTTAAGCCTTTTTGATTGCTGGAGAGAAATTGGCATTCTGGGAATATGGATGGTAATAACTTATGTTATTGCGGTCAAGGTTTTGAAATGGGAATAATTTTTATTCAGGAATAAAAAATTTATTGTGCGAATAATCAAACTTGGAATAATCAGTATTATATTTTTTGCGTTACTTATAACAGGCTTTTCTCTTTTTTTTCCTTCCAACATAAGAATATCAAAAGCTATTGATATTAATGCATCAAAAGATACGGTGCTCTTGCAAATAAGCAATGTAGAAAACTGGAAGCATTGGTTTCCCGGAGTAGATTCTGCTGAACTGATAATTGAAAATGGAAAAGTGAAAGGAATCAGCACAATTAATAAACAACAACTGATTATTAATGAAATTACAGATAGCACTGTTCTGGCAGTAACTAAAACCTCTGGTCTCAAGGACGGCGAAAGCGGATGGATTTTTTTCTCCTCATCTGTTCCTAATACAATAACTGTTCAATGGTACATGGATTTTCATCTGCATTGGTATCCTTGGGAAAAATTTTCGAGCCTGCTTTTGGAAAAAAGATACGGCCCAATGATGGAAATTGGCCTTAGCCACCTGAAAAAGTTAATAGAGAAATAGTTTAAAAGGCAGCTACTTGTCAAACCATCTTGGTAACTTTAGATACCAAAAACAGTAGTTATGAAAAATATACTATTTCTCCTTGCATTTTTTATTGTCACAGATAGTTTTGGCCAAGGACGTCAGCGAAAAAGTCCGCATGATACATTAACATATGCCAATGGAGAAGTAATTTATGGCAGACCTCACAAAAGTGACCGTGAAATTTTTGGAGCCTTGGTAAAATTTGGAGAGGTATGGCGGGTTGGTGCCGATGAAGCCACAACTATTTCGTTTAAAACAGATACAAAATTTGGTGGAGAAAGTATTCCCGCCGGCACTTATACGCTGTTTGCATTAACCAATGAAACAGAATGGACGTTAATCCTTAACTCTCAGTTAGGGCAATGGGGTTCATTTTCGTACGAAAAAAATAAAGAGAAAGACATTGCCAAGGTAACTGTGCCGGTAGAAAAATTGGATAATGTAATCGAGCAGCTCACTATCCGCTTTGATGCGGAAAATAGTAAACTTGTTATTGAGTGGGATACAACGAGAGTTTCAATTCCACTTACTTTTTAGTTTTTACCTTATCACAATTCTTCTTGCTGTTTTATGCGGGCATAAATTCAATGATTGCACATATTTGCAAGTATGTGCAGCAATTCTATGATTTCGTGGTCTAACATATATAACTTTGTATTTATTTCTAAACAAATCTCTGCATTATTCCTTCAAAAAACTGCTAACAATGAATCAACTTAAATGGTTATTATTAAAGAGGTGTAAACACATTTCTTTAATTCTTTTAATACAGGTTTCTGTATTAGCCGCTTCTGCACAAGTAAAAATAAGTGGCAAAGTAACTGGTGCTAATGGGACGGGAATTCCATCGGTATCAGTACAGATTCGTAGTACTACAACTGGTGGTGTAACGAATGCTACTGGAGATTATGAAATCAACTCTAATCTAAAACCGGGCAAGTATGAGCTTGAGTTTTCAGGCGTTGGTTTTAAGACAATGACACAAAGTTTCACGGTTGGGAGCCAAACAACTTTTACAATTAATAGTCAGTTAACTGAAGATGCCTTGAATATGGATGAAGTAGTTGTAACAGGAACATCTCAAGGTACTACTAAGAGACAATTAGGTAGCTATGTTAGTACTGTAAAAGCTGAAGATCTGGCCAAAGGAGCTACAGGAAATGTATTAGCTGCTCTACAAGGAAAAACTGCAGGGGCACAGATTATTCAGAATTCTGGAGATCCTGCTGGAGGAATATCAGTCCGTTTAAGAGGTATCAGCTCTATTAATAGTTCTTCGGAGCCATTATATATTGTAGATGGTATTATAGTTAATAACTCAACTACTAGAGTAACGAATACATCAGGAAACTACGACGGGCAGAATTTTGTTGGGACAATCGGGCAAAATCGTCTGGCTGATATAAATCCTGCTGATATTGAAAGAGTGGAAGTATTGAATGGTGCTGCTGCTGCTGCTATTTATGGATCAAGAGCCAATGCAGGTGTTGTACAGATATTTACAAAAAGAGGAAGTAGTGGTGCACCGGTTGTAAGCTTTACTACCAACTTTATGTCTAGTAAATTACGCAAAAGCGTAGAAGTGAATCAATCTCCGATAAAATTTGGAGGACCTACAGACGGACCACTTGCTCAAACACAAGATATTCTTACACTGGCATGGACAAATACAACACCAGTTACTCGTTATGATTATAATGATTATATTTTTCATACTGGTTTAGGAACTGATAATAACGTATCAGTAAGTGGAGGTAAAGACAAAACTAAATATTATGTCTCAGGGTCATATTTTTTTAATGAGGGTATAATAAAAAATACTGATTTCAGAAGATTTAGTTTCAGAAGTAATTTAGATCAGATTATAAATGATAAACTTAGTTTCTCGTTGGGTTTAAATTATATCAATAGTGCTTCTAACGAAAAGCCAGATGGGAACTCCTTCTTTTCTCCTATCAACTCTATTAATATCATTGGTAATTTTCATGATTTATGGACAAGAGATGCGAATGGAAATATCCAAGCGATTGGAGAAAGACAAAGAACCAATCCTGTTTCAGTTATAGAAGATATCAAGCAGCGTCAGGAAACAAGTCGGATACTGGCTAATACCAGTTTAAAATGGAAACCATTCCGCAATTTCTCTATTGATTATACACTGGGTATAGATAATTATTCTCAGGATGGTAAAACTTTTATTCCACCTTTTGCTTACGCAGTTAATACAGGGTTCTATGGTGGGGGTACAACATTAGACCCTGCGCAAAACGGATATGCAAGTACTGCTACCAGTAATTATTTTCAAATCAATAATGAGATCAATGGTACTTATAATGCTAAGATCAATGATAACTTGAGTTCAACTACTCAAATTGGGTATTCTTTGCAGTATGAAAAGTCTACTTATAGTTTATTGCAAGGAAGAGGATTAGCTCCATTTGTAGAAACTGCGACAGGAGCCAGTACGGTGTTGCCAGGTGCGGACAGTCGTGGTGAGTTATCTGTTTCAGGAGCTTATTTGCAACAAAACTTTAAATTCAAAAACCATTTGTTTGTAACCGGAGCTGTAAGAGTAGACGGTTCATCAGTTTTTGGTTTGGATGAAAGAAAACAGGTATATGTAAAAGGGAGCGGTAGTTATGTGTTATCAGGAGCCGATTATTGGAATAATTTGGGTGTATCAAAATGGTGGAATCTTTTTAAAGTTAGAATGGCTTATGGTCAATCTGGAAACCTTACTGGCATTGGACCATATGATCGCTTTAATTCTTATTCAAGTATAGGCTTTTTAGGAAGAACTACTTTCTTATCAAGTTCTACATTGGCAAATACTAAAGTGAAGCCAGAGCGTCAGGAAGAATTAGAGTTTGGCACTGATCTTGGATTTTTAAACAATCGTATAGGCTTGTCATTTAACTATTATATTAAAAAAGTAAATGATCTTTTAATTAGTCGTGTTATTGCGCCAACAACTGGTTTCTCCAGCTTGCTTGATAATTTTGGAGCCTTAGAGAATAAAGGATTTGAAATTGTATTGAACCTTGGAGTAGTTAGTAAGAAAGACTTCAGTTGGGATGTAACAGGTATATTCAATCATAACAGAAACAAAGCAACTAAAATTGGTCAGGCACTTACATTGTTAAGCACAAATGGTGGTGCGCCGGTTGCAATTCTTGAAGGGCAGCCAATTGGTGTATTCTACGGTACTTTCTTTGCGACTGATGCCAGCGGAAATCAAGTAAAAAATACAAGTGGTATTCCAGTTACAGAAAGAGGAATACAAAGTAGTCCATTATCATATAGCACACAAAGAGATGGAAGTGGTCAACCTTCTGGTACAGTCTTACGTAAAGTGATTGGAGACCCTAATCCTGATTATACAGCCAGTTTGGTTAATGAACTGAAGTATAAAAAACTGAGTATGCGTTTTCAGTTTGATGCAGTACAGGGTGTAGATGTTTTCAATGCTGACTTTAGAACAAGACAGGGTGTAGGGAATGGTAAAGTAGCAGAGATGGAACAAAGAGGAGAATTACCAAGAGGTTATGTACTTGGTATTTATGGTATTGAGGAATGGCGTATTGATGATGGTTCTTTTGTAAAACTCAGAGAGCTTTCTTTTAGTTATGATTTTGGAAAGGTGAAAAATGTTTTCAGTAACCTTTCTGTTTCATTAAGTGGCAGAAACCTGATCTCATTTGATAACTATAAAGGATATGATCCAGAAGTAAATGCTGGTGGACAAAGTACAGTTTTGAGAGGAATAGATTTTGGAGCAGTTCCTATTCCAAGAACATTCAGTATCGGAGTTCAAGCTAAATTTTAACTAAAAAATCTAAATGCTATGTTACAAAATATAAAATATAACAAATGGGTAGTTATGGCTTTTGCAACACTACTTCTTACATCCTGTAAAAAGGAATATAGTGATCCTAATAGGGCTACCAGTGATAAAGTATTATCAACTGCAAACGGATTAACAGGTGTAAGTGTTGGTTTGCAAAGAGTATATTCACTTGGAAGAGCCAGTTCACTATACAATGTCGTAAGTATGAATGGTTTTATTACCCGGGAGCTATTATTATTAAATCAAGGTAATTTACCAGAGTATCAATTGACACAAGGTGGAACTGTTGTCGATGGAACCAATACCATGTTATCTGGTTTATGGACAAGCAGTAATAAGATCATTTATGATGCAGACCAAGTAATTAATAATGCAGGAAATTTAGCTGATAAAGGAACTGCGAGCGGACTTATTGGATATGCTTCTATTTTTAAAGCATTATCTCTTGGAAACATGTCAATGTTTTGGGAAAAAATTCCTGCTGATATTGGAACCAATGTAACTTTTATTAATAGAAATGACGGTTTTACTAAAGCGATTGATGTAATTAATACAGCACAAGCAGCAATAAGTACTAATGCTATCAGCGCATCATTTGCTTCAACTATACCGGCAGGTATAGATATACCCAATACTCTTCAGGCATTGAAAGCAAGATACTTATTGTATTCTGGTAAATATCCAGAAGCTTTAACAGCCGCAAATCTTGTTGATCTTACCAAAAAGTCAACTTTAAATTTCGAAGCAGCTGCGCCTAATCCTATTTATGATGTAGCAGGGTCTAATTTTAATGTTTATCAACCTATCGATTCTACCATGGGATTATTGGGAAGTTTACAACCAGATCTTGCTGATAAGAGAGTTCCTTTTTACATGGTGTTAAGTGGTTCATCAGCTTCTCGCTTTTTAATGAAAGGATTTGCTGCAAATACTACTTCAGTATACCCTATTTATTATCCCGGTGAAATGACGTTGATAAAAGCAGAAGCATATGCCCGTCAGACTGTTCCTGATTTAGTAAACGCATTAATTGAATTAAATAAAATAGTAACGAAAAAAGCAATTAACGACCCATTGGGAATAGGGGCAGACTTGCCAATGATGGTTGGGCCATTTACACAGGCACAGTTATTAGATCAGATTTATAGACACAGGAGTATTGAAATGTATATGTCAGGTTTAAAACTGGAAGATATGCGGAGATTTGGCAGACCAAGTTCTACAACGTTGGTGGGTTCAGAAAGGACAAGAAACTTACTACCTTATCCATTCAGGGAAAGAGATAATAATCCTAACACTCCTGCTGATCCTGCGTTTTAATTTTATTCCTAAAACTTTTTCAAAAGGCTACTTTCAAAGTAGCCTTTTGTTTTATACTTTTATCTTATGCACACACATATCGAAAAACTTCATTCCATCGCAGCAAAAGATTATCGCCGCATTATTGGTTTAATGAGTGGCACATCGGTTGATGGATTAGATGTGGCTGTTTGTGGCATTCAAGGAAATGGAATGGATACTGTAATTACAGTAGAACATTTTATGACTGTTCCTTATGATAATGATTTTAAAAAAGAAATTAAATCTGTTTTTTCAATCAAAGAAGTAGATCTGGAAAAATTATGTTTGCTTAATCCCTGGGTTGCATTACAACAGGCAAAAATGATTAATGAATGTTTGAAACTGTGGGGAATTAAAAATGAAGATATCGATGTAATTGCAAGTCATGGTCAAACAATTTATCATGCACCAGCATCTTTGCACAAACAAAAAAAGTTTGGTAACGCTACTTTGCAAATTGGCGATGGTGATCATTTGGCAGTAGCAACAGGAATTATAACGATAAGTGATTTCAGACAAAAGCATATTGCCGCAGGCGGCGAAGGTGCTCCGTTAGCTGTATATGGAGACTATTTGATTTTTAGTAAAAAGGATGAGAACAGAATTTTGTTGAATATGGGAGGCATTGCCAACTTTACATTTTTGAGTGGTGATCTGGATGTTTCAAAAGTATTTAGTACAGATACTGGACCGGGTAATACTATTATGGATGCATTGGTCCAAAAACATTTTTCCGGAAAATATTTTGATGAAAGCGCCGAGATAGCTAAATCGGGAATTATTAATGAAAAATTATTGGCAGGTTTAATGGACCATCCTTTTTTTGAACAACCATTTCCTAAAACCACAGGTCCGGAATTATTTAGTCTTGCATATCTCGATGCAGTTCTTGAGAAGTGTAACATAATTGACGTATCTGTTGAAGATACAATGGCAACACTAAATCGGTTTTCTGCTCTTACAATTGTAGAAGCAATAAAAAAAGTTTTTGAAGGAGATAGTAAGTTTGTTTTATATGCAAGCGGTGGCGGCATGCACAATCCTTTATTGATGCAGCATATTAAGAATGAATTGCCCGGCATCGAAATTCAAACTACTGATGCACTACAGATAAACCCAGATGCAAAAGAAGCAGTGTTATTTGCAGTATTGGCCAATGAATGTTTATGTGGCGGCAGAACTGGTTTAGGAAAACCTGGCACAGCCATTCCATCTGTGTCGATGGGTAAAATAAGTTTTCCTGATTAGTCAATTATTTTATTCAGTAATAAATTTCAAGTTGCGTTGAATACCGCTATACTTTGATCGCTTCAAAGGCGATGCTGAAAATATTTTTTTAAAACTTTCTTCTGTTAGTTCAGTCCATTCTTTGGTAGATAAATTCAGTATTTCAGGAATAGGAGTAAATGCCATTTCATTTGTGGGTTTGCTGAACCTATTCCATGGGCATACATCTTGGCATACATCACAACCAAATATCCAGTTGTCAAACTTTCCTTTCATTGTGTCAGGTATCAACATGTCTTTTAACTCAATTGTAAAATAAGAAATACACTTACTTCCGTCAATTACTTTGTCTGGAAGAATAGCATCTGTCGGACATTCATCAATGCACCTTGTGCAAGTGCCACAATAGTCTTTCGCAAATGCATCATCATATTGTAACTCTAGGTCAGTTATTAATGTAGCTATAAAATAAAAAGAACCATTTTCTTTTGTAATTAGATTTCCATTTTTACCAATCCATCCAAGTCCACTACGCTGTGCCCATGCTCTTTCAAGTACGGGTGCAGAATCTACAAAGCCTCTTCCATGTATATCGCCAATCTTACTTTTAATGTTGTCAAGAAACTCATTTAGTTTAGCTCTTATTATCTCATGGTAATCTTTTCCATAAGCATACTTCGAAATTTTTGGTGCATTAGTTTCCTGTTGTTCTGCAGGATAATAATTTTTCATCAGTGTTATCACTGACTTTGCACCGGGAACTAATTTCGAAGGGTCAGTTCGTAAATCAAAGTGTTTTTCCATATAACCCATTGTACCATGCATATCTTTTTGTAGCCAACTTTCTAATCGCCTGGCATCATCATCTAATTTTTGGGCTTTAGCAATGCCACAAAACTCAAATCCAAGCTCGGTAGCGAGGGTTTTAATATGAATTGTATGTTTATCAGTGTTATTCAAGCGGTAATAGTATTAAAAATTGAGTGATTATACTGTCAAAGTGTTGATTATTTTTTGTAAAATTGAAGAACCAAAGCTTATTAATTTACCTCAACTTATTATTATGAAGCGAAGTAAACTATTAATTCTTCTCTGCTCCATTTTTTTTGTAACTAATAGTAGTGCACAAAAAGAACCAAAGTTCAAATTTGGAAGTATTACAGCCGCTGATTTTAGTACTACTACTTACGAGATTGATAGTAGTGCATCTGCTGTTGTTCTGGCCGATATTGGTTCTACAGTTTTTGAAGGTAATAACAAATCTTCCTTTTCATTAGTATTTAAAAACTATAGAAGAGCTCATATACTTAACAAAAATGGGTATGATATAGCCAATGTAGAAATACCATTGTATACAAACGGTGATATGGAAGAAGAATTGCAGAACCTGAAAGCTGTAACTTATAATCTGGAAAATGGAAAAGTTGTAGAAACGAAACTAGAAGTAAAAACAGCTGTCTTTAAAGACAAGATCAATAAGAATCTCGTAATAAAAAAGTTTACTTTTCCTAACATCAAAGCTGGGTCTATAATTGAGTTTGAATATAAAGTTCACTCAGATTACATATTTAATTTGCAACCTTGGGATTTTCAAGGTCAATTTCCGAGGTTGTGGAGTGAGTACAGAGTTGCAATGCCTGCTTTTTATACATATGTAACGCTGGCACAAGGGTATCAATCGTTTTATATAAAAGATCAAAAAAATACCAGAACAGCTTTTCATTTAGCTGAAACCAGAGGTACAGGTGCTTCAGACAAGGCTTCATTTGATGCAAATGTTACTGATTACAGGTGGGTAATGAAAGATGTTCCGCCACTTAAAACTGAAAGCTATACTTCTACCATCCGGAATCACATTGCACGGATTGAATTTCAATTACAATCAATTGGTGAACCTTTTACCTATCAGAATGTAATGAACTCATGGCCGGTTGTTGCCAAGGATTTATTGGAAGATGAAGATTTTGGTGCACAATTAAAAAAGGATAACAGCTGGTTAAAAGACGAAGTAGCGATAGCTCTAAAAGGTGCTACTTCACCAATGGAAAAAGTAAAAAATATTTATGCTTGGGTACGGGATAATTTCACATGCACAAATCACAGCCGTCGGTATTTGGAACAATCGCTCAAAAATGTTTTAAAAAGCAGAAAGGGAAATGAAGCCGAAATTAATTTACTCCTTATTGCATTGCTACGCCGTGCGGATATTCAGGCAGATCCTGTTATGCTTAGCACCCGTTCGAATGGGTTTATACATGCTGTTTATCCTTTGTTGGGACGGTTTAATTATGTTATCTGCCTTACGATGATTGATGGAAAACAAGTTTACTTAGATGCCAGTGAGTCTGATATGGGTTTTGGTAAACTAAATTATGAATGTTTTAATGGGAATGCAAGAGTAATTAATAAGGATGCCACACCTATTACACTATATTCAGAATCAATTAAAGAAATAAAAAATACTACAGTTTTCATCATTAATAACGAGGAAGGAAAGTCAATAGGCAGTATGACAAAGGTTTCCGGATACTACGAGTCGGTTGGTATGCGAAATAAGATAAAGGAAAAAGGAAAAGATGAGTTTTTGAAAGATTTTAAAAAAGGATTTAGTACCAATTTTGATATTACAACCGGCAGAGTGGATTCTGTTGCAAACATTGAAGAGCCGATTGGAGTGTATGTTGAGTTTGATGTTAAGTCTGGCGATGAGGATATTATTTATATGAATCCTATGTTAATGGATGGTATTAAAGAAAATCCTTTTAAATCAGCTCAGCGATTTTATCCTGTAGAAATGCCATACGCAATTGATGAAACCTATAACATGCAAATGGAAATACCAAAGGGATATGTTTTGGATGAGTTGCCAAAACAATCAGTGGTAAAATTTAATGAAGAAGGCGATGCTGTTTTTGAATATAGAATTTCAAGCTATGAGTCTAATATTATGTTTCGATCTCGGTTGCTGGTAAAGCGAACAATATTCCTGCCTGAAGAATATGAAAATCTCCGTGAGTTTTTCAACCTAGTGGTAAAGAAGCATAATGAACAGATTGTGTTTAAAAAGAAATCAAACCCATGATGAAAAAACTGATTGGTACTCTTCTCGTTCTTGCAGCCTGTTTTCCAGCAAAAGCCGGTGACGGTGAATATGCGGCATCAAAAATTTCACCTGCATTGTTAAAAAATGCACATGTTGTAAAGCGTATGGAAGAAATTAGATATGAAGTCAGCTCTTATAACAAAACACGGCTGTATAAAAAATATGCAATTACAGTGCTGGACGAAGCTGGTAATGATTTTGCGAATTTGTTTGAACATTATGACAAACTCAGAACCATAAAGTCAATTGAAGGAAGATTGTATGATGGAAATGGTAAAGAATTGAAATCTTTAAAAAATAAAGATGTTGAGGACAGGAGTAATATCAGTGGTATTAGCCTTATGGAAGACAGCCGGATAAAAATTCATGGGTTTTATTATAAAGTATATCCTTATACAGTTGAATATGAAACTGTCATTGAGTTTAACAACACCTATATGTTTTACCCTTGGTTTCCACAGCCTGCAGAACAATATGCTGTTGAAAAAAGTTCAATGTCTGTTGTTTGCCCTTCTTGGTTCACATTTCAATATAAAATGTTTAATTATAATGGAGAGCCCATTGTTAGCGAAGCAAAAGAAGAGAAGACTTATAAATGGCAGTCAGCAAATTTACCCGCAATCTTAAAAGAATATGCTGTTCCTGAATGGCAAGAAATTACAACCTGTGTTTTTTTTAAACCAGATAAGTTTGAGTTTGAAGGTTACAAAGGCTCTATGTCGTCATGGAACGAGTTGGGGCAATTTCAGGTCCAGCTAAATCAAGGCAGAGATAAATTGCCGGATAATATAAAACAGAAAGTTCATCAATTAACGGATGCTATTACAGATGCAAATGAAAAGGTGAGGATACTATATGAATACATGCAACAAAATACCCGGTATATAAGCATACAGTTAGGCATTGGCGGATTACAACCATTTGAAGCGTCTTATGTTGCCAAGAATGCCTATGGTGATTGTAAGGCGTTAAGTAATTACATGTATTCTTTGTTGAAAGAGGCTGGCATTAGAAGTTGCTACACACAAATAAAATCCGGGCAAGGAGAATATTTTTTTATGCCGGAATTTTCTACGGATCAGTTTGATCATATTATTTTATGTGTGCCATTGCCAAAAGATACGATATGGCTTGAGTGTACAGATCAAACATTACCTGCTGGCTACCTTAGCGGATTTACGAACGACCGCTATGCTTTATTAATTGATGAGTCTGGCGGGCATCTGGTGCATACTCCAAAATATAGTTTGAAGGAAAATCTACAATCCAGAAATATTTATGCAATACTGGATGAAGAAGGAGCCTTACAGATCAAATCAACCACACAGTATGGAGGATTACAACAGGATAATATACACGGACTGATTAATAATCTTTCAAAAGAAAAAGTAAAGGAAGTTTTACACGAACAGCTTGATTTTGCTACCTATGATATTAATAGCTTTAATTACAAAGAAGAAAGGGGAATTTTGCCTACTATCAAGGAGACACTTGACATTGCGGTAAGTAACTATGCTACGATTACAGGGAAAAGATTATTCATTGTGCCAAATGTTATGACGAGGAACTACCGCAAACTTCCACCAGATGCTGAAAGAAAATACGATTTGCAACTTGGGTTTGAATATATTGATATTGACACTGTAGAAATTGAATTACCGAAAGGTTACAAAACAGAGTCCATGCCTAAGGATGTGGTGGTGGAAAGTAAATTTGGAAAATATGCTGCCTCTGTAAAACTTAAAGATGACAAGCTATTTTATTTTCGTAGAATAGAACACTACAGCGGCAGATATCCTGCTAAAGACTACGCAGAACTGGTAACGTTTTATGATGCTATTTACAAAGCAGATCGAAACAAATTAGTATTAGTAAAAAATGAAGAGGTGAAGAAGGGGTTTTAGTTAATCATTTACACTCATTCTTCATTTGTTCATCCACCAATTTCTTTAATTCAATATGCACTCCAGCCCTCTCTTCTCCCAAAAAATTCTTTACAAAAACGATATACGCATAACCTCTGCAAAAATCTACCATCGGCCAGGTGCCGAATAATCCCGGACTGGCAAGTGTAGAAGCTACTCTTCCCCCTTCGGGGGAAGTTGGAAGGGGGCTTTCTTCTATCACCCAACTACCAGAAGCATAACGATAACCTTCGGCAGATTTCGGAGCATACTTTATCTGCTCTTTGGTGTTTTGCACTTTCATCATTTCATTCACTGCACTTTCGCTAAGTATCTGCACACCATTGTATTTTCCTTTGTTTAGCAACATCACTAAGAACTTCATATAGTCATCAGCAGTTGATTTTGCACCGCCGGATGGATTCACAGGTCCGCCATTCACTTCTGCAAAAGTTGTCTTTGTCATTCCTAGCGGCGAAAAGAGTTTGGTGCGAATCAGTATCTCAAATTTTTTCCGGCTGATAACTTCCAGCACACGGCCTGCAATATTCAGTCCTATATTGCCGTACCAAAAATCTGTACCGGCATTTGCTCGTATGCTTTGCGAAGCAAATCCATTTACTTCTTCCTCCAGTGATTCCAGTTTTCTTCTTTTCAACAATTTTTTCAGCATACCTTCTTCGTCTTTAATGCCCGTCATATGGCTCAGGCATTGGCGGATTGTGATATAGCCTTTAAAATATTTATCAAACTCCGGAATATATTTCACTACTTTATCATCCAACGAAAGTTTTCCTTCATCTACAAACTGCATTACCAATGCAGCCGTTAACCATTTGCTACAACTGGCTATTGGTGCCTGTGTTTTGCTATTAAAACCGCCCATTTCCTTTTTATAAATAAGCGAATCCTTAGTCCAAATCATCGCCACCAGATTTTCACCCAGTATTTTTTGTTTAGCTTCAATCTCAGCATTCAGATCAGTCCAATTAGATTGGGAATATGCTGGCTGCAACAATAGCAGAAAAAGAGTAACCGGTATGACTTTCATGCAGATTGATTTAACTTTATATGACATTGTTACTGTATTTGTGTGGTTGGAGTATTATTTGAGACTAGAGTTTAAAATTACTATATATGAATTTAGGAAACTTCACCATAAAAGCCGCCGAAGCATTTCAGCAGGCACAACAATTAGCATTTAATTCGCAAAGTCCGAATATCGAGACTGAGCATATATTAAAAGCCTTGCTCGAGCAGCAGGATTCTCCTGTTGATTATTTATTAAAGAAAAACAATGTTACCGTTAATCTGGTTGATACCAAACTGGATGAACTCATTAACAAGTTACCAAAAGCATCCGGCGAACCAGCACAGCAGATAAGCCGTGAGGCAAACAGTGTGGTGTTAAGAGCAGGTGCTGCACTCAAGCAATTCAAAGATGAGTTTGTTACACCAGAGCATTTGTTGATAGCAATTGTACAAGGAAATGATTCCACCGCCAAGTTGTTGAAAGATGCAGGCCTTACCGAAAAAGGATTAGTAGCAGCCATCAACGAATTAAGAAAAGGCGATACAGTAACATCACAAACACAATCGCAGGAATACAATGCATTGAACAAGTATGCAAAGAATTTAAATGAACTGGCGAGACAGGGAAAACTTGATCCTGTTATTGGCCGTGATGAAGAAATAAGAAGAACCTTACATATACTTTCCCGCAGAACAAAAAACAACCCGATACTGGTTGGCGAACCCGGTGTTGGTAAAACTGCCATTGCCGAAGGCATTGCACATCGTATAGTAAATGGTGATGTGCCGGAGAATTTAAAAAGCAAAATTATCTATGCGTTAGATATGGGATTGTTGATCGCTGGTGCAAAATATAAAGGTGAGTTTGAAGAAAGACTAAAAGGCGTCGTAAAAGAAGTAGCTGACAGCGATGGAGAAATTATTTTGTTCATTGATGAGATACATACACTTGTAGGTGCAGGTGGAGGCGAAGGTGCAATGGATGCTGCCAATATTTTAAAACCTGCATTGGCAAAAGGAGATTTAAGAGCCGTTGGTGCAACTACACTCAACGAGTATCAGAAATTCTTTGAAAAAGATAAAGCTTTAGAAAGACGTTTCCAGAAAGTGATGATAGATGAACCAAGTGTGGAAGATGCTATTTCCATTCTTCGTGGATTGAAGGAGAGATATGAAACGCATCACCATGTTCGTATAAAAGATGAAGCTATTATTGCGGCAGTTGAATTAAGCAGTCGTTACATTACCGATCGTTTTTTACCCGACAAGGCGATTGATCTTATTGATGAGAGTGCAGCCAAGCTTCGCCTGGAGATGAATTCCATGCCCGAAGAACTGGATACATTAGAAAGACAAATTCGTCAACTCGAAATTGAAAAAGAAGCAATCAAAAGAGAGAATGATGAAGTGAAGTTGAAAGAACTTAATACAGAAATTGCCAACCTGTCCGTAGCAAGAGATACGTACAAAGCAAAGTGGACACAGGAAAAAGAACTGGTAGAAAAAGTACAGAATGCAAAAGCAGATATTGATCACCTGAAACAAGAAGCAGAAAAAGCAGAACGGGAAGGTGACTATGGCAAAGTAGCTGAGATACGCTACGGAAAAATAAAAGAGCAGGAAGAAGCAATTGTAAAACTTACAAAAGAAATTGAAGAGAGTGGAGAGAAACGTCTGCTCAAAGAAGAAGTAGATGCTGAAGACATTGCAGAAAGTGTAGCTAAGTCAACCGGCATACCGGTAACAAAAATGTTGCAGAGCGATAAAGAAAAATTATTAAAGCTTGAAGATCATTTGCATGAAAGGGTAGTAGGGCAGAATGAAGCCATTACGGCTGTGGCAGATGCTATTCGCAGAAGCCGTGCAGGATTGCAAGATCCTAAAAAACCAATCGGTTCATTCATCTTCCTCGGTACTACAGGTGTAGGTAAAACAGAATTGGCAAAAGCCCTCGCAGAATATCTCTTCGATGATGAAAGTATGATGACGAGGATAGATATGAGTGAGTATCAGGAAAAACATTCCGTAAGCCGTCTCGTTGGTGCACCGCCCGGCTATGTAGGTTATGATGAAGGCGGACAGTTAACTGAATCGGTACGAAGAAAACCATACAGTGTTGTGCTGCTCGATGAAATAGAAAAAGCACATCCTGATGTGTGGAATATATTATTGCAAGTGTTGGACGATGGAAGACTGACCGATAATAAAGGCCGTGTTGTCAATTTCAAAAATACCATCATCATCATGACGAGCAATATCGGAAGTCATTTAATACAAGATGCGTTTGAAGATGTAAAAGAGGACAATGTAGACGAAGTAACTGCCAAGGCAAAAACAGATGTAATGCAATTGCTTAGGCAAACTATCCGCCCCGAGTTTCTAAACCGTGTAGATGATATTATCATGTTTACACCATTGCTTAAAAAAGAAATAAGAGGCATCGTAAGCATACAGTTGCAAAGTTTAAAAAATCTGGTAGCGCAGAGCGGCATACAATTACAGTTCAGCGATTATGCACTCGACTTCCTAGCCGAGCAGGGTTTCGATCCGCAACTGGGAGCAAGGCCATTAAAGCGGCTCATACAAAAAGAAATCGTTAATCAGTTATCGAAAAGAATATTGGCAGGCGATATTGATAAAACTCAGCCTGTTTTAGTTGACGTATTCGACAACACCGTTGTATTCAGGAATGAAACACCAGAGTTAGAAAAAACAGGAAAGAAAAAATAAATCAGATTTGTGTAATTGACATAGCCTACGGTTTTAACCGTGGGCTATTTTTTTTATTAGCCCAACTTCAGTACTACTAGCATCGTCTGTTGCGTCGCACTCTTGTGCTGTAGTAATTCTATTCAGCTTTTTAATCTCTAACATCACTCAAAATTTAGGGCAAATAATTTTAGTATCGTATATTTAATTGTTGTGGGCAATTTTTCATGACCAGTTTATCAAATGAAAGAAGAAGATAAAAACGACGAGGTATTTCTATTATACGGAAAATTTCTAGTGAATTTCGAACATGTTTGCCACATAATGCGAACTGGAATTTTATATTTATTATTTCCTAAGCCTACTCCTGAGCAAACAAGGAAAAATGAAATATTATTAGAGGCATTAGCAGCAGACCAAGTTAGAGTTAAGTTTATGGCTTTAATTACAGAGGAATATCAAACAACGAGTACTGTATTTAAGTTAACCAAGACAATCTCTACTGTTTATGAAAAACTAATCCCTATTCGTAATTCCTTTGCTCATGGCACATCTTTTATTGGAACCTCTAACCTAATGAAAGAGGCTGAAGATGGTTTACTTCTCCTAAGACATCCTAAGTTAAAAAAAGCTGGTCTTGATTTAAATTTTAAGCGATATGAGATTAACACTTTAAAATTGAGTATCGAATTATTTGAAAGGTTGAAATATGCAGTAGCAGTTGTTTCTGTTAGTGTAATAAATGAAGCAACGAAGAAAGTGTATGCTGACGGCTATTCTCCAGACAAGCATCACGAAGGATTGAGTGCAGAGTTAATTAGCCTAGAAAAAAAATTAGATGGATTAATTAATAAATAAAACGGGACACAACATGGGCTTCTTTCGGCATTGCATCGAGGTATTCTTTGGTATAGGCCTTGGCTCTTCTTCCCAGCAATGTCTCCCGAATGGGACGTTGCTTTTCCTACATAAACTATCATTAATCAAACCTAGAATAAATTCCTCCAACTATTGGCGAGACTATCACACTAAACTAAGTACGACACAAACAGCAGCCTAGGATTAAGAACTAAAATTGGTTTTAGTTTGCGTATTAATTCTCAATTTTCTTATCTTTCAATGAATATTAATCTATATGGGGTTGTTTGATTTTTTTAAATCCAAAAAGCTTCAAGTAATTGGACAACATATTATTTGGGAAAATATTGTTGGTAAGGTTTTCAGGATTATGCAGTTTGAAAGAGCTGGTTCAGTAATTGATGCAAATGGAAATATTCAGGTAAAAAGGAAATTAAGACCATATGGATATTTGCATGTTGTGTCCCCCGATTATAAAGAGCCAGTCCTTTTGCCAATAATACATAAAGATGATTTTTTACTTGCATCGAGCTTTTTTGATGACGAAAACCTCTTGGAACTATTCCTACTTAAGGATGTCGAGTTATTAGTTACTTATGTTCCAAAGGAAAAACTTCCTAATGCATTTGCTGGGGGTTATCATGCTTTACATTATGTTATAACCCCTCCTGATACAATTGACTATTATTATAAGATTCAAGCTTTACGAAAAGTAAAGGCAAGTCCAGAAAAATTATTTATTAAATTTATTTGGGAAGGTGAAACCAGAATTCAAGTCAACAAAGAACCGGATTTGTAAAATTATCATCCACTTTCTCCAGTGTCTACAACAATAAACCTTTCCAGGCGAAGTCTCGGCCATCAGTAGTTAATAATAAAAGAATCTTGCGGCCGGACTCGCCGTAATCTACCAAGAATACGACTTTCATCAAGACTAAAGTCCTTCGTCAATGAAGTTTCTAACCCCGGTCTTAAGACCGGGGTTAGGAAAAATGATTCGTATGGGCTTTAGCCCTGAGTATATTACTTCTGCTCTTGCAGGTGTTTACTGTAAACCCTCCGGGAGTTTATTATTAGAAAATTTCTGAAAGAGGAAAACTCCCGGAGGGTTGCTACATCAGAAACTTTCTTGTATTAATAGCTGAATAGAATTACTACAGTACAAGAGTGCGACGCAAGGGACGATGCTCAGGGAACTATAGCTGGGCTAATAATTCTTTCTTCTCATTCGAATCTTCATCAATAAACCTTTAGCCTTTGTTGGTCTTCCGCAAAAGCACCACGCCGTTGCTGTGTGTTGAGTGTGGGCAACGAGGTAGGGAAGAACACCAGCAACACAACGGTTAGGAAAATCCCTTAATTCGTTTGTTGGTGTCTTTGCCATCAACACAAGGCTTTGCACAACACACAACAAAGGCCGTTTAATGTTTTATAAAAGCCCTAAAGAATAATTACTTTATTCCCTCCCGAGTCTTCAACAATAAACCTTCCTAGGCAATGTCTCGTCCAGCAGTAGTTAATAATAAAAGAATCTTTCGGCCGGACCCGATAGCTATCGGGTCGTCCTCATATAAAAGGCTAAAGTAAACGCATCGAGAATTTGGGGTGAAGGATATTAGTGGTGTATATTTATGTGTTGTG
>Ga0138256_10002676_pt1 | contig 19025 bp, 21 predicted proteins | sample KNB2016incub_MG_FD_105486 | JGI IMG/M metagenome (GOLD analysis project Ga0138256, IMG submission 105486) | Active sludge microbial communities from wastewater in Klosterneuburg, Austria - KNB2014incub_MG | ecosystem: Engineered > WWTP > Activated sludge > Unclassified | place: Austria... | reverse complement strand
ATCCCGGCGAATATGGAGCATAGCACCGGCTACACCTCCAGTGCCCGCGACCGCCCGCCCTCGCGTTCCATGTCCGTCACCACCGCCCGCATGCAACGCGCGATGAACAATCATTTCGAAGGGCTGATCCTCTTCACCCTCGCCGTCCTCGTCGTCACCCTCGGCCAGCAATCCACCCCCATCACCCAATATGCGGCCTGGACCTATCTCGGCGCCCGCATCCTCTATGTCCCGGCCTACTATCTGGGCTGGCGCCCCTGGCGCTCGGCCATCTGGGGCGTCGGTTTCTTCGCCACCCTCACGATGATCATCGCGGCGCTGATCTGATGCTTCTTCTTTGACACAATACCCTCGGGGGTCCGGGGGCAGACAGCCCCCGGCCTTCCCCACAGGCTCCCAAATTGGAATACGTTCGGAATACGCAGGGAACACCCTGCCAGACCCAAGGAAATGACCCATGGCAACTTATGACGTGATCATCATCGGCGCCGGTCCCGGCGGTTATGTCAGCGCGATCCGCTGCGCCCAGCTTGGCCTGAAAGTGGCCGTGGTCGAAGGGCGCGACACGCTCGGCGGCACCTGCCTGAACGTGGGCTGCATCCCGTCAAAGGCGCTTCTGCACGCCTCCCATTCGCTGCACGAGGCGGAGGTGAATTTCGCCAAGATGGGCCTTGTCGGCGCGCCGCCCACCGTCGATTGGCAACAGATGCAGGCCTACAAGCAGGATGTGGTGTCCACGAACACCAAGGGCATCGAATTCCTGTTCAAAAAGAACAAGATAACCTGGCTGAAGGGCTGGGGCACGATCACGGCCCCCGGCCAGGTCAAGGTCGGCGAAGAGGTGCATGAAGCGAAGTTCATCACCATCGCCACCGGCTCCGAACCCTCCAGCCTGCCGGGTGTCGAGGTTGATGAAAAGGTGATCGTCACCTCCACCGGCGCGCTGACGCTGGCGCAGGTCCCGAAGAAGCTTGTTGTCATCGGCGCAGGCGTGATCGGGCTCGAGATGGGGTCGGTCTATGCCCGTCTCGGCTCGGAAGTGACGGTTGTCGAATATCTCGACGCGATCACCCCCGGCATGGATGCCGAAGTGGCCAAGACCTTCGAGCGCCTCCTGAAAAAACAAGGGCTTAAGTTCGTCCTCGGCGCCGCTGTGCAAGGTGCAACCGTCAAGGACGGCACCGCGACCGTGCGCTACAAGCTCAGGAAAAACGACAAGGAAGAGGCGCTGCAAGCCGATTGCGTCCTCGTCGCCACCGGCCGCAAACCCTATCTCAGCGGGCTCGGGCTCGAGGGCCTCGGCGTCGAACTGACCCCCCGCGGACAGGTGAAAACCGACAGCCACTTTGCCACCAACATCGCCGGGATCTACGCGATCGGCGACGCGATCACAGGCCCGATGCTCGCCCACAAGGCCGAAGATGAAGGCATGGCGCTGGCCGAAATCCTCGCGGGTCGCGCGGGCCACGTTAACTATTCGGTCATCCCCGGCGTGATATATACCGCCCCCGAAGTGGCAAGCGTCGGCAAGACCGAAGAACAGCTGAAAGAGGAAGGCCGCGCCTACAAGGTCGGCAAGTTCCCCTACATGGGCAACGCCCGCGCCAAGGCGGTGTTTCAGGGCGACGGTTTCGTGAAACTTCTGGCCGATGCCGCAACCGACCGGGTTCTGGGCGCCCATATCATCGGCCCGGCGGCGGGCGAACTGATCCACGAAATCTGCGTGGTGATGGAATTTGGCGCCAGCGCGCAGGACGTGGCCTTGACCTGCCATGCCCACCCGACCTTCTCCGAAGCGGTGCGCGAAGCGGCGCTCGCATGCGGGGACGGGCCGATCCACGCCTGACGGGGACCCATGCGGGGCGCCAACCTGGCCGCGGCGCGCGCCCCGCATCTTTCTGTCGGCCTCTGCGCCCTGCCCGGCTCGCGCAGTTCAGCCGCCCCTTGCCGCCTCCCAGCAGGCATGGAACGCTTCCGCGCTCTTGCTCGCGAACTCATCAGTATAGAACGGACGCAGCCACGGCACATCGGCTGCGATAGGTCGCATATTCGCCGCGAAGGCCGAAGCATCGAATTTGAAACCGACTTCGCACAGGTAGATCAGATCGGTATCACGCTCTACGATCAGATCGTGGTGGTAAAAGCCCGGGCCAAGCACGGCGTGCAGGCGACGGGCAATGTCGGCAAACTCGGCTTTGCGCGACAGGTAAAGGCGGTCATACAGAAAATTGACCAAACCAGCATCCATCGGCGTATCGACACCATGCACCGAGAACCGCTGCCAGCGCATATCGCGCGCGCCGACAAAAGCCCCTACGACATGCGGGCCTACCGCCATCAGACGCACGCTGGTCAGGTAGGGGCGGCCTTCATGGTCAACACGAGTGTCGATATAGCGGGTATTGTAGCGCTCCGGATCAATCGGATCGCCCGGGGCAACCAACGCCACCGGCTGGCTGCTGCCAAGCGCGGTGTTTGAAAAGACATGATCCTCCCCATCCCGCACGACAGGGGGCATCCGTATTCCATGACCAGACAGCCAGATATTGGTTTCGAGCTTTCTGGCGATCTTTGCGCCTGTCGCGAAAGAATTGAAAAGCAAGCCAGCGCTTTCCGTCGCTTCCCGGAAGGCAGGGTCGCCGTTGCGATGTTTTTCTTCGTTCCAGATCGCGATGGCCGTTGCATCATGGCGGGCGATCTGCGCACGGATATCCGACGGCGCAAAGGCGAAATGCGGCTGAAGTCCCAGTCTGGCAAGCGCAGGCAAGAACGCAGGCAAGAAGTTTGACGGGTTCATTTTGCCCTTGGCTGCCAGTCCTCTCGCCCTTGCCGCACACAGGACCACATGTCCCTTCGGATCGGCAAGGACCGGCACCTCGCCCGTCTCGCGTATCAGTGCGGCGCGTCGACGTTCACTGCGGTCCAAAACATCCGGACGCTCTGGTTGTTGAGGAGCAGCGGCGTGCGGCGCTTGCGTCGGCATGGGTCACAGCTCCTTCTGGCAAGTATCCGCTCGGCCTGCCATAAAACCAGGTGGCTGTAAACGCGCGGCGCACCCGACCATTCGTCTGGTCACTCCGCCCCGCGCCACAGCCTCAGGTCATCAGATGGCGCAGGCCCTGCGTGACATCGGTGCGCAGTGCCAACCGCAGGCCGGGTTCATCCCCGGCCTTCAGCGCCGCGATGATCATCCGGTGATGTTGCGGCGGATCGCGGCGGCTGAGGCGCGCATAGAGGGCGCGCATGGTCGGCCCAAGCTGCAGCCAGACAGTTTCCACCACCGCCAGCATCGCCGGCGCCTGCGCCCGCAGATACAGGATGCGGTGAAATTCCAGATTGGTGCGCACATAGGCAACCGCGTCGCGCCTGAGCGCCGCCTCCTGATTGGCGGTGTTGATCGTCTGCATCCGCTCGATCAGCGCCAGATGCACCCGCGGCAGCGCCCGGCTGGCCAGTTCCGGCTCGATCAGCGCGCGCAGTGCCGCCAGCTCCTCGATCCGCTCATTGGTCAGTTCCGGCGTCGAGACCCGCCCCGAGGAGGAGATGGTCAACGCCCCTTCCGCCGCCAGCCGCCGCACCGCTTCGCGCGCGGGCGTCATGGAAACCCCGAACTGCGCCGCCAGCCCCCTGAGGGTCAGCGCCTGACCCGGCGGCAGTTCGCCATGCATCACCTGCTGGCGCAAGATGCGATAAAGCCGGTCGTGCGAGGCAAGGCCGGGATCGAGCGGGCGCGGGGTGGGGGCAGTTGTGGTCATGGGTAATCGTGATCACACGCGCCCGCGCCGGTCAACTCTCCTCGGGCCGCGCCGCGAACTGATAGCGGTGCAGCGCATTGCCCTTTTCCTTCAGCCAGCGGCGACGGGGGGCGTAATCCGGCATCAGCCGCCGCACCACGGCCCAGAAGGCGGGGGAATGGTTCATCTCGGCCAGATGGGCGACCTCATGCGCGGCCACATAGTCCAGAACTTCGGGCGGAGCCATGATCAGCCGCCACGAATACATGATCGCCCCCCCGGGCGCGCAGGACCCCCAGCGTGACCGCGTGTCGCGCAGGCTGATCCCCGCATGGGCAAGGCCGAGCGCCGCCGCATAGCCATCGGTCGCGGCCAGGAGCCGGTCACGCGCCTGCAACTTCAGCCAGCTTTGGGCGCGGATCGCCACGCGGCCCGGATCGGGCGGCAAGATCAGCGCATCGCCCGCCAGCCGCGGCGCGCGCACTGGCCCGGGGGTCAGCACCAGCATCTGCCCTGCAAAAGGCAGCGCTGCCCCAAATTCCACCGGCGTTGCATCCCCCACTCCGGCCTGCGCGCGCCGGATCCAGTCGGCCTGCGTGGCGGCAAAGGCCAGCGCATCCGCCTCGCGCGCATGCGCCGGCATCGACAATGTGACCCGCCCATCCAACCTGGAGACGCGCAGGCTGAAGCGCCGCGCCCGTGCGGAACGGCGCAGAATCAGGCTGACATTCGCCTCTCCTGGTAGGTGTCGGATCATGGTCCCGCCCTTCATGCCGTCTCATATTGGCCGCTCTTGCCGCCGCCGAAAAGGCCAAAGCGGAACTGAGCCGCTTGCATGGCAAAAGCCTTTGACAGCCCCGCGCACTTGTGGCAGTTGGCTTCGACTCTGGAATAGACGTGCACTGGAAGGAGATTTCCATGCCCAAAGATGAATGGGGCGTCAAGCGCCTCTGCCCGCATTGCGCAAGCCGCTTCTATGATCTGAAGCGCGACCCGATGACCTGCCCGGAATGCGGGCACGGCTTTTCGGCCGAAAGCCTTGTGGCCAATCGCGGCCGGGTGATGATCGCTGAAAAGGCGGTCGTGAAGGAACGTGATCTGGATCTGGACGATCTGGCCGACGATACCGATCTGGAAGAAGCGGCCGGCGATGTCGAACTCGACGACGATCTTCTGGAAGACGACGAGGATGACAATGTCTCGCTCGACGATATCGCCGATGTCGGCGGTTCGGACGACGAAGTCTGATCCGAAAAACCAACCGGAAACCGGAAAGCGCCGCAGGTTTGCGGCGCTTTTTCATTGCGCGGTATTTTGACCCGCCGCACCCTTCGCCTGCATGATTTTACGCTTGCACCCATCTGCCGGACTGCCTATAGGACAGCCCACGCGGGCGACCGATATAGTCGGTGACCCGGACCTCCGGTGGGGCCATAGCTCAGTTGGGAGAGCGCTTGAATGGCATTCAAGAGGTCAGCGGTTCGATCCCGCTTGGCTCCACCAAATCTCCCCTGATCAACCTTTTGCAGATCACCACCGTCTCGCCGTGGTTTGCTTTCTGGCTGGAAATCCCCGGATTGACCGGAAAGCACCCTTCAGGCCGCCCGCTTGCCCCGCTCGGTTTCGATGTCTGACACCCTCGCACGAAAAACGCAGCGATTGGCCTGTCAGTCGGTTGACTTGATGCGGGCGGGCGTCTATGGACCGGGCTTCGAATGACAGGCCTTCGAATCCCTTCCTTGGGGGGGGTTTGGGCCAGATGACCCGGAGTAAAAGCGATGAAACGCACCTTTCAACCGTCGAACCTGGTTCGCGCCCGCCGCCACGGCTTTCGCGCGCGTATGGCGACCAAAGGCGGCCGCAAGGTGCTGAACGCCCGTCGCGCCCGTGGCCGCAAAGTCCTGTCGGCATAAAGCCGCAGACATCCGTTATACGGCATGACACCGCCGGAGGCACCCGTGCAAGGCCATGACGGCCCGGTCACGGCGACGCCACCGGCGGTTTGCGTTCGTCTGGACATCCTCGCCAAACGCGCCGATTTCCTGCGCGCGGCCCAAGCGCGCCGCCAGGGCACCCCGGGCTTTCTGTTGCAGGCCCGCCAACGGCAGGACCAGCAGGGCGACCCGCCGCTGATCCGCGTCGGTTTCACCTGTTCCAAGAAGGTCGGCAATTCGGTCATCCGCAACCGCGCCCGCCGCCGCCTGCGGGAAATCGCCCGCGCCATCTTGCCGGGAACGGGACGGCCCGGTTGGGACTATGTGCTGGTCGGTCGCCCGGACACGACCATCAGCCGCGACTTCGCCCAGATGCGCGCCGACCTGATCCGCGCGCTCGGGCAAGTCCATGAACCCCCTAAGGCCCGGTCATGACCCCGCTCGCCTTTGTCCTGTCCCTGCCAGTGCGGGCCTACAGGGTGACGTTTTCGCCGGTCGTCGGGCACAATTGCCGCTATCAACCCACCTGTTCGGCCTATGCTCTTGAAGCGCTCGACCGGCATGGCGGGCTGAGGGGTGGCTGGATGGCTGCGCGGCGGATCTGCCGTTGCCATCCCTGGGGCGGAAGCGGTTATGATCCTGTGCCGGGAACAGAAAAGAGCGGAGAACAGGATGCGTGACTGGCTTCATCAGGCGATCCACAGGATCGAGGCCGATTTCCAGCGTTCGGCCGATACGCACCTCTTTCGGCTCGACCTGCCGGAATTCGACGGGATCGACATTTACATCAAGGACGAAAGCACCCATCCGACCGGCAGCCTGAAACACCGGCTCGCGCGGTCACTGTTCCTCTATGCATTGTGCAACGGCAAGATCCGCCAAGGCCAGCCGGTGATCGAGGCGTCTTCCGGCTCCACCGCCGTGTCGGAGGCCTATTTCGCCCGCATGCTCGGCCTGAGGTTCATTGCGGTGATGCCGCGGACAACGGCGCGCAGCAAGATCGCGCTGATCGAGTTTTACGGCGGCGAATGCCACTTCGTCGGCTCCGCCCCCGAAATGCACGATGCGGCCGTCGCGCTCGCGGCCAAGACCGGCGGCTATTTCATGGATCAGTTCATGTTTGCCGAGCGCGCGACCGACTGGCGTGGCAACAACAATATCGCCGAAAGCATCTACAACCAGATGCGGCGCGAACCCCACCCCGTGCCTGCGGCAGTAGTGATGAGCGCGGGCACCGGCGGCACATCGGCCACGTTGGGCCGCTATATGCGCTATTGCCGCCATCCGACGGAGCTGGTGGTGGTCGACCCGGAAAACTCCGTCTTCTACGACAGTTACATGACCGGCGATCTGACCATGACTCGCGCCTGTTCCAGCCGGATCGAAGGGATCGGCCGGCCAAAGGTGGAACCTTCGTTCCAGCATGGCGTGATCGACCGGATGATCCAGGTGCCCGACGGGGCTTCCGTCGCGGCGATGCAGTGGCTTGAGGCGCGGATCGGCCGCAAGGCGGGGCCGTCCACAGGGACAAACATCTGGGGCACGCTGCAGGTCGCGGGCGAGATGCGGACGGCGGGCCGCAAAGGTTCCATCGTCACGCTCTTGTGTGACAGCGGCCAGCGCTATCTGGACACCTATTACAACCCCGACTGGGTGGCGGAGCGGATCGGCGAGGCCGGCCCGTGGCGCGAAAAACTTGACGCCCTCTGCGGACCTGCGGCCTGAGCCCTATCCTTGCCGCTATGCGCAAATTGAGCTATCGCGGCCGCATGCTTGACGATCTCGATGACATCCATCCGCTGTTCCACGGTGCCCCTTCCTCGACCGAGTTCAGGAAGCTGAGGAAACGTATCGTGCGCGAGGTGCGCGAGGCGATCGAGACCTATGGCATGATCGCACGCGGCGCGCGCTGGCTGGTGTGCCGTCGGGCGGCAAAGACAGCTATACGCTGCTCGCCGCCCTGACCGAGCTGAAATGGCGCGGCCTTCTGCCGGTTGACCTTCTGGCCTGCAACCTCGACCAGGGTCAGCCGAACTTTCCCGCGACCGTCCTGCCGGAGTTCCTGACCCGCATGGGTGTCCCACACCGGATCGAATATCAGGACACTTATTCGGTGGTCATCGACAAGATCAAACCCGGCGGCACGATGTGTTCGCTCTGCTCGCGGCTCAGGCGCGGCAACCTTTACCGCATCGCGCGCGAAGAAGGATGTTCGGCCGTCGTCCTTGGCCATCACCGCGACGACATCCTGGAGACCTTCTTCATGAACCTCTTCCACGGCGGGCGGCTGGCGACCATGCCGCCGAAGCTGGTGAACGAGGATGGCGATCTCTTCCTCTACCGCCCGCTCGCCTTCGTGGCCGAGGCGGACTGCGAGAAGTTTGCCCGCGCGATGAACTATCCGATCATCCCTTGCGACCTGTGTGGCAGTCAGGAAGGGTTGCAGCGGGCACAGGTAAAGAAGCTCCTGAACGAGTGGGAGGCGCGCAGCCCCGGTCGCCGTCAGGTGATGTTCCGCGCCCTGATGAATGCCCGCGCGTCGCATCTGCCCGACCCCAACCTGTTCGATTTCGCCGCCCTGCAAACCGGGGCAATCCGGGCAGAAACCGATGGAAATGTTCCCGACCTTTGGCGGAATGATTAACCCGCTGGTCATCTGATTGCGCCTAATCTCGCCTCGTCGGGCTGGTCTGCCCGTAGCGTGCGAGGCTTGTAAGATGCTGCATCGGTTCCTGTCGCCCGGTCTGATCGCGGATGCGCGGTTGATGCCATTCGTAGGGCTTGTGCCAGCCGCTCTGCTGGCGGCGGCTTGGTTCGGGGGGCAAGGCGCGATCGTGACGCTGTTGGCAGGTTTGCCCATCGCCGCCTATGCCGCCCGAGCGGGACGGTGGGTGATCAGTCCCCCCGCGCCCTTGGCGGAGGAGGCAAGGGATGCGGTTTCGGGTCTGCATCTGAAGTCTTTTGCCGAACGCACGATGGATAACGTCCTTGCCCAGACGCATGTCACGGGAAAGACGACCGCCTGCATCGTTCTGGGACTGGATGATCCTCAGTCGATCATGGAACGCCATGGTCAGGCCGCGCTCGATCAGGTCATCCGGCGCACGGCGGAACGGATCGTCGTGACGATGCGCCAGCACGATGTGGTCGCCAAGCTGGAAGGGGCACGGTTTGCCATCTCTCTGGGGGCCATCCGCCGCGCGGATCTCGAAACACTCATTCAGATCGCGGGGCGTCTGCAGACCGCAGTGCAAGAACCATTGTCCGTCGATGCAATGTCGATCTACGCGACCTGCTCCATCGGCTTTTGTCTGGCCGGACGGGCGCCGGAGCCGACCGGATCTGCGCTCTTGATTGCCGCAGAACTGGCAACGGACGATGCCTGGCGCAACGGGCCTTCCGCCATCCGCGCCTATTCTGCCGAGGTGGCCAGCGCCGCACTCTATCGCCAATCCCTCCGCGATCAGATCGAAGCGGCGCTTGATGATGGACAGATCGTCGCCTACTTCCAGCCGCAGCTTTCAACCGACACAGGCAATGTCAGCGGTTTTGAAGCACTCGCGCGCTGGAAGCATCCCGACAGAGGCGTGCTGTCGCCCGCCGAGTTTCTGCCGGCCATCACTTCAACAGGTCTCGCAACGCGCCTTGGTGAAGTGATGTTGTTTCAGACCCTGAACGCAATGCGCGCTTGGGACCGGGCCGGTTATCACGTTCCGGCGGTCGCGGTGAATTTCTGCAAGGAAGAATTGCGCAATCCCAAACTGGTGGAAAAACTGTGCTGGGAGCTGGACAGGTTCGAACTCGCGCCGGAGCGGCTGACGATCGAGATTCTGGAAACCGTGGTTGCCGAAACCGAAAATGACATGGTGGTGCGCAATATTGCCGCGCTGGCCGAAATCGGCTGCGGGATCGATCTTGACGACTTCGGAACGGGGCATGCCTCCATCACCTCAATCCGGCGCTTCGCGGTCAACCGCATCAAGATCGACCGGTCCTTCGTGACCCGCCTGGACAGCGATGCCGGTCAGCAGCGGATGGTGACAGCGATCCTGTCGATGGCCGAACAGCTTGGCCTGCAGACACTGGCTGAAGGGGTGGAGACACTGGCAGAACATGCCATGCTGGCGCAGCTTGGCTGTTCACATGTTCAAGGCTTCGTCATCGCGCGCCCGATGCCGTTTCAAGATACGATCGGCTGGCTGGAGCATCACCGGATGAAGCTGCAGGCCACAACCAACCTCGGGCGCAAGATCGTCTGAACCCGGCCCGGCCGGGGCGGGCGCACACTGGGGCCATGGCCGGGCCTTATCCGCCTGCCCCCGGTCCCCCCGACAGACGCAAGACCGGCCAGGACGGGTGAAAACCGCTTGACCTTGCCTGCCCCTTCTGTTGAACCACGCTGATCTTGGCTTGGACAGGTGGTGGGTCCTGATGGACGATCAGAACAAGAATCTCATTCTGGCGACAGTGCTGTCGTTCCTGGTAATCCTGGTGTGGTATACGGTCTTTGCACCCGCGCCGACGCCCGCCGATCTGACGGCCCCCCCGCCTGCGGCCACTGCGACGGCAGATGCGAACGGTCAGGCCGCGCTGACGGCCCCTGCCACCGGCGCTCAGGCTGGCGTGACCCTTGCCGATCCTGGGAGCACCCCGGCCAATGCCCCCCGTGTGGCGATCGAGGCACCGCGTCTGTCGGGCACGATCTCGTTGCTTGGCGGTCGGATCGACGACCTTCTTTTGAACGACTACCGCGTGACGCTTGATCAAAACTCGCCCAAGGTGCGCCTTCTTGTCCCCGATACCGGTGCGGCGGATGCCGCCGACAAGCCCTATTTCGCAGTCTATGGTTGGGCTGCGGGCGCGGGGCTTGATCCGGCATTGGTGCCAAACGCCGATACACTCTGGTCGGTGCGCTCTGGCGCCAGCCTGGCCCCCGGCAAGCCGGTCGAGCTGATCTGGGACAATGGCGCGGGCCTGACCTTCGTACGTACCTTCGAGGTGGACGAGAATTTCATGTTCACCGTCACCCAGTCGGTCGAAAACCGCACTGCGGGGCCTGTCCGACTTGCCCCATACGGCGTCGTCGCGCGCCGTGGTTTGCCGAAACTCGAAGGGTTCTACATCGCCCACGAAGGCGCCATCCGCATTTCGGACGGCAAGCTTGAGGAACTTGACTACGACGAGTTTCCCTCGCTCGACCTGTCGGAGGCCGAAGGACGCCCCGCCAGCATCGTGGACGTCGCCCAAAGCGGCTGGGTCGGCTTCACCGACAAATATTTCATGGCTTCGCTTGTCCCGACCCCCGGCCAGCCCTTCAAGTCCGTGCTGCGCTACAGCGCCGGCAACGATACCTACGAAGTCTGGGCTCGCATGCCCGAAATCGAGGTTGCGCCCGGCGCGACCGGCAGCGCCAAAACCATGCTGTTTGCTGGCGCAAAGGAATGGGATGCGATCAAATCCTATCAGGAAAAGCTCGGGATTGACCGGTTCGTCGACGCGATCGACTGGGGCTGGTTCTACTTCCTGACAAAACCGATGTTCCTGCTTCTGCACTGGCTCCATGGCGCGATCGGCAACATGGGCTGGGCGATCATAGCGCTGACATTCGTCATCAAGACGCTGGTCTTCCCGCTGGCCCGGAAATCCTACATCTCCATGGCCAAGATGAAGGAACTTCAGCCCGAGATGGAGAAGCTGAAGGAGCAGTCCGGCGACGACCGCGCCAAACTGCAAAAAGGCATGATGGAGCTTTACAAGAAGGAAAAGGTGAACCCCGCTTCGGGTTGCCTGCCGATCCTGATCCAGATCCCGATCTTCTTCTCGCTCTACAAGGTGATCTTCGTCACGCTCGAATTGCGCCATGCGCCCTGGCTGGGCTGGATTCGCGACCTTTCCGCGCCCGATCCTTCCTCGATCCTGAACCTGTTCGGCCTTTTGCCCTATGCCACACCCACTCCCGGCAGCCTCTTCTTCATCTTCTCGCTCGGGGTTCTGCCGATCCTTCTGGGCATTTCCATGTGGTTCCAGCAAAAGCTGAACCCCGCGCCCACCGATGCAACCCAGGCCGCGATCTTTGCCTGGATGCCATGGATCTTCATGTTCATGCTGGGATCGTTCGCGTCGGGTCTGGTGCTCTACTGGATCACCAACAATACGATCACGTTCCTTCAGCAGTATACGATCATGTCGATGCACGGCAAACGCCCGGACCTCTTTGGCAATATCCGCAACGGGTTCAAGCGCAACAAGCCGGCAGCAAAATGACGGCAATCCTTGCCAGCATCCAGCGCCACCCGCTGAAGTCGCACGGGCGCGAAGAACTGGCAGAGGTGCGCCTGACGGCGGGCGAAGGTCTGCCGTGGGATCGCCGCTGGGCGGTTGCCCATGACGCGGCGAAGATCGACGAAGGTCAATGGTCGCCGTGCCAGAATTTCTCGCGCGGGTCCAAGGCGCCGAAGCTCATGGCCATCAACGCCCGGTTGGACACGGACCGGGGCGCGTTGACGCTGACCCACCCCGACCGACCGGCGATCACCTTCCGCCCGGGCGATTCCACCGATGCCGCGCGGTTTCTGGACTGGGTCACGCCGCTTTGCCCGGCGGACCGCGCCCGTCCCGCGCGCCTCTATTCCATCCCGGTCCGGGGCATGACGGACACCGATTACCCGTCCGTCTCGATCCTCAACCTTGCCTCGAACCAGGCCCTTGGCGCGGCGCTCGGAACCGAGCTGTCCCCCCTGCGCTGGCGTGGCAATTTCTGGATCGACGGGCTGCCACCCTTTGCCGAGACGGATCTCGTGGGCCGCACCGTGCGGCTGGGCAGCGCCCGGATCGAGATTGTCGAGCCGATCGAGCGCTGCCTTGCGACCACCGCGAACCCGGCAACCGGCGAACGCGATGCCGATACGCTGGGCGCGCTGCGCAGCCTGCATGGCCATCAGAATTTCGGCCTTTACGGCCGGGTGATCGAAGGCGGGCTTGTCCGACAGGGCGATCAGTTCGAGGTACTGCCATGACCACGCAACCCTTCCCCTTCGCTCCCGATCCCACCCCCGAAGACCGTGAAACCGGTCGCCTGATGTTCGCCGGGCCGATCGACTTCCTGAAGGGCGCGGTCGCGATGGATGGTCTGCCCCCCGCCGACCGGCTGGAGGTGTGTTTCGCCGGCCGTTCCAACGTCGGGAAATCAAGCCTGATCAATGCGCTGACCGGCCGCAAGAACCTTGCGCGCGCCTCCAACACGCCGGGCCGCACTCAGGAAATCAACTATTTCACCGTGGGCGAAGACCGCTATCTGGTCGACCTGCCCGGCTATGGCTATGCCGAAGCCCCGTAGGGCATCGTCGAAAAATGGCAGCGGCTCCTGAAGGCCTATCTGGCCGGGCGCCAGACCCTGCGCCGCGCCTTCGTGCTGATCGACACGCGCCACGGGATCAAGGCGGTAGACGAGGAGATCCTGACCCTCCTCGACCGTTCCGCCGTAACCTTTCAGGTGGTGCTGACCAAGGCCGACAAGGTCAAGGCCGTCGACCGCGAAGCGATCTTCACCCAGGTCCGCGCCGCCTTGCAAAAACACCCGGCCGCCTTTCCCGAAATCATCCTGACCTCTTCGGAAAAGGGCGACGGGATCGAGACCCTGCGCGCGGTGATCGCCACGCTGGCCTGAACGGGCAGGCCTTCCGCGTCAGACATGCTGGCCGGCATTCACCTCGATCTCGGTCCCGGTGACATAGGATGACTGATCGGTGCACAGGAACCAGATCACATCGGCCACTTCCGACGGCTGGCCCAGACGACGCAGCGGCAGAACATCGACGATCTTCTCGGTTCCCGGCGACAGGATGGAGGTTTCGATCTCCCCCGGCGCAATCGCATTCACCCGCACCCCGAGCGGGCCGAAATCATGGGCCATCTCGCGCGTCAGCGCCTTCAAGGCCGCCTTGGAGGTCGAATAGGCCGCGCCTGCAAACGGATGGACCCGGCTTCCGGCGATGGAGGTGACATTCACCACCGCCCCCTTCGCCGCCGAAAGTTCGTCCTTCAGGCCACGCGCCAAAACGATGGGCGCAAAGAAATTAACGTGAAACACCTTGCCCCAGTCGCGCAGGTCTGTCTCGATCGAGTTCAGGCGGCTTCCCCCCGGCCCTTTCGGCGAAATGCCCGCATTGTTGACCAGCGCGTCGAGCCTGCCGCCAAGCTTCGCGCGAATGGCCTCAAGCGCCTGCATCGTCGCGTTGGGGTCCGCCAGGTCGATCTGCACATGGTTCTCTTCGCCGCCCGGCCAGGGACAGCGCGGATCAAACGGATGGCGCGAACAGGTCAGCACCCGCCAGCCTTCGCGCCCGAAACGCTTGACTGTCGCATGGCCGATCCCGCGCGACGCGCCGGTCAGAAGCAGGGTTTTTTGGTCATCCGGCATCGAACTCTCCTGTTGCCCGCACCCTAGGCGATTTCGCCGCCATGGCAATGGTGGCCTTGGCAGAAGCGGCCAACGGGGCTAACAAGTCCGCGAGACCCGCACGAGGCCACAGATGAAGAAACAGACGATGGACCGGGACTGGATCGCCACTGCCAAGACGCTCTCCGAAGCGCTCCCTTACCTTCAGCGCTTTTCCGGCGCGGTGGTGGTGGTGAAGTTCGGCGGCAACGCCATGGGCGATCAGGATGCGATGGCCGAATTTGCCCGCGATGTCGTCTTGATGCGGCAGGTGGGGGTTAATCCGGTCGTCGTTCATGGCGGCGGCCCGATGATCAACGAGATGCTGACGAAGCTTGGCATCAAGTCGGAATTCGTGCGCGGCAAACGGGTGACAGACAAGGCGACGGTGCAAGTGGTCGAGATGATCCTCTCGGGCCTCGTGAACAAGCGCATCGTGCAGGCGATCATGGATGCAGGCGGCCGCGCCGTGGGCATTTCTGGCAAGGACGACGATCTGATGGTCTGTGTGGCCGACGATCCAGAACTTGGCTTCGTGGGCCGCCCGGTCGAAATGAACGTGCAGGTGATCCGCGACCTTTACAATGCCGGTATCATCCCGGTGATCGCCCCGGTCGCCACCGGCATGGCCGACAATGAAACCTTCAACGTCAATGGCGATACTGCCGCCGGGGCCATTGCCGGCGCGCTTCAGGCCGACCGGCTTTTGCTTTTGACCGATGTGGCGGGCGTCAAGAACGCGGCGGGCGAGATCATGACCCAGATCACTCCCGACGAGATCCGGCAAATGACGGCGGATGGCGTGATCTCCGGCGGCATGATCCCCAAGACGGAAACCGCGCTCATGGCGCTTGATCAGGGTGTGCGCGCGGTCACGATCATGGACGGCCGCACCCCCAACGCCAGCCTTCTGGAGCTTTTCACCGATCATGGTGCAGGCAGCCAGATCCGCTCGACCGAACCGCGGGTCAAACCCCGCGGCGGTCGGTAAGGCTTGCCCCTTCCGCCCCGACGACCCGCGCACTAGACTTCCCCGCAGGAGCCGGAGGGAGCCGTGCGATGCCGTATGAGTTGATCCTGCGCCTGGGGGTTTTCTTGGGCCTTTTCGTCCTGTTCGCCCTGAGTGAACGTTACGCCCCGCGCCGCCCTCTGACCGCGCGGGTTGCGGCGCGCTGGCTCACGAACTGGGCCTTCGTGCTTCTTGATACGATCACGCTGCGCCTGATGGCAGTCGTCCTGCCGCTTCTGGCGGTGGGGGCGGCATTGGACGCAGGCCAGCGCGGGCTTGGGCTTCTCAACCAGATCGACCTGCCCGGCTGGGTCGAAGTTCAGCTGGCCATCCTCCTGCTCGACCTCGCGATCTGGGCGCAGCACCTCATCACCCACAAGGTGCCTCTCTTCTGGCGGTTTCACCGGGTCCACCACGCCGACGCCGACATGGATGTCACAACCGCGATCCGCTTTCACCCGGTCGAAATCGCCGCCTCGATGCTCCTGAAGATCGGGCTGGTCTATCTTCTAGGGCCCTCTGCGCTCGCCGTGGTCCTGTTCGAGATCCTCCTGAACGGCACGGCGCTTTTCAATCATGCCAACATCGCCCTGTCGGCGCGCGCCGACCGGATTATCCGCACCTTTCTCGTGACCCCCGACATGCACCGCGTGCACCATTCGGTCCATCGGCACGAACATGACAGCAATTTCGGCTTTGCTCTTTCGCTTTGGGATCGGCTCTTCCGCACCTACCGCGCCGAACCCGAAGGCGGACATGCCGGGATGAGGGTCGGACTGAACGGATCGGATCAGCACCCTTCCGAACTGGGCTGGAGCCTCTTGCTGCCTTTCCGCAAATGACACAACTCGCCCACATCGCCGCCCACGCCGCGACCGAGCGGCTGGCCATTTTCGGGGCCCTGCACCTGACGCCCGCCGATGGTCTGCCGGAGGGTCTGCAAACGCTCCTCCTCCTCGGGCCGGCGGAGCCGGGCTTCTGGGCGCATCTCTGCGCCGCGCCGGAATGGCAAGATGGCGCGCCCGATCCGGTGGATCGCTGGTCACGCCGGGTGATCGGCGCGATGGCTTGCGGTCTTGGCGCAAAGGCCTATTTCCCCTTTGGCGGCCCGCCCTATCATCCGTTCTACCAATGGGCGCTCCGGTCGGGGCGGGCCTTCGCCTCGCCTGTCACGCTTCTGGTGCATGATCAGGCGGGTCTTTTTGTCTCTTACCGGGGTGCCATCGCGCTGCACGAACGGCTGGAGCTACCAGACGGCCCCGCATTGTCGCCCTGCGACAGATGCGCGGAAAAGCCTTGCCTTGCCGCATGCCCGCCCCGCGCGCTGACCGATGCGGGCTACGATGTGCCTGCCTGCCACCGCTTCCTTGACACACCGGCAGGTTCCGGTTGCCTTTCGCGGGGCTGCATCGTTCGCCGCGCTTGCCCCCTGTCGCAAGCCTATGGCAGGGTGGAGGAGCAATCCGCCTATCATATGAGGCTTTTCCACAGATGACCCCAGCCGGACACCGCCGCCTGATTCTGACGCGCCACGCGAAATCCGCCTGGGATGACCCAACCATGAGTGACCATGACCGCCCCCTGAACGGGCGCGGGCGCCGGTCGGCGCTGGAGCTGGGCGAATGGCTGCAATCGCGCGGCTATGAACCCGACCAGGTTCTGTGTTCAACGGCCACCCGTACCCGCGAAACCTGGGCAACGGTCGCCGTCGCGCCCTTGGAAGTGACGCCCCACATCGACTATCTTGATGCGCTCTATCATGCCTCTCCCGATCTGATGCAAAAGGCTCTGGCCAAGGCCACGGGCGACACGGTCATGATGCTTGGCCACAATCCCGGCATTGCCGAATTCGCGCATCTTCTGGTCGCTCACCCCCCCCGACATCCGGATTTCGGCCGCTACCCGACCGCCGCCACGCTGGTCGTCGACTTTCAGATCGGAAGCTGGAAGGATCTGAAGGCTGGTACCGGATCGGTTCTCGATTTCTTCGTGCCTTCGGGCCGGGACTGACGGGAAAACGCAACCTCCCCGAAAGCGCCGTAGGCTTTCATCTTGGCCCCAATACTCTCGGGGGGACGCGCTGAAAGCGCGAAGGGGGGCAGACAGCCCCCCTTCTTTTTCTGCAGCTCGCCTTGACCTTCAGTGTCCGAGAATCTGGCTCAGGAACAGTTTCGTGCGGTCCGACTGCGGGTTGTTGAAGAATTCCTTGGGCGAATTCTGTTCGACGATCTGGCCCTGATCCATGAAGATCACCCGGTTCGCGACCGCCTGGGCGAACCCCATCTCGTGCGTGACGCAAAGCATGGTCATCCCCTCTTCGGCGAGACTGACCATCGTATCCAGCACTTCCTTGATCATCTCAGGGTCAAGGGCCGAAGTCGGCTCGTCAAACAGCATGATACGCGGCTTCATGCACAAGGATCGCGCAATGGCCACACGCTGCTGCTGGCCGCCTGACAACTGGCCGGGATATTTGTGCGCCTGTTCAGGGATCTTCACCTTGGACAGGAAATGCATCGCGGTTTCTTCCGCTTCGCGCTTGGGAACCTTGCGCACCCAGATCGGTGCCAGCGTGCAGTTTTCAAGGATCGTGAGATGCGGAAAAAGGTTGAAGTGCTGGAACACCATTCCCACTTCGGACCGCACCTTGTCGATGTTCTTGAGGTCCGAGGTCAGCTCGGTCCCGTCGACGACGATCTTGCCCTGCTGATGCTCTTCCAGCCGGTTGATGCAGCGGATCAGCGTCGATTTGCCGGACCCGGACGGGCCGCAGATAACGATGCGCTCCCCCTTCATCACGGTCATGTTGATGTCGCGCAACACGTGGAAGGCGCCATACCACTTGTTCATGGCATTGATCTGGATCGCGACCTCGTCGCTGACCTTCATATGGCTGCGGTCAATCTTGCGTTCGATGGCTTCGGACATGAAGCGATACTCCTTAGCGATGGTCGCGTTTCAGCTTGCGCTCGAGATACATCGAGTAGCGCGACATGCTGAAGCAGACGATGAAGAAAATAGCGCCGACAAGCAGGAAGGGCTCCCAGTAGACGCCCTTCCAGTTGATGTCGGCCCGAACGATCCGGGTGATGCCCTGCAACGGGTCGGCCAGCCCCACCAGCGCCACCAGCGTGGTGTCCTTGAAGAGCCCGATGAAGGACGACACGATGCCCGGGATGGAGATTTTGAGCGCCTGCGGCATGATGATCAGCCGCTGCGCCTGCCAATAATCCAACCCCAGCGCATCCGCCGCCTCGTACTGGCCGCGCGGCAGCGCCGCGAGGCCCCCCCTGATCACTTCGGCGATATAGGCCGACGCAAAGAGCGTCACCAGGATGATAACCCTGAGGATCAGGTCGAAGTTGGTGTTGGGCGGCAGGAAATACTGCAAGAGCAGCGACGCGGTGAAAAGCATCGTGATCAGCGGCACGCCCCGGATGAATTCGATGAAGCCCACCGAAAGCGTCTTGACCAGAAGCATGTCCGACCGACGCCCAAGTGCCAGCAGGATGCCGATGGGCAGCGAGGCGGCAATGGCCGCAACGCCGATCACGAAGGCCAGAAGGAAGCCGCCGAACAGGTCGCTGTCCATCTGCTCAAGCCCGATCGGCATGGCACTGTGCAGCGCCGATGTGACCTGCCCCTGAACGACCAGCCACCACAGGGACGCCGCTACAAGACCGGCCCCGGCCGCCACCACGACACCCACCGCCTTTTGCAAGACATACCAGACCACGGCAAGGATGCCGAACCCGGCCAGCACGCCAACCGGCCCCCAGACCGACCCGCCCCACAACAGGTAAAACCCGATCAGGGGAAAGAGTAGCGTCAGCCAAGCAAGTTTTTCCGGCGCGACAGCGGCCACCGCAAACAGCCCCGCCATCAATGCCGCGGCCAGCAGAATATGTGTT
>Ga0138256_10002674_pt1 | contig 19026 bp, 12 predicted proteins | sample KNB2016incub_MG_FD_105486 | JGI IMG/M metagenome (GOLD analysis project Ga0138256, IMG submission 105486) | Active sludge microbial communities from wastewater in Klosterneuburg, Austria - KNB2014incub_MG | ecosystem: Engineered > WWTP > Activated sludge > Unclassified | place: Austria... | reverse complement strand
GATGGGGTACACGACCCTGAACCTGAACAACGCCTTCCAGGACGCCTCCTTCCTGCGCGAGGTGGTGTTCCTGGACCTGATCCGCGACCATGTGCCGGCCGCCAAGGCCAACTACGTGCACCTGAACATCAATGGCGCGAGCTGGGGCCTGTACCCGAACGTACAGCAGCTCAATAAGGACTTCATCAGCGAGTGGTTCCAGAGCAACGATGGGCATCGCTGGCGCGCCGACCGGCCCGATGGACAGATGGGCGGTGGTGGTGGCCAATGGGGCGATGGCACCGCCGCGCTGAACGACCTGGGTCCCGACACGGCCGACTACCAGCAGTACTACACGTTGAAAGGCACGGACCTTACAAGCAACCCGTGGGAAGCCTTGGTGCGCACCTGTCAGAAGGTGGACGGACTGCCTCAGGGGCTCCTCTTCGACAGCCTGCCGCGCTACCTGGACATCGACCGCACGCTGTGGTTCCTGGCCACGGAGATCGCGTTCGGCGACGACGACAGCTACGTGTACAAGGGGAAAATGGACTACTACCTCTATTGGGAGCCGCTCACGGAGCGCATGGTGCCCCACGAGTTCGACGGCAACAGCGTGATGAAGAACAACACGACCAACTGGAACCCCTTCTACCACGAGACCAACGCGAACTATCCCCTGCTGAACCGGCTGCTCGCGGTGCCCGAGTGGCGGCAGCGCTACCTGGCGCATCTGCGCACGCTGATCGGCGAAAAGATGCAGAGCGCCCCCTTCAATGCCTTGGTGGACAGCTACGTGGCCATGATCGACGCGGAAGTGCAGGCCGACCCCAAGAAGCTGTACACCTACGCCAACTTCCTCACCGAGGTGAACGCCTTGAAGAGCTACATCACCAACCGGCGCAACACGTTGATGGCCAACAGTGAGGTGGCGCAGCCCGCTCCAGCGATCAGCTCCGTGGAGCACGTGGTGGCGGGCACGGCCTGGCAGGCACCGCTGCCCAATGAAAGCCCCGTGGTGCGTGCGACGGTCACCAGCGGCAACGGCGTCTTCTCCGTCCGCCTGTACCACGGCACCGGCACCGAGGGCACCTTCACGCGGATGGAGATGTTCGACGATGGACTGCACGACGACGGAGCCGCCGGCGACGGTGTGTATGGTGCCAGCCTCCCACCGGCGGGTCCCAACGAGGTGGTGCGCTACTACGTGGAGGCCGTGGCCAACAACCCCGCCCGCACCGTGGTGTACGCACCACCCGGCGCCGAGCATGATGTGTACACCTACACCGTGCAGGCCCAAACGGCGGTGATGCCGGTGGTGATCAACGAACTGATGAGCAGCAATGCGAGCACGGTGGTGGACAACGCCGGCGAGTACGAGGACTGGATCGAGCTGTTCAACGGCAGCGCGGTGGACATCGACCTCAGCGGCGGTTTCCTCACGGATGACGGCGCCGACCTCTTCAAGTGGACGATCCCGGCGGGCTCCATCGTGCCGGCCGGTGGCTACCTCACCTTCTGGGCGGACGAGGACCAGGGGCAGGGCGACGGCCACACCAACTTCAAGCTCAGCGCCGGCGGCGAGGAGCTCTGGCTGGTGAACGCGGACAGCGCGGTGGTGGACCATGTGGTGTTCGGCGCGATCGCCACGGACATGGGCTATGCACGGGTGCCGAACGGAAGCGGTCCCTTCGTGGAGCAGACGCCCACCTTCGCCGCCACCAACGACCTGTTCTCCACCGTGCACGGAACCGCCGCGGGCGTCGCGTTCGAGGCTTTCCCCAACCCCACTGCCGGCGCCTTGACGGTGCGTTGCGCCGCGCCGACCGACCTGGAGCTGCTCGATGCCACCGGACGACTCCTGTGGAGCGGACGGGTGATCGGCACGGCCGACCTTGACCTCAGCCTCAGGGAGAACGGCCAGCACCTCCTCCGCTCCTCCACCGGTGCGGTGCTGCGGGTGATGGTGCTGCGTTAGCGGACGGCCTCGAGGGTGCGCCGGATCTGCAGGAAGTGCCGGTCCTGGTGCGCGATGGGGAAGCGGAAGGCGTCGCCGGCCTTGAAACGGAGGATGGGACCCAGGGTGCTGGTGATGCGCTCGCCCTCGATCCCCCGGGTGCGGGCGCGCTCGAGCAGCCCGTGAAGGCCATGGAGCATTTCGGCACAGCGATCGATCGCAGTAAGCCCTTGGGTGTGCGCCGTACGCGGCTCGAAGGCGAAGAGGGTGCGCATGCGCCAGCCGATGCGGCCGTCGGCACCGGGCTGCATGGCCGTTGTGGCCAATTGGCCCCAGCGCCCCGGTGTGAAGGTGGGCGCGAAGCGCAGCCCATTCTGCGCTTGGGCATAGCAGGCATCGAGGCGGCGGTGGTAGACGCCACTGCTGAGGTTCATGTGCTCCACCACCTCCAGCACGCTCCATCGCTTGGGTGCGGGGCGGCGGGTGAGCGTGGTCAGTGGCAGGGTGCGCAGGGTCTCCAGCTGCGCGAGCTGATCGCGGAGGCGTTCCTGCAGGTGGTCGATAAGGGCGAGTGTGTTCAGGGCGTCCATCGGGGCAAAGCTCCCGCCCGATCCACGAGCCGGCGCTTGATGTGGATCAAGAACCTTCAACGTACGCGGGCCCGCAGACGGCTGAAGGTCTCGGGGGTCATGCGCAGGTAGCTGGCGATGTCCTTCTGGGCCACCAACTGCAACAGGTGCGGGCTGCGCCTGATCAGGTTGCGGTATCGGGCCTCGGCATCGAGGGTGAGCTGTTCGATCTCGCGCGTGGCACGCCCGATCAGCAGCTCTTCCAGGATGAGCCGACCCCAGCGGTCCATCGCGGGCACGGTATCGTACAGGCCGTAGAGGGCCTCGCGCCGGATGGACCACAGGCGGCTGTCGGTGACGGCCTGCACGGCGAACCGGCTGGGCGTGCGGGTGACGAAGGAGTCGTACACCCCGCTCCAGCTGCCGTCGTAGGCGAAGCCCACGCACACCTCCGATCCATCGTGTTCCACGAAGAGCCGCTGCACCCCCTGCTCCACGATGCTGAACCAGGGCTCCACCTCGCCGGTGCGGGTGATGAAGGCGCCCTTGGGGAAGTCGCGCGGCTGCCAATGCGGTGCGACCACGGCCCATTCGGCGTCGGTGAGCTTCACGTACCTCTCGATGGTGCGGCGAACGAGGGACATGGGGCAAAGATGCGGGAGTGAGGCCGCAGGCCACAAGCCGCTCACCTCGAGCCACAGCCCGCGAACTGGAGGCTGGAAGGCGTGCTCGGAAGGAAGAAGGAACAAGGAGGAAGAGGGAAGAAGTAAAGAAGGACGCCAACGTCGGGACGAGGTCGGCTGGAGGCTTCAGACAAGCGTCAGCGCGCATCTGTGTCCATCGGCGTTCATCTGTGGTTCATGGCATTCGGCTGGAGGCCTTCGGCCGAACGCGCAGGTGGAGTGGTGCGAGGGTGCGATCGAAGCTCACGCAGAGGGGCAGAGGGCGCTGAGGCTGGTGGCTGGAGGCTGGAAGCTGGAAGGCGTGCTCGGAAGGAAGAAGGATCAAGGACGAAGAGCGAAGAAGAAAGAAGGACACCAACGTCGGGACAGATCGGCTGGAAGCTGGCGGCCGTTGGTGCGAAGATGGAAGCATGTGGCCTGTCGCGATAAACTTGTACGATGGCACAACGGGGCAAGGCGACACCGGAGACCTGCACGCTGGTGCGGATACTCGGCGAATCGGTGCGGCCGGGCGAGCGGCGCACGCTGGACCTTCAGGTGGCGCGGCTGTACACCCGCACGCCGGTGGAGATCCCCGTGGTGGTGCAGCGCGGTCCGCAGGAGGGGCCGGTGCTGCTGCTACTGGCGGGCGTGCACGGAGACGAGATCAACGGGATCGAAGCGGTGCGGCTGGTGATGGACGAGCTGAAGGTGCGGCCGCTGGAGCGGGGCACCCTCATCGCCATCCCCATCCTGAACGTGTTCGGCTTCCTGGCCATGAAGCGGGAGCTGCCGGACGGGCGCGACCTCAACCGCTTCTTCCCCGGCTCGGCGAACGGGTCGCTGGCCAGCCGGCTCGCCCATGCCCTCGTCACCGAGGTGCTGCCGGCGGTGGACGTGACGATCGACCTGCACAGCGGGGCCGACCAGCGGCACAACCATCCGCACCTGCGCTACACCGAGGGCGACGAGCGGTCCCTGGCGCTGGCGCACGCCTTCGACCCGCCGCTGCTGCTGAAGGCGCCCATCCGCCCCAAGAGCATCCGGGAGCACCTGATGAAGCAGCGCAAGGCCTATGTGCTGTTCGAGGGTGGCAAGGCGCGCAGCCTGGACGAGGACGCGGTGCGGGTGGCGCTGCGCGGCATCACCCGGGTGATGGAACACCTCGGCCTGTGGTCAGGGCCCAGCGATCGGGCGCGCGGTCCGGTGCACCTGTCGCAGAGCAAATGGGTGCGCGCCCCGATGGCGGGCATCTTCCATGCCACGGCGGAGAACGGATCGCACGTGGCGCGGGGCATGGTGCTGGGCTTCATCACCGACCCGTACGGCGAGCAGGTGCGGCATGTGAAGAGCCCGATCGAGGGCTACATCCTGTGCGTGAACACCAGCCCGGTGGTGAACCACGGCGATGCCCTGATGCACATCGCCTACGACGGCACGCCGTGATCAGCGCACGCTGACGCGCAGGACCTGCGCATCAGGCCCGGACCCGATGCGCACCGCGTACAGGCCCGGTGCCCAATCCCGGACATCGAAGCGGACCAGCTGATCCGTGGTCCGCTGGCCTGCGATCACCCGTCCAGCAACGTCCAGCACATCCACGGCCAACGGTGAGGACGCGAAGGGAAGCGACACCCACAGTTCCTCGTGGGCCGGCACCGGCCACGCGCGGGCCGCGGAGGCGTCATCGGTGGATGCGATCGCCGTCCACAGCACGAAGAGCGGATCGCTGGTGGCCGTGCAGCCCTCGGCATCGGCGATGCTCACCGCGTAGGTGCCGGTGACCGATACGTCGAAGGTCTGCTGATCCGCACCGGGGATGGGCTGGCCGTCGAGCCACCACTGGTAGGCGGCCGCGGGCGAGCTCTCCAACGTGTTGCCCAGCTGGGTGATGGTGGGCGCGGCCACGGGGGGCAGCACGGAGAACACCAGCGGGTCGGAGGTACCGAAGCACCCGGCGCTGTTGAAGCCCTCCACGGTGTAGCTGCCCGGGGTGCTCTGGAAGAAGGACGCGTTCTGCAGGCCGCTGCTCCAGATGTAATCCACCAGATCCGCCGGAGCGTTCACCAGCACGCTGTCGCCGGCGCAGATGGTGGTGTCCACCGCGAAGGTCATGTCCGGTCCCGCGGCCAGCAGGGCGGCGAAGGCATCCAGCTTGCCGTGGCCAAAGAGCGTGTTGGGCGTGGTGCCGGTGTAGCCGTCGGCACGAGCGGAGGCGATGAGGGCCTCCTTGACATCGCTCCAGGTGGCGGTGGGGCAGCGTTCGAAGAGCAGGGCCACCGTACCGGTGACCACGGGCGAAGCGATGGAGGTGCCGCCGCCGCGGATGTGATAGCCGCCCACGTCCACCTTGAAGGGCTCGTTGGCGATGAGGAACTGCAGCCATGACAGCGGGGCGGAGCTCAGGGTGATGTCGCCGGTGGACGCGAGGTCGGGCTTCAGTCGGCCATCGCGCGTGGGGCCGTTGCTGCTGCTGGGGCTGATCTCGCCCTCGGTGCCCGGAAAGGTCTGGAAGGTGTTGGTGTAGTCGGTATAGGCCAGCTCGTTCTGGTAGTTGGCCACGGTGATCACCTTGTCGCTGCACGCCCAGGCGTCCACGGTGCGCATCTCCGCGTCAGGGTAGCGGTAGGTGGGATCGTTCTGCCCATTGATGGGCGTGAGGTCGAAGATGATCCTCGAGGTGCCCAGCTCGTTGGCGCTCCACACATGGAAGCGCCCCTGACCGGTGGTGCTGAAGCGCCAGCGGTACTCGGCGGAATCGGGTTCCAGCACCAGCACGTCCATGCGATATTGCCCGCCGCGCAGCTCGGCGTAGTACTCCACATGGCCCAGGCGGTTGCCCAGGTCGGAGTACAGCGTGTCGGTGACCACCTGGCCGAGCATGTCCTGCACGGTGCGCCAGGGCCCCCGGCTGCGGGCCAGGGAGTAGCCCGTGTTCCACTGGTCGGCGCCCACCGAGAAGCTGACATCGTTGAGGTCGGCGGTGTCGGCCCAGAGCTCGAAGTAGGCCGCGGGCGCACCGAAGCCGCTGGTGTAGTTCGTGAGGAAGAGGGTGTGTGCGGTGTCCGCCGTCACCGGGTAGCTGAGGTGATAGTCGGGCAGGGTGCGGCTGTTGCCTGCGGCACAGACCATGGCACGGCCGGGCGCGGCATCGAGCAGGCCGTCCACGATCAGCGAAGCGGCGTCCAAGCCATCGTGGCTTCCGAAGTAGGTGCCCAAGCTGGCGTTGATCACCGCAGGACGGCCCAGGGCGGCGGCGTGGTCGAAGATGTACTGGACGGCGTCGGCGACCGCGGCCCGCCAGTTGGGGCGGCTGAAATCGCTGCTGACGATGATGAGGTCGGCGCCGGGAGCCACGCCCATGTGCCGCCCGTTGGCCCGCCCGTTGCCCGCCGCGGTGCCCGCCACCGTGGTGCCGTGGCCGTAGAAGAAGAACTGGTCCTCCGCCGGGCACTGCCCCGCGTTGATGGCCGCGCTGTCGTACGCCTGACCGTAGCCGTAGGGCTGTGGCGCCAGCGCGAGCGAATCGTTCAGGGTCTGGTCCCAGTAGTGCAGCACACGGGTGCGCCCCAGGCTGTCCAGGAAGTCGGGATGCAGCAGGTCGAGGCCGCTGTCGATGATGCCGATGATGGAGCCTGCTCCGGTGTAGCCCTGCAGCAGCGGCGGCAGGCCCGCGTGCACCTCGTTCACCCGGTTCTTCACGCGCATACTGTCGTTCAGGGTGTATCCGCGGTCGAGGCTGAACTCGATGCCGCGCAGCGCCTCGTGTCGGGCCAGGGTGCGCACGCGGTCCACGGGCACGGTGACGCTGAGCACGTCGCGGGTGCCGGCCTTCACGCGGCCGCCCACTTCGAGCACGGCGACGGCAAGGGTCGCTGCATCACCGCGCAGCAGCAGGTCCACCTCGGCGCCGGGGCGATGGGGCTGACGCAGGTGATGTTCCAGTTGAAGGCCGAAGGGCTGTGGACGCTGGGCGGACGCCGTGGTGGCGAGGGCCGTGGTGAGGAGCAGGACGAACGGAACGCGCATGATGCGCAAAGCTACACCGGCCGCAAGGCCAGCATGGCCGCATGATCGGGCAAGGCGGTGAGGAAACGAACAGCCCCTGTTGATCGATCGATGTGGCAGGCGAAGTGGGTGCGGCCATTGGTGACCAGGAGGACGGGCACCTGGAAGACGGAGTTGTAGCGGGCGGCCTGATCGAAGGTGGCCTGGCGGATGGGCACGCTCGGCGCTTTGCATTCCACCACGGCCAGGGGGGCGCCGTCGGGGGCGTGCACCACGATGTCGGCGCGCCGGGGCATGCCGTTGAGCACCAGCCCGCGTTCCACCGTGATGAGGCCGGCGGGGCAGCCCAGGTCGTGGATGAGGTGGTTGAGGAAGTGCTGGCGCACCCATTCCTCGGGCGTGAGGGCCACCCACAGGCGACGCACCGGGTCGAAGACCTGGGGACCCTGCGGGCCTTGTTTAGTTTTGACGCCGTGGTCCGGCAGATCGAGCCCGATCATCTTCACCTGACACCACAAAAGTGCGCACCAAGCAGGAGATCGTCGAGAACTGGCTGCCCCGCTACACCGGGGTGGAGCTGGCGGAGTTCAGGCCGTACGTGCTGCTCACCAACTTCAACAACTACCTGGACATCTTCTGCCGGCAGACGGGGGCCGAGCTGCGCGGACAGGGCCGTCCCATGCAGGTGGCCGTGGCGGAGGACATGGTGATGATCAACTTCGGCATGGGCAGCCCCACGGCGGCCACGGTGATGGACCTGCTGACGGCGATCAGCCCCAAGGCGGTGCTCTTCCTGGGCAAATGCGGGGGCCTGAAGCGCAAGAACGAACTGGGCGACCTGATCCTGCCGATCGCGGCCATCCGCGGCGAGGGCACCAGCAACGACTACATGCCGCCGGAGGTGCCGGCCCTGCCGAGCTTCATGATCCACCGGGCGGTGAGCGGCGTGATCCGCGACATGGACCTCGACTACTGGAGCGGCACGGTGTACACCACCAACCGCAGGGTGTGGGAGCACGACGAGGCCTTCAAGGAGCGCCTTCGGGTGGACCGCTGCATGGCGATCGACATGGAGACGGCCACCGTCTTCATCACGGGCTTCGCCAACGGCATCCCCACCGGCGCGCTGCTGCTGGTGAGCGACCAGCCGATGGTGCCCGAAGGGGTGAAGACCAGCACCAGCGACGCCAAGGTGACCGCGGGCTTCGCGGAGACGCACGTGAGGGTGGGCGTGCTCAGCCTGCGCGACATCATCAACGAGGGCCGCTCGGTGAAACACCTCCGCTTCGAATGAGCGTGCTCGACGGCTTCAAGAAGGTGATGGCCGAGGTCCGTTCGGGCAGCTTCCGTCCGGTGTACCTCCTGCACGGCGAGGAGCCCTTCTTCATCGACCGCGTGGCCGGGGAGATCGAGCGCTCGGCGGTGGAGGAGCATGCGCGCGATTTCGACCTGTCGGTGCTGTACGCCCGCGACTGCGACGCGGACCAGGTGAAGGACACCTGCCTGCGCTACCCCATGATGGGCGAGCGGCAGCTGGTGGTGCTGCGCGAGGCCCAGGGCTGGCGGATCGACATGCTGGAGAAGCTGGAGCCGTACGTGCTGAAGCCCACACCCACCACGGTGCTGGTGATCTGCTGCAAGAACAAGAAGGTGGACGGCCGCAAGAGCTTCGTGAAGAGCGTGGCCAAGCACGGGGTGGTGTTCACCAGCGACCGCCTGAAGGACGAGCAGCTGCCGGACTGGGTGCAGCGCTACGTGACGCACCACAAACGCCGCATCGCCCCCCGCGAGGCCCAGCTGCTGGCCGACCACCTCGGCGCCGACCTGGGCAAGGTGACCATGGAGGTGGAGAAGCTGTGCCTGGTGACCGAGGAGGGCGGCAGCATCACGGCGGACATCGTGCAGCGCTACGTGGGCATCAGCAAGGACCACAACATCTTCGAGCTGCAGAAGGCGATCGGCGCCCGCGACCGGGTGAAGGCCCTGGCCATCGCGCGGTACTATGGCCAGGACACGAAGGGCCATCCCCTGCCGGTGACGGTGGCCAGCCTGCACGGCTACTTCACCAAGCTGGTGCTGATGCACACCCTGGGCGACCGCCCGGCGAACGAGCTGGCCTCGCTGGCCAAGGTGCCGCCGTTCTTCCTGAACGAGTACCGCACGGCGGCCCGCAACTACAGCCTCGACCATCTGCTGCGGGCCCAGCACCTGCTGCGCAGCTGCGACCTGGCGAGCAAGGGCCTGGGCGGCGGCGGGGCCGACGAGGGCGAGCTGCTCACCGAGCTGCTGGCCCAGGTGATCGACCGGTAGGGCGCCGTTCCTCAAGCCGGCGCCACCGTCCACCCCCGGGCCCGTGCGCGACCGCGCGATCCCGTTACCTTCGCCACCCTTCCCGCAAAGGGCATCGCGCATGATCCGTCGCCTGACGTGGCTCCTGGTGGCCACCCTCCTCCCCGCCTCCTTCCTGCTCGCCCAGAACACCAGCACCATCCGGGGCTTCGTGTACGACCAGGACAACGGCGAACCGGTGATCTTCACCAACGTGATGCTCCGGGGCAAGAGCCTGGGTGCCGCCACGGACGTCAACGGCTACTTCTCCATCAGCCGCATCCCCGCGGGCGACTACACCCTGATGGTGACCTCCCTGGGCTACGACACGCTCACCAAGGCCGTGAGCCTGGCTGCCGGGCAGATCCTCACCGAGAAGCTCTTCGTGGTGAAGACCAAGGTGGAGCTGAAGACCTTCACGGTGACGGCCGAGAAGACCGAGGCGCAGACCCAGGTGCGCATGAGCGTCACCAAGCTGGACCCCAAGCAGATCGACCGCATCCCGGCCATCGGCGGCGAGGCCGACCTGGCGCAGTACCTGCAGGTGGTGCCAGGGGTCATCTTCACGGGCGACCAGGGCGGGCAGCTCTATGTGCGCGGCGGCTCGCCGATCATGAACAAGGTGATGCTGGACGGCATGGTGCTGTACAACCCCTTCCACAGCATCGGCCTGTTCAGCGTGTTCGACAACGACATCATCCGCAACGCGGACATCCACACGGCGGGCTTCAACGCCGAGCATGGGGGGCGGGTGAGCAGCGTGATGGACGTCACCACCCGCGACGGCAACAAGACACGCCTGGCGGGCAAGGTGGGCGCCAGCACCTTCGCCGGCAAGCTGATGCTGGAGGGCCCGATGAAGAAGCAGAGCAAGCCCGGCTCGGGGTCGAGCTCCTTCCTGTTGAACGCGCGCCACAGCTACCTGGACCAGAGCAGCAAGGCCCTGTACACCTTCGTGGACTCGGCGGGCCTGCCCTTCACCTTCACGGACCTGTACGGCAAGGTGAGCTTCAACGGCGCCAACGGCAGCAAGTTCAACCTGTTCGGCTTCAACTTCCGCGACGGGGTGAAGTACCGCCAGGTGAGCGACCTGACGTGGAACAACTGGGGCGCGGGGACCAACTTCGTGCTGGTGCCGGCGGGCAGCGCGGTGCTCATCGACGGGGTGTTCAGCTTCAGCAACTACCGCATCGAGATGCGTGAGGGAGCCCTGCCGGCACGGAGCAGCGAGATCAGCGGCTTCAACGGGGGGCTCAACTTCAAGTACTTCATCCGCGACGACGAGATCAAGTACGGCATCGAGCTGCTGGGCTTCCGCACCGACTTCAGCTTCTTCAACAGCAACGGCCTCAACATCGGGCAGACCCAGAACACGAGCGAGCTGGCGGCCTACGTGAACTACAAGAAGAAGGTGGGCAAGTTCATCATCGACCCGGGCCTGCGGGTGCAGTACTATGCCTCGCTGAGCGTGATCAACCTGGAGCCCCGGATGGGCCTCAAGTGGAACATCACCGACGACCTGCGCTTCAAGGCCGCCGCCGGCCGGTACAGCCAGAACCTGGTGGCCGCCAACAGTGACCGCGACGTGGTGAACCTCTTCTACGGCTTCCTGAGCAGCCCGGAGAACCTGTCCGACACCTTCACCGAGGAGGACGGCAGCACGCGCGAGATCAAGGACCCGCTGCAGCGCGCCAACCACTACGTGGCCGGATTCGAGGTGGACATCACCCCCGAGCTCACCGCCAACATCGAAGGCTACCTGAAGGACTTCCGCCAGGTGACCAACCTGAACCGCGACAAGGTGTTCGAGGACAGCCCCGACTTCGCCGACAAGCCGGACGAGCTGAAGAAGGACTTCGTGGTGGAGACGGGCAAGGCGTACGGGGGCGACATCCTGCTGAAGTACGAGCACGAGAAGCTCTACCTGTGGGCGGTGTACAGCCTCACCTACGTGGACCGCTGGACCGGCCGCTACTCGTACAACCCCATCTGGGACCGTCGCCACAACATGAACCTGGTGGTGAGCTACACCTTCGGGCGGCACGATGCCTGGAAGGTCAACGCCCGGTGGAACTACGGCAGCGGCTTCCCCTTCACCCAGACGCAGGGCTACATCGAGGGCAACCCCTTCGGCAGCGGCATCGGCACGGACTACACCTTCAGCAACGGCGAGCTGGTGCTGCTCTATGGTCCGCTGAACCAGGGCCGCCTGCCGGACTACCACCGCCTGGACCTGGGGGTGACGAAGACCTGGCGCCTGAGCGACCGCAGTGCGATCGAGCTGGACCTGAGCGTGACCAACGCGTATGACCGGGACAACATCTTCTACTACGACCGGGTGCGTGCCCGGCGGGTGGATCAGCTGCCGGTCCTGCCGAGCGCAGGCCTGAGCTGGAGCTTCTAGCGGGAACTCAGACACAAGCCACAGGCCACCAGCCAAAGGCCACAGGCCGCAGGCCACCAGCCACAGGCCACAGGCCGCCAGCCACCAGCCAAAGGCCACAGGCCGCCAGCCTCCAGCCACAGGCCTCGGGCCTCGGGCCGCAAGCCATAAGCTGGAGGCTGGAGGCTGGAGGCTGGAAGCTGGAAGCTGGAGGCTGGAAGCTGGAGGCTGGAGGCTGGAGGCTGGAGGTTGGAAGCTGGAAGCTGGAAGCTGGAGGCTGGAAGCCCATTCCTGACGCCCGATAGCCGACCTGCGCCTCCGCCGCCTATCTTTACACCCCGTGATCGCCGATCCATCATCGGTGCGGTCCAAGAGGCGATGACGGGTTCCACCAAGTACATTTTCGTTACCGGCGGCGTCACCAGCAGCCTGGGCAAGGGCATCATCAGCGCGAGCCTGGCCAAGCTGCTGCAGGCCCGCGGCTTCACGGTCACCATCCAGAAGCTCGACCCATACATCAATGTGGACCCGGGCACGCTGAACCCGTACGAGCACGGGGAGTGCTTCGTGACGGAGGACGGGGCCGAGACCGACCTGGACCTGGGCCACTACGAGCGCTTCCTCGACGTGCCCACGACCAAGGCGAACAACGTCACCACGGGCCGCATCTACCAGAACGTCATCAACAAGGAGCGCCAGGGCGAATACCTGGGCAAGACGGTGCAGGTGATCCCGCACATCACCGACGAGATCAAGCGGCACATCCAGGCCTTGGGCCGGCGCGGCATCTACGACTTCGTGATCACCGAGGTGGGCGGCACGGTGGGCGACATCGAGAGCCTGCCCTATGTGGAGGCCATCCGCCAGCTGAAGTGGGAGAAGGGCCGCGACTGCCTGGTGGTGCACCTCACCCTGCTGCCCTTCCTGCACACCACCGGCGAGCTGAAGACCAAGCCCACCCAGCACAGCGTGAAGGAGCTGCTGAGCCTGGGCGTGCAGCCGGACGTGCTGGTGTGCCGCACCGAGCACCCCATGCAGAAGGGCATGAAGGACAAGATCGCCCTGTTCTGCAACGTGGACGCCCGGGCCGTGATCGAGAGCCGCGACGCGGACACCATCTACGATGTGCCCCTGCTGATGCTGGAGGAGAAGCTGGACGAGGTGGTGCTGCAGCGCCTGGGCGTCACCACCTATCCGGACGCCGACCTCACGGCCTGGAAGGACTTCCTGCGCCGCTACAAGGAGCCCAAGGGCGAGGTGCACATCGGGCTCGTGGGCAAGTACGTGGAGCTGAAGGACGCCTACAAGAGCATCAAGGAAGCGCTGGAGCACGCGGGCGCCGAGAGCGAGACCAAGGTGCACATCAAGTGGGTGCACAGCGAAAAGCTCACGGCGAAGAACGTGGTGAAGCAGCTCGGCGGTCTCAGCGGGATCCTGGTGGCGCCGGGCTTCGGGCACCGCGGCATCGAGGGAAAGATCGAGGCGATCAAGTACGCCCGCGAGAACAAGGTGCCCTTCCTGGGCATCTGCCTGGGCATGCAGTGCGCCGTGATCGAGTTCGCACGCCACGTGCTGGGCCATGCCGACGCCAACAGCACCGAGATGAACGCGGACACCACCCATCCGGTGATCGCGATGATGGAGGAACAGAAGGCCATCGTGAACAAGGGCGGCACCATGCGCCTGGGCGCCTATCCCTGCGCGGTGACCGAGGGCTCCCTGGCGGCCCGCATCTACCGGAAAAAGCAGGTGAGCGAACGGCACCGCCACCGCTACGAGTTCAACAACGCCTACCTCGATGCGTTCCGCGAAGCCGGCATGCTGGCCACCGGCATGAACCCGCAGGGCAAGCTCGTGGAGATCGTGGAACTGAAGGACCATCCCTGGTTCGTGGGCGTGCAGTTCCACCCCGAATACCGCAGCACGGTGGCCAAGCCCCACCCGCTGTTCGTGGCCTTCGTGCAGGCGGCGGTGAAGCAGCGGACGCAAGCCACCGAAAAGGCGGAAGCCTAGGAAGCTCACAGGTGCGCATGTGCTCATGTGGTCATGTGCACATGGCAGGTGGCATTGGGACCGGGCACAGGAGCACAGGGTGGGGCGGAACGCGCTGTCACATGGGCTCATGAGCACATGGAGCGTTGGGCCGTGCACGGGCGCATGGTCACATGAGCACACGGCGGGCCGGCCTGCGCGCAGACACATGGTCACATGGGCACATGGTGCGTGGGCTTGCGGGCGGACACATGAGCACATGGGCACATGAAGCGTGGGCTTGCGGGCGGACACATGGGCACATGCGCCCCACCCGCTTCCCCCCTCCCGGCTATCTTTGCCGCCCCGCGAACGGCACCCCTTGTGCCCGCCGCACCTTGATGGACCGCAATTCGATCATCGGCTTCGCCCTCATCGCCGCCATCCTCATCGGCTACACGGTGTGGACGGCCCCCAGCAGTGAGGAGCTGGCCCGCGCGCAGCGCGAGCAGGACAGCCTGGCGCAGCTCGAACTGGAGAAGAAGGCCGCCGAGGCCGAACAGGCCGCCCGCATCGAGCCCGTGGTGCCGCCGGTGGACGCCCTGCTGGCCGCCGTGCCCGACAGCCTGCGCGACAGCGTGAACGTGGACAGCCTCCGCGACCTCGCCCTGGTGCAGCGCTACGGCATCTTCCACCCCGCGGTGAGCGGCCCCACCGAACAGGTGCTGATCGAGAACGACAAGCTGCAGATCGGCATCAACACCCACGGGGGCCGTCCGGAGGTGATCCGCCTGAAGGACTACCGCACCTACGCCGGGCAGCCGCTGCTGTTGCAGGACCCCGACACGGGCAGCTATGCCTACCGCTTCTTCCTGGGCAACCTCGACCTGAGCACCGCCGACCTGCACTTCACCCCGCGCCAGTTGGGACCGGGCACCGTGCAACTGAAGGCCGCCACCACGGACCCGAACAAGTACCTGCTGCTCACCTACAGCCTGGACAGCAGCGGCCATTTCCTGCACACCGACCTGAAGCTGGTGGGCCTGGAACAGGAGGTGGACCCCGCCAGCCTGTTCTTCCAATGGGACCTGTACGGACAGCCCCAGGAGAAGCACCTGCCCAGCCAGCGGCAGAAGAGCAGCATCTACTTCAAGTACTTCAACGACGACCGCGACTACCTCAGTGAGACCGAGGAGGAGGACAGCGAAGCGCTGCAGGGCCGCACCAACTGGGTGGCCTTCAAGCAGGACTTCTTCACCGTGGCCATGGTGAGCGACAAGGGCTTCAGCGGCAGCGGATCGGAGGTCGCCGTGGCGTGGACCGAGGCGGACACCGCCTACAACAAGCGCTACCACGCCAAGCTCTTCTTCGACCAGGGGCGCGCGGCCACCGTGGAGCTGCCCATGCGCCTTTACCTGGGGCCCAACCACTACAACACGCTGCGCCGCACGGGCATCGACCAGTTCGACCGCATCATCGACCTGGGCTGGGGCATCTTCGGCTGGATGAACCGCTGGCTGGTGATCCCCATCTTCAACTTCCTGGACCGCTTCGAGCTCAGCTACGGCATCATCATCCTGGTGCTCACCATCGCCATCAAGCTGCTGTTGATGCCGCTCACCTGGAAGAACTTCGTCTCCAGCGCCCGCATGCGCGCCCTGAAGCCGGAGATGGACGCCATCAACGCCAAGCACAAGGACGCCGACCCGCTGAAGAAGCAGCAGGCCGTGATGGACCTGTACCGCAAGGCCGGTGTGAACCCCGCCAGCGGCTGCGTGCCCATGCTCATCCAGCTGCCCATCCTGTACGCCATGTTCCGCTTCTTCCCCAGCAGCATCGAGCTGCGGCAGGAGCCCTTCCTGTGGGCGGACGACCTCAGCAGCTTCGACAGCATCCTGGACCTGCCCTTCACCATCCCCTTCTACGGCGACCACGTGAGCCTCTTCACCCTGCTGATGGCCGCCAGCACCATCGTGTACTCGCTGATCAACCAGCAGCAGATGCCGCAGCAGCAGGGCATGCCCAGCATGAAGCTCATGATCTGGATGTTCCCCATCATGATGCTCTTCTTCATGAACAGCTTCAGCTCGGGCCTCAGCTACTACTACCTGCTGGCCAACCTCATCAGCATCCTGCAGATGACGGTGATGAAGAACTGGTTCGTGGACGAGGACAAGATCCGCGCGCAGCTGGTGCAGAACATGAAGACGCCGCGCAAGAAGAGCAAGTGGCAGCAGCGGCTGGACGAGCTGCAGAAGCAACAGCAACAGGCCCGCCGCCGTTGACCCGAGCGCCCATGCTTCGACCGCTGCTGATCGCCCTTCCGCTGCTGGGGCTGCTGGCGGCCTGCACCGGACAGCGACCCGCCGCCGGCGATGGGCCCGTGCGCGACCCGCGCTTCGGCAGCCCTACGGACAGCCTGTTCTTCAGCATGGAGCGCACACCCTGCCTGGGCACCTGCCCGGCCTACCGCATCCGGGTGTACGCCACCGGCCGTGCCACCTACGAGGGCATCAGCCACGTGGAGCGGAAAGGCCTGCACCGCGCCACCCTGGACCGCGGCGTGCTGGAGGCCCTGCTGCGCGAGGCCGAGGCCATCGGCTTCTTCGACCTGCAGGACAGCTACGACCGGCCGGTGACCGACATCCCCAGCACGCGCCTGCGGATGGTGAGCGGCACCCGCGACAAGTCCATCCTGGCCCGCACCGGCGTGCCCCCCACCCTCAAGGCCTTCGCCCTGAAGGCCGACAGCCTGCTGCTGCCCGCCGCGTGGACCCCGGTGCCCGCCGCGCAGTAAGGCCGTCACGTCCCCCGCCGTTGGTCACTTCAACCGTCCGTCCCGCCCCGGCGATCCTGCTACATTTGGGCCCCTTTCAGCGCTTCTGAACCCCTTTCCCCGATGATGAAGAAACTCCTGTCCCTGCTGGCGGCTGCCTTGTTCACCGCCGGCCTGAGCACCGCCCATGAGGGCATGTGGCTGCTCAACAAGCTCAAGCAGATCAACGAGGCCGAGATGCAGAAGCTCGGCTTCAAGCTGACGGCCGACGACATCTACGCCATCAACCGCAGCGGCCTGAAGGACGCCGTGGTGCGGCTGGGCGGCGGCTTCTGCAGCGGCGAGATGGTGAGCGCCGAGGGCCTCTTCCTCACCAACCACCACTGCGGCTACGACGCGGTGCAGGGCCTCAGCAGCGTGGAGCACGACTACCTCACGGACGGCTTCTGGGCCATGACCCGCAAGGACGAGCTGCCCGCCGGCTTCAACGTGAGCTTCCTGCAGCGCATCGACGACGTATCGGCCACGGTGCTCGCCGAGCTGAACGACGGCATGAGCGAGGCCGACCGCCAGGCCAAGGTGGCCGAGGTGGGCCAGCGCCTGGAGAAGGAGGCCGCCGACGCCTCCAAGGGCATCAGCGCCAGCCTGAAGACCATGTTCGAGGGCAACGAGTTCTACCTCTTCGTGTACACCACCTACCGCGACGTGCGCCTGGTGGGCGTGCCCCCCAGCGCCATCGGCAAGTTCGGCGGCGACACCGACAACTGGATGTGGCCGCGCCATACGGGCGATTTCAGCCTGTTCCGCGTGTACACCGGCCCGGACGGCGGACCGGCCGACCCCAGCGAGGCAAACATCCCCTTCAAGCCCGCCCACCACTTCCCGGTGAGCCTCAACGGGGTGCAGGAAGGCGACTTCGCCATGGTGATGGGCTACCCGGGCAGCACGGACCGTTTCCTCAGCAGCCACGGGGTGAAGCTGGCCCTGGACGTGGAGCAGCCCAGCCGGGTGAAGGTGCGCCGCGCGAAGCTGGACATCTACGAGAAGCACCAGGCCGCCGACGAGGCCGTGCGCATCAAGTACGCCAGCAAGCATGCCCAGGTGAGCAACTACTGGAAGTACTTCATCGGCCAGCAGCGCGGCCTGAAGCGACTGAAGGTGTACGACAAGAAGAAGACCCAGGAGGATGAACTGATGGCCTGGGTGAACGCCACCCCGGAGCGCAAGGCCAAGTATGGCGAGATCGTGACGCTGCTGGACAAGGGCTATGCGGAGCGGGCGAAGGTGGAGAAGGCCAGCACCTACATGCAGGAGGCCGCCTTCGGCAGTGAAGTGGTGGTGTTCGGCTTCCGCAGCTTCGGCCTGCTGAACCAGCTGCGCACCGATGCGAAGGACGCCGAGAAGGTGGCCGCCGCGGTGGCCCGCGTGCAGGCCTCGGCCGACGACTTCTGGAAGGACTACGACCCCGCCACGGACCAGGAGGTCACCGCGGCGATGTTCAAGCTGATCCACGACGATGTGGACCCCGCGCTGCACCCCAGCGTGATGAAGACCATCGCCGGCAAGTACAAGGGCGACTTCGACGCGTGGGCCAAGGCGCTGTTCAGCACCAGCATCCTCACCGACCGCAAGCGGCTCGATGCCTTCCTGGCGAAGCCCACGCTGAAGGCGATGGAGAAGGACCTGGGCATCCAGGCGATGGAGAGCTGCCTGACGCACTTCCGCGGCGTGATCGGTCCCATGAGCGATGCCCCGCAGACGGACATCGACAAGGGCTACCGCCTGATGGTGGCGGCCCTGCGCGAGCGGAAGCCGGACCACATGTGGTACCCCAACGCCAACAGCACCATGCGCCTCACCTACGGCACGGTGGGCAGCTACGTGCCGATGGACGGCGCGTTCTACAAGCATGTCACCACGGCCAAGGGCATCCTGGAGAAGGAGGACCCCACGAACGACGAGTTCATCGTGCCGGCGCGGCAGAAGGAGCTGCTGGCGAAGAAGGACTACGGCCGCTACGCCGATGCGAACGGCGAGCTGATCACCTGCTTCATCAGCAACAACGACATCACGGGCGGCAACAGCGGCAGCCCGGTGCTGAACGCGTACGGCGAACTGATCGGCATCGCCTTCGACGGCAACTGGGAGGCCATGAGCGGCGACATCGCCTTCGAGCCCGAACTGCAGCGCACCATCAGCGTGGACATCCGCTATGTGCTGTGGACCATCGACAAGTTCGCCGGTGCCGGCCACCTGGTGAACGAGATGACGCTGGTGCAGGGCCCCAAGGACGAGCCCAAGGCGGAAGTGGCGCCGGCCACCACCCCGGCGATGCCCGCGAAGAACTGATCGAACGATCGCGCACCTGCGAACGGCCCCGGAGAAGCTCCGGG
>Ga0138256_10002673_pt1 | contig 19027 bp, 16 predicted proteins | sample KNB2016incub_MG_FD_105486 | JGI IMG/M metagenome (GOLD analysis project Ga0138256, IMG submission 105486) | Active sludge microbial communities from wastewater in Klosterneuburg, Austria - KNB2014incub_MG | ecosystem: Engineered > WWTP > Activated sludge > Unclassified | place: Austria... | reverse complement strand
GACTCCCATGCGATTGGATTGATAGGGCATAATTGCGGTGGGCTTTATCACGAAGTCTTAGCATTGCATCCAAATACTATAGTCATCGCATCATTGGGCAAGGCCATGGGGTTGCCTGGAGGTTTGATTGCTGGCCCGGTGCAATATATCTCTTCGATCCGTACACACCCATTATTTGGAGGCAGCTCACCGATGGTGCCCGCTTATGTTCACGCCTACCTGCATGCAGATCAAATCTATGCCCAGGCACAACATGCTCTCTTAAACAATACCACATATTTTATATCTATGACCAATGATCTTGCGATGTTTACATTCACGCAGGGCTTACCTGTTTATTGCACTGACCGGCATGCGCTTGCAGATTATTTGGAATTAAAGAAAATCAAGATATCACATTTTGCTTATCCAAGTCCTAAAGACAGACTATACACGCGGATTATTATTAGTGCCTTGCATTCTTTACAGGATTTGGATAAGTTAGTTGCCGAAATTAAAAAGTTTTAATCAAAATTGGTTTACCGCTATCAACAGATCATGCAGGATTCGATTTCAGATGATACAACATATAATATTCCATTTTTGGTATCACGCAAAAGATGGATGTCTTTACTGAGTGGACTGACCTTTTTGTTGTTTTGCCTTGTAGCTTGTCAGTCGCTCCCTGGCCACCATTCTACAATGATTGAATTTGAAAAAAGGCAGATTGACCGTAATCCATCGCCCTTTCCATTGTCACCGGCAGAAAGTATAAAAAAAATACAATTACCACCGGGGTATTCGATCGAATTAGTAGCCTCCGAACCAATGATCCAGGATCCGGTGGCGTTAACCTGGGATGGCAATGGCGCCATGTATGTGGTACAGATGAATACTTTTATGAATGATGCCAGAGGCACAGACCAATTCGCATCCACCAGTCAGATAAAAAAATTGGAAGATACCAATGGAGACGGCAAGATGGACAAAGTAAGTGTGTTTATTGATAGTCTGTTATTGCCTCGGGTCATTTTGACCATTGGGAATGAACTGATCGTAGGCGTCACGAATGTGCAACATCTTTATGCTTACAAAGACACTGATCATGATGGTAAAGCTGATCAGAAAAGGCTGGTTTTTGAAAATTCAGCATTAGATGCCCGCAATATGGAACACCAGAATGGAGGCCTGATTTGGAACCTGGACAATTGGATTTATCCTAGTAGGGACAATCTCCGCTTTAAGTACAAAAATGGTTTGTTAGTAGCCGATACGATGATCGATAATATGATCGGTCAGTGGGGTATGACATCCGATGATTATGGTCGTCTGTATTATTCTGAGGCTGGTCCGGGTCTGCCCGTAGTACAATTTAATCAGATGCCTGCATATGGATCTCTCAATTTCACTGATCAGTATTCTGATGAATTTACTGTGCCATATCCTATCATGAGTACGCTAGATGCTCAGGGAGGTCCTGATGTGTTAAGTTCCTCAGACAGCACGCTCACGCATTTTACTTCAGGCTGCGGGCAATCAGTTTTTAGAGGAGATCGTATGCCTGCTGATATGTATGGCGATTATTTTATTGCGGAGCCCGTGGCTAGAATAATTAAGCGTGGCACTATAAACAATCAACTGGGTAAAAGAACCGTGGACAATGTATACCAGGAGAAAGAGTGGCTTGCTTCATCCGATTTCAACTTCAGACCAGTCAATACCTACACTGGACCTGATGGATGTTTTTATATCGTAGATATGTATCATGGCATCATCCAGGAGGGCGAGTTCGCAGAAGAAGATTCGTATCTCAATAAAAAAATAAAAGCATTAGGCCTGGACAAGAATAGGCATATGGGTAGAATTTATAGAGTAAGACATAAAGACTTTCAACCAGATTATATTCTTCCATCCTTGCTAGACAAATCACCGCTGGAACTAATCTCGTACCTTTCCCATCCCAATGGTTGGTTGAGGGATATGGCTCAACAACTTATGATCATACATGGTGATACCTCCATAAAATCAAGGTTGGAAAAAATAATTCTGGATGATATTAAAACCGGGCAAAATCATCTTGCAGCTTTGCATGCACTGTGGACTTTAGAAGGATTGGGTGTGATAGATCTATCCGTTATTAAAAATGTATTGCATTCTGTACACCCTCAAATCAGAAAAGCAGCCATTTGGGTTGGAGAAAAATGGATAAGGCAGGAAGATACAGCCTTTATGCTGTCGCTCGCAGTTTTAAAAAATGACCCTGAGCAAGATGTGGTATTCCAATTGTACTTATCCCTTAGGACCAGTGGCTCTGCTACTGCAAGATCTATAGTAGAGGATATTCTTGAGACCAATTCTGGCAATGAACTCATACAATTTTCGCATGCAGTATTTTTAGACTCTCATGCACGGGCAAAGGCAGAAGCATCCAGGATTAAACTTCTCAACAAGGGAGATAAAAAATTGTTAGCCCAGGGGGCCATCACATTTAAACAATTCTGTTCCAATTGTCATGGGGCAGACGGCAAAGGCGTACTCGTACAAGGTATCCCCTCTATAGCTCCTCCACTGGCAGGATCACCTCGGGTGAATGGCGATAAAATCATGCTTATTCAGATTTTGCTGTATGGATTAAAGGGGCCCGTAGATGGTAAAAACTATCCTGGTGTCATGCTACCGCAAAAACATCAAAGTGACGAGTGGATAGCCTCTGTATTGAGTTATATTCGCAATAGCAATGACCTGGGCAATAGGGTATCAACAGTAACGGTCGAAGAAGTGGAAGATATTCGTCAGACCGCTTATATGGATGCTATGCCGGATCAACGACTATTGGAAATATTCAAGTTGGGTAGGGGAGAAGCGCAAAACTGGTCTCAGGGCAAACCAGGTAGTAATGGTCAAAGATGGGGTGGTCATTTTAGATCAGCATTAAATGACAGTTTGAAAAAGCAGAACGCTCAGTAATGAAATCAAATTGGATATTATGCTATTGTATATTGACCACATTTGTTTATGGTCAGGAAGTTTATACCGATAATTTTGGAATAGAATTTGTCAGAATCCCAAAAGGTGAATATATCTCAGGCAGATTCCAGCCGACAGTTTCAAATATGGTGCTCTGGGGCTCAGACTTACCCCTGGATGAATCTATGCGGCAGGAGGCAGTCCGCCTTGCCGCGCGCGATGCTCGACCTGGCTTTAGGGTCCAAATTAAAAAACCTTATTATATTGGAAAATACGAAGTCACTCAAGGCCAATGGAGCTCTGTAATAAAAAAGAATCCTTCCTTTTTTCAAAATGGCAAAGTTATGGATCAAAGTGACTTACATCCGGTCGAAAATGTTACCTGGATGATGGCTCAGCGGTTTATAAAAAAATTAAATCGATTGGAAAAAAAATACGCCCACTACAGGCTACCCACGGAATTTGAATGGGAATATGCCGCGCGGGCAGGCATAACAGAAGATATTAGCTGGGACAAGATCCAGTCCAGTGCGGTGATAGCCTGTCAATCCACTTCCATGGTAGGTCAAAAGAACCCCAATAGCTGGGGTATTTACGACATGCTGGGCAACGTGTGGGAATGGACCCGGGATTATTACAATGAAAAATTATTTGCCGATGAGCTATCACCTGATAAAGGCAAACAACACGTGTTAAAAGGAGCCTCTTTTTTTGGCGATGTCAAAAATGCAACTTATATGACCCATGCGGGTGGACCGGGTAGTGGTTACGATGTAGGTTTTAGATTGGTCATGGAATTAAAAAGAGATCCATGAGAGTAATAATGATTGTTTTGTTTTTTTTCTGTGGCAGTTTCAATTGTAATGATTTGCTACAGGCGCAAATACCACGTGGTTTTAAATCTATTTTTAATGGTAAGAATTTAAAAGGATGGCATATCAGCCGGTCTTCACACCAGGGCACCACGCCCGATTTTAAAGTAATAGATGGCATGATAACAGTGCATCAATATCCGTTCGGCCAGGGCGGTGTATTGTTGTCTGATAAGAAGTACTCGGATTTTGAGTTGTACCTCGAAGCGAAGATTGACTCTTTTTCCAATGGAGGTATTTTTTTGCGATCCAATGAAGGTGGGGCAGCATATCAGATAGAATTGGATATCCTTGGTGGGCTTGGTGATCTTATGGGCGAAAGAATTCAGGTGGGTGTGCCCGCACAAGCCACAGAAATTAGAAAAGTATGGAACACAAAAGATTGGAATTCAATAAAAGTCAAAATGGTAGGTGCGATACCATCAGTAACTTTATGGGTCAATGGCATTAAAATGTACGAAGTGCAACAATCAAAAAATGATTTTATAGCTGGTACTGAGGATGGCATGATTGGCTTGCAGTGTCACTGGACTGCATTATATGATTCGACAGCAGAATCTGAGCTTATGCCGATAGATTCGTGGCGTCCTGGTGCGCTCCACCGATTTCGGAATATCGCAATAAAAATCTTAAATCATTCACACTAACTTATTATTTAGGATTTAATTAGCTATTGAGATTAAATTTCCATTTTTCAATAAAAAAATTAATTTTTCTCCCTGGTAGATTAAGGCATTGGGATTGCTTCCAGGCATGAAGGTGTTATTTTTAGTTTCATTTATCTTTAGTATACTTATCAGGGATGTGTCCTTTGACTTTGTGGTGGGAACTTTTTTTAACCTGACTTCCGTATACCCTTGATGCAGCAGGTTGTCCAGATCCAGTTTGTCCAGTTTTTTTAGGTTTTTTATGAGTGCTGGATACAGTTTGCCGGACACCAACCTTTTGCCTGTTCCATCCCATTCTGCATAACCTTTATACACGGAGAGGTCGCCCATATCCTGGATAGAGGCTAGTCCGGAAAACTCTGATCGATTGTAGGATATATCGGTGAGATACTGAACTCCATGATCTTCCATAGTGATGTTTTTGATGATAAAATCATTGAGCCTGTTTTTATTTTCGGGGATGGACCAGTAATCTTGCAGATCGACCGAATAATAGGCCTTGTTAGATATAGATTCTAATGCGCTCAAGAGGGCTATAAAATTCACTTTTCTTAAAAATTGTTTTTCTGGATCATTTTCAAAGGCCCCCGTTTCAATAAGAATAGTACTGGTTCCCCACTTTTGGATATTGTCCCCAAATGCTCGTGGTTCGTGTTCATCATCATAACGGCCTATATGCATAGGGATGATTTTTTTTAAAGTATTATGTATTACGCCTGCCACTTGCATCGCATGTTCTCTTACTGCGTTTACTTCTTTTTCTTGATTGTAAGCAGGTGCCAATAAGGAGATGGAAGCAGGAGTTTTTTGATCTCCGGCAGCGTGATATTTATGTTGATCGTGTAGATTAAAACCAAAATCAGGTTGTAGACTGTCACGAACAGATTTTAGTATTCTGGCTTCCGGACTTTGTAGGTAGATGGCATCGCGGTTGATATCGATTTGTTGTGCATTGCGCCGGACAAATAATTCTGCCCCATCAGGGTTGAGCATTGGGATGAAATATAGAGTGCATTCGTCTAAAATATTTTCCTTCAAGCCACTCCACCTCCCAGTGGTAGTGAAAAAATTAAATAGATCAAGTATGGCCATAGTGGCTGTAGATTCATCTCCATGCATTTGACTCCACAACAAGACTTTGGTATCTCCCTGGCCGACCTTTACCAGGTGAATATTTCTCCCTAAAAATGATTTACCTAATAATTTTACTTCAAATCCTGGAATTGTTTTAAGCTGAATAATCTTAGCTTCCAGGTCCACGTGACGCACCCTTCGATTGTTGAAGGTAGTATCCTCAAAATCTGAATGAATATGGAGCAGGGGTTCCGGATCAAATTGAGCTTGAGCTGACATTGTAAACATCAAGAGGACGCAGAGGCCCCAAAATTTGAAGGCGGATATTTTACTGTAGTTCATTGCACACATATTTGTAAATTCACTATAAATATAAAACTCAATTCCTCCTTTGATGTACTTATTCTTCATAGGCAATCCAACAGCTGGAGCTGGCAAAGCAAAAAAATCCTGGATGGAGCTTGAAGTTAAACTCCTAGAGTTGGGTTGGCGGTTCGACATTCGTTGGTCTGCATCGCAAGCACAGATCAGTACTTTGGTGAAGGATGCTTTGCTCCATCATCCCGATATGATCGTCAGCCTTGGAGGTGATGGTACCGCTCATGAAGTGATCAAAGCGATGTATGCTGCTCAGCTGCAAGAGACGGGGCCTCTCTTTACAGTATTCCCCAAAGGCACCGGCAACGATTGGGCAAGGTATTGGAGGATCCCTCACAAGATCCATGAGTGGATAGAAATGGTTAAAATGAAAAAAACTTATGTCCAGGACTTGGGTCAGGTAGCATATATGGATGAGACCGGACTTAAAAAGTCTGAGGTTTTTAATAATGTTGCCGGTATGGCTTACGATGCCTATGTCGCTGACTATATTGAGTCCAAAAAGCAGAAGACGGGTGTAGGCCGTTTACAATATCTTTGGTTCATATTCCGCTGTCTTTTTGGTTATAAATTACAACAGAGTAAACTATCCTGGTCCAGTGGATCTGCACAAGATTTTTTTTATACAATCAATGTTGGTATCTGCCCTTATTCTGGAGGTGGGCTTAGCCTGGTCCCGCATGCGGTGCATGATGACGGGCTTTTGGCTGTTACTGCAGTAAGACCTTTGACAAAGTGGCAGGTTTTATTATTTAGCAGACATTTCTATAGCGGACAGATACATCAGCATAGAAAAGTGTTAGCTTTTAACACGGATGAGCTACTGCTGGAGCCTTGTGATCCGCATGATATCATTAAGCTGGAGACAGAGGGTGAGTATCTTGGCCACCTTCCAGCGAGATTTACTGTCCTTAAAAATGCATTAAAATTATGCGCACCTTAAATTGAAGAATAGTAACTTTATCATCATATTAATCGTCAGTCCTAAAAAATATTAAACTTATGAAGTATCCAATAATCGCGTTTTGTCTTGTACTTTTTGGCTTTGTCTCCTCTGCTCAGGTCATGGAAGACAGCAAAGTAATGAGTAAAGGCCAGCAGACCAGTCTCTCCATTGAAATCCCAGAAGTTTCTGCAGATTATGTGGATGATGTATTTAAAGATTTCATCAAGGATTTCAAGGGCAAAACCAAAAAGGATAAAAAATTGAATGAATGGTTTAGTGACAATGCCAAAGTACCCACGATAGCTAACGGTGCTCCCATAGATATCTATAGCAAAATAGAATCCGTAGGCAGCAAATCAGTGGTGAATATGTGGATTGACCTGGGCACAGGGTATATAAGCTCAGGCACTTATCCTGCAGAATACCAGGAAGCAGGAAAATTGCTTGCTAAATTTGCTACTACTGTAAAAGTCAGACAAGCTGAAGATGAGCTGGCTTTGGTTGAAAAAGACCTTAAAAAGTTAGACGGCGATATGAAGAAACTCAAAAAAGACAATGAAGACTATCATAAAGAAATCGAGCGTTGCAACGAAAAAATAAAAGAAGCAGAAAAAAATATTGAGAAAAACGAAGAGGAACAAAAAGGTAAACAAATGGCTCTCGAAAATCAAGCTTCAAAAGTAGAAGACGCCAAAACCAAGGTCGAAAATATTAAAAAGAATTAGGGCTGAGCGGCTCTTGTAGATGGTGAATACCAGCAAAATTAAAGCGCACCCAAAGCCGCAGGAGAGCTGTGATGCAAAAAAGCGACCTGCTAATTTTATAGAATTTACAAAGCCCGGAAGCCACCGTGGTGCGAAAATACCCTAGGTTAATGTACTGAGAGTATAAAACTTTAGGCTATTAACTCGCTAAAACCAACCTGAGGTATATTGCTGAAAGGGCCATGGTATACTGACCAAAATGATAATTAGTGCAATAAGGTAATACCAGAATATTTTTTTGAACGCGAGACCGTTTTGATTTCTCTTGGCCTGGAGATAACCTATCGTAATAAGACCTAATGCGATCAACATCATGGTCGGATGTTCGACCGCAAAAAATCGCATGACTTTATCTTTCATCATGCCTTCACTTTGCGTGATCCGTGGAGTGATGAAAAAGAGTATAATCCCAATCAATAATTGTGTGTGAGCCAGCACAAAAGCTAAAAATGAGGGTCGGCTGTGTTCTTTATTATAAGCAATGCTGGATTTCCACTTGTTATATGCATCATAGATTGCCCAGATCAGGGCTATTAAAAGCAGCCATCTGATTCCTGAATGAAGATGTTTGATGATACTATACATAATATTGATTTTGAGTAAAGTTAAGATTAATTGAATGCGACTCGTGTTTAGTTTTTATTATTTATTTTATCCATAGCGTATTCAGCAAGGCAAGTGATAGTTAAGCTTGGATTGACCCCGATGTTGGCAGGTATCACACTTCCGTCCAGGATATACATGTTTTTATAATTATGCACTGCAAAATTTTTATCTATGACCCCGGTGGTGTCATCAAGACCCATAGGGCATCCTCCGAGGATGTGGGCAGTAGTGGCCATATTGAGGAGGCTTTCGGTCAGTGCATGTACTGCGACACCATTTGTCTTTCTGGCCAGTATATTCATCGCTTTATACCCCGCAGGGATAAAAACCGGTATAGTGGGTTCACCCGGCCCGGTAGTCAAACTCATTTTCCTTCCTGTCCATTTCATCGCCAACGCATTTTTAAGACTCTGCATGACCAGGACGACCAGGCCGTGTCGGGCATCATGACCCTTTATGATCCATTTAATCGTAGTGATCGGATGTCTGACTACATTTGTGATCACCTTCAAGGCTCTGATCCAAGGGGCACCATCCCCTGTGGCCAGAAAAGCCATTCTAAACAATGATCCTGATCCATCTGGAAATTTACATAGCTCTATCTGTGTGTGTTCGTCCGCTTGAATGATCGAACTGATCGCAACTCCATAATTCATTTTTTCTTTGGTAGCGATGACACCACTGATGGACTCTGAATTGCTGAGGATGTTTTTACCCAAAGTGTCAGACAGGCCAGGTAATGTTTTATACTGATATTTTTGTCTGAATAAAAGGTTTAACGTACCAAGTACACCGCCAGAAAAAACGATGCCTTTCGAAATGAATACACCGGACTCACCTGAGGCATTTACTTTTTTAGTGGTTATTTTATAACATTCACCGATGGGTTCTGTCTCAACTTTTATGACTTCTGTGTTAGCGAGTATGGTTGCTCCATATTTTTGAGCAAACCAGAGATAGTTTTTATCCAGCGTATTTTTTGCATTGTACCTGCACCCAACCATGCAGCCCGCACATTCGATACAAGGTTTTCTGATAGGGCCTTCGCCATTAAAATAGGGATCTTTGGGGGTTTGGTCTTCATCGTAATAAACGCCTACATCGACACCCTTATAGCTCTTCTCAAATCCCATTTCTACAGCAGTCTCTTTGAGCAGTACATCATCTGCATAATGATTTTTTGCAGTAGTGGCTCCCAACATAAATTTGGCTTTTTCAAAAAATGGCCTTAGGGTTGACTTCCAATCGTGATCCTGAAGGGGTATATGCTTATAAAATGGATCCATGGGTTCCATTAAAGTATTGGCATACACCAGGCTCCCACCACCTACGCCTACTCCAGACAGTACAAATAATTTTTTAAAAAAGGTTAGTTTAAGAAACCCAAACCAATGGAGTGCAGGTACCCACAGATATTTGCGCAAATTCCAGTTAGACTTGGGAAAATCACTTGAGGTATAGTGACGGCCTTTTTCTATTATAAGTACCCGGTATCCTTTCTGTGCCAGTCTCATGGCTGACACACTGCCACCAAAGCCGGAGCCTACGACGATATAGTCATATGCTGGCTTATTATCTGGCGATCCTTCCTTTCCACTCATAATTCCGTTTAAAAATACTCAAGATGAAGACAAAACTGATATAAAAAGGATAGATCAGAGATGATAACAAATATTTGCCGACCGGCATACCATAATGATAAAATGAGGACATTGACTTGAGGTATAAATAATCAATTGTCAATTTACTCACCCACATCATCAAAGTAGCTGGAAATAAGGATGGATAGAATAAGGTCAAAATGACAAATAGGACATTGGTCACATTGATAGACAATGCAATAGTAAGTGCTACTTTCAGGCCCCCGTCTTTGGAACTATAATTTTTTGTACTCCACCTCAGTCTTTGACTGATCAAATGGTTCATTCCATTGATAGAAGGGGTAGTCACAATGGAATCTGGATGAAGATTAAATTTTATTTTATAATTGGGTTCAGATGCGGCCGCATAGACCAAACCCATATCATCACCTGAGGCAAATGCTTTCTCAGGGGCCTTGTCTGAGTAGTGCCTGATAGCCAGCTCTCTTGAATAATACATATTTGCTCCATTAGCCATATACCAGCGGCCAGACTCTATGCCAGCCAGTGTCATGCCCATCAACGCCATCATTTCTAACATCTGGAGATGATCTAAAATACTGAGTGGTTGAACAATCACCACTGGGGCAGTACAGAATATATTTTCATCCTTCCCAGCCAAAGATTGGTAAGACGACAGCCAAGCCTCCCCCATCAAACAATCAGCATCAGTCTGCACGATCGATCTGGTCTCTATGCTGGCTAATGCCGTTTTGATGGCATTTTTTTTCCCTGACCCGATGGCATCCAGCATCCTGTAGTTGGGTTTTAAGCGGGAAGCTATCATCTGTGGTCCCTCATCTTCCGAATGGTCATTTACAAAAAAACAAGTCCATAACGCGGGGTCCAAATCCTGTCGATCAAGGTGAGACAAAAGCTGAGGTAAGGAGCGTGCTTCATTCCTATATGGGATGATTATGCTGATGGATTGGCCAGACGGTATGGAGTGGTTTACGGGGGCTTGTATCGCCCTATGCCATGTCAACAAGCCCAAACCTATCAAAGCTGAATAAATACATAGGATCATCAGAGCCAGAACTGCCATATCGGGCAAGATAATAATAAGCAATTCAATTTTAAGGCCTATCGGAAATAGAACTCAAATATGGTCACGCCAGCAGGTTGATTTTAACAGGTCTGGGTTATTTTTTCAAGTTTGCAGAAAAAGAAAAAATAAGGCTCAGATTATTTTTTAAAAAGCTCTTCATATTCTTTTTTAGGTGCAGAAGACAACTCTCTGAAATCTGTCGGAATCCCATCTCTTTTTAAGCGCTCGCCCTCGATGATCGTATCTGCTTTTTTATTCATGATCGCCAGTGCAAGTAGGATCGCCGCTACAAATGGAAACGCAAAAATGGTAAGTAAAACGGCCAATACTCCGGTGATGGTATTTTTCTGCAGGAGCCCAAGTACCATCTTGCCATAACTCAATACGACTTTGCGATTGATGACCAGGGCAGCGATAATCAAAAATGGTGCTGCTAACGCAAGGATACTATATATGCTTTTAAATAAAAAGAAAATAAACCATACTATGGCTGCCATAAATATCAGTCCCATAATGGTCTCTGTTGTAGAAAATCGTTTGGTTTGCATGATAGTTTGATTTCTGTTTGTAAAAAGTATAACAAATTTAACCTCAAATAGGGTTCATTTCTCCATGTTTATCGACGAACTAATGCAATAAGTCTTTTAAACTGCCTAATCTACCTCTGCCATACGCGAAAACTGATATTCATACAGCTTTCTATAGAATCCACTTGGGTGATCCAGGAGCTCTTCATGAGTGCCGATTTCTTTGATTTCTCCATGATCCATGACCATGACCTGGTTAGCATGGCGTATGGTGCTTAGCCGGTGAGCTATGATGATAGAGGTTCGTTTTTCGATGAGTTTTTCTATGGCATATTGTATCACAGATTCTGATTCGGGATCTATGGACGATGTGGCTTCATCCAGGATCAGGATATCCGGATTAAACACCAGGGCCCTCACAAAAGAGATGAGTTGTCTCTGTCCCATAGATAGATTGGATCCCCGCTCTGAGATGATAAAATCATACCCTCCAGGCAATTTCTCGATGAATTCATGAGCCCCGATCTGTTTGGCGGCATTAATTACTTCCGCTTCGGGAATATCTCCTTGTCTAAAAGTAATGTTTTCCAATACGGTGCCACCAAACAAAAACACATCCTGCAAGACCACTCCGATTCTGCTACGCAGATAGCTGAGTTCGTAGTCTTGAATGTTTTTACCATCTATTTTTATCGTACCCTGTTGGATGTCGTAGAGCCTGTCAAGGACACTGATGATGGTCGTTTTGCCTGAGCCTGTACTTCCTACAATCGCCAAAGTGGTGTGGCCTGGCACTTTGAAGCTTATACCTTTGAGCACTTCCTGATTTTCAATATATCCAAATCTCACCGCATCAAACTCAATATCACCGTTTAATTTTTTTCCAACTACAGTGCCTTTATTATCAATTCTTTCAGTATTGTCGAGAATGCCAAATACTCTCTCCGCTGCCACAAGCCCCATTTGCAGAGTATTAAATTTGTCTGCCATAAATCGAATAGGCCTGAATAGCATCGTAAGATAGATCGGGAAGGCCACTAAAGCGCCGAGAGTAACCTCTCCTTGAATCACCCCGTTAGCCCCCCACCACACCATGAGTGCCAGGGAGGTCGCCGAGATCAATTCTACTACTGGAAAAAAGACAGCATAATAAAATATACCATTGATATTGGCTGTGGTATAGTCTTTGTTGATTTTTTTAAATTTGGATTTTTCTTGCTCCTCAGAATTGAAAATTTGAATAATCCTCATGCCGGAAATTCTCTCTTGTAAAAATGAATTCATCCGTGCTATATGACTTCTTACTTGCTGAAAAGATATTCTTACTTTTTCTTTGAAGAGGTAACTGGCATAAATTAAGAAGGGCAAAGTAGTCAAACAAACCAGGCTAAGCTTCCAGCTCACCACAAACATGATGATTAATACTGCTATCAAACCCAATATATCTGCAAGTATAGTGATGACGCCTTCGGAGAAAACTTCATTGATCGATTCGATATCATTGATGGTACGCGTAGTAGAAGTGCCGATAGGAGTCTTGTCAAAAAAAGCCAGCTTAAGATCTATAATATGATTAAATACCCGTGTCCTTAAATCTCTCACAATGGATTGCCCTAATTGATTGGTAGCCAATATAAAAATATATCTCAGCCAAACTGACCCCACCAGCACAAGCATATACCACATCACCAGTCTGCCCAATCCGGACAGTGTATTTTTCATGATGTTTTCATCCACCATCACATTGATCAGGTGAGGCCTCAGGATGCCTATTGGGGCTTGGATGATCGCAAGAAATATCGTCCAATAAAAAAGTTTTTTATAGGGAAATGAAAGTTGTAGTACTCTGCGCAGCAGAGAATAATTAAATTTTTGTTTTGCTTCCGCCATGGATGGATGCAAAAATACGGAACTTGTGATTATGGATTTTAGATCATATCAATCCTTCGTCTGCAAAACTAAAATAAGCGTCTTCGGTCAGTATCAGGTGATCGGTTAGTTTGATCTCCAGCAAGTCTCCTGCAGATTTAAGCATTTTGGTGACCTCCAGATCAGCTTTGCTGGGTTTGAGTGTGCCGCTGGGATGATTATGTGCCACGATGATGGAGGATGCATGATGTTCCAATGCTGTTTTGTAAATGATCCGCTGGTCTGCCGAAACCGCTGAGATGCCACCCAGATGTACTCTTCCTACGTATACAGGGATCATGGCCCGATTGAAGCAGGCTAACCAGAACTCTTCCTGTTTGCTATGCCGGATAATCTCGAACAAGAAAGCACTTTCTGCGCTTTTCGTGATGGGTTGTTTTTGCGGCCTGATCTCATGAAGTCTTCGCATACCCAGTTCTATGGCAGCGAGTATGGTCACTCCTTTAGCACTTCCGATACCCTTTATTTTTCGCAAATCTTTCAGGGACATTCCTGACAGATTGTGTAAACTGTTGTCTGCCAGATTAAGGAGATTGCGGGCAACATCCAGCGCACTAAGATCCTTCGTACCGGAAGATATGAGAATAGCGAGCAATTCAGAATCACTTAAAGTCCCAACACCTTTATCCATCAGTTTTTCCCGTGGTTTATCTTGGGTGGACCACTGTTTGATACTCTGCCTGTGATCAGCCATAGGTAAGTGCACGATCGAGATCTTCAATCAGGTCCTCCACATCTTCTATACCTACACTCAGGCGAATGAGTGAATCAGTCAACCCTGTTTTGAGTCGTTCTTCTTTTGGAATAGAGGCATGAGTCATGGACGCCGGATGTCCAATCAATGATTCGACTCCGCCCAAAGATTCAGCGAGGGAAAACAATTTGGTATTGCTCAATATCTTAAATACAGGATCTTGTCTGTTATCTACAAGGTCAAAGGAGACCATGGCGCCAAAATCACGCATTTGTTTTTTAGCGACCGCATGATTGGGGTGCGAAGCAAACCCCGGATAATACACTTTAGATACTTTGGGATGCTGTGCCAGATGATGAGCGATGCGGGCAGCGTTCTGACATGCCCGTTGTACTCGTATATGCATCGTCTTAATGCCACGCAAGACCAGAAAACAATCCATGGGGCCAGGCACAGCTCCAGTCGCGTTTTGAATGAAATGTAACTGATCAGCCAGTTCCTGGGATTTGACGATCAAGGCACCGTGCACCACATCTGAGTGGCCATTGATATACTTTGTGGCTGAATGTAATACAATGTCTGCCCCATAATCAAGTGGATTCTGCAGATAAGGTGATGCAAATGTATTGTCTACACATACCAGGATCCCATGTTTTTTTGCCAGGCCACATACCAGTTCGAGATCAATGATATTCAACATGGGATTGGTAGGGGTCTCTACCCACAGGAGCTTGATGCCTGGCTTGATATGTTCCTCTGCTGTCTTTGCATCTGATAGATTGACGAAAGTGGATTTGATGCCATACTTCTCGTACACCCGACGCATCTGACGAAAGGATCCACCATACAGATCATTGGTAGATAGTATCTCCTCGCCGGGAGAAAGCAGTTTCATGACGGCATCCTGGGCCGCTAAACCACTCGCAAAGCAGATCCCATGGCGACCATTTTCTAAAGCCGCCAGGTTAGCCTCCAAGACGGATCGGGTAGGATTTTGAGTTCGTGCATATTCATATCCTTTGTGATCACCTGGAGCAGCCTGCACATACGTAGATGTTTGATAGATAGGCGTCATAATGGCTCCTGTAGAGGGATCAGGTTCTATACCCGAATGGATGACTTTGGTAGCAAATTTCATTTGGTGAAGGTAGGGCTTCCACTTGAAAGTTTGCATTGCAATTCGATATTTGAAGCCTTCAAAGGTTGCTATAAATCTGTTAAAGGAAGATATTTATATAGGTAATTCATTGAGTCTAAACGCGACGCCAACAATAAATATCAATGGTCGAAAAGCTGACAATATTGAAGAAGGTGCTTTGCTCAGCATGAATTGGATTTTGCTACTAAAAGTAAATCAAAATAATTCTATACTTCTAGCTTCCAACCATTCTCATACTTTGGCATGAGGTATTGCTTATTCACTGAATTGTCAGTAAATTGTTGTTTAGCCTTGTCCCAGGTAAGTTTTTTGCCGCTTCTGTAAGCGATATTGCCCATTTGGCACACTTTTGCCACCAGGGCGGCTGTCTCGATGGGGCAGTTGAGTTCATTCATTTTCCTGTTTCTCACTACACCTGCAAAGTTTTCCATATGCAATTGTACTCCATTGTCTTCTTTGAGATGCATGGGCTCCATTACCTTGGTCTTCACCGCAGCTTCCTCAATCACTTCCCAGCCATTACGATCCACTACGAGGGTACCGTTATTGCCTATAAATCCAATGCCATGATCGCGATGATAAGGCCCATTGTCTATCGCCAAAGCGTGCTCCCAACTCAGGATAAAATTATCAAATTCGTAGATCGTAGATTGAGTATCCGGGGTCTCATGGCTAAGATCAGGATAGGCAAACTTGCCTCCAAGAGCAGCTACCGTTTTAGGCATCGTGGCATTCATCCCAAAGAGTGCATAGTCTATAATATGGACCCCCCAATCACACATCAAGCCCCCTGCATATTCCCAAAACCATCTGAAATTGAAGTGGAAATGTTCTGTCTTGAACGGCCGGTGTTTGGCAGGTCCCTGCCACATATCATAGTCTACACCGGGTGGTACTGGCAGCACCACGCCTTTCGGAGCCGGTTTCATCCATCCCTGGAAGGCCCAGGTTTTTACCATGCGGATCTGACCCAACTTACCTGAATGAACATAATCGATAGCATCTCTGAAATGTTTTTGACTGCGTTGCCATTGACCAACCTGGATGACACGGTTATATTTTTTTTGTGCTTGTTCCATCATTAAAACCTCCCCGATGCTGTTGGCGATAGGTTTTTCACAATACACATCTTTGCCGGCCTGGCAGGCAGCTATCGTAATCAATGGATGCCAGTGGTCCGGGGTGCCGATGATCACAAAGTCAATCTCTTTTTCTTCCAAAAGCTTCCGGTAGTCTTTATAGGTTTTTACTTTTGCAGCATCGACCCCGAGACCTTTAAGATCGCCCATCCTTTTATCTAGCACTGACTGATCAATATCGCAAAGCGCTACGAGCTGAGCATTAGGCATTTTGATGGCAGCCCTGGTATTGCTCCATCCCATCCCGTTGATGCCGATGGCTCCAAATCGCAGCGTGTCAGAGGGAGGGTTTTTTCTGTTAATCGTAACAAATGGTGATCCTTGTACACCTGACCACAAAGTGGATCCTGCCAGCGCCAATCCCGTGGTTTTGATAAATTTTCTTCGATCAGACATAGATAGATGATTTTATAAAGGCCAATTTACTATAATATTGAAGCAAAACAGAAGGTTATTGAGATCTTAAAATAAACTTTTTAAATTTTACAATTAAAATTAAATCCAATTCACAAATAATATTGCTACTAAAAGGCATTATTTTTACAAACACTTTAAATCGAATTGATTAAGCGGGAGTAGCTCAGTTGGTAGAGCATTAGCTTCCCAAGCTAAGGGCCGCGGGTTCGAGTCCCGTTTCCCGCTCAGATTTTTAGGGTTCCTGAGCCATTTTAAACACTGCACCCCGTAGAAAAAACTCTCGTAGAGAGGACAATAAATTCTTGATAAAATTTCAATAATAGGTATCATTTTTTATAGCTACTAGCCTAATATTCTAATAGTTGCATAAAACCGCTCTAAATGAACCAGTTTCTCGTATTTTTGTTCCTTATTTACATTCAGTCTTAATAACAATGGAAACTTTAGCTAAAAGCCCCGTCATGTTGTACACAGAGCAGACTCCCAACCCGGAGACCCTCAAGTTTGTACTCAATCGTATCCTCTATAAAGGTATCGCTGACTTTAAACAGGCCGATCAGGCCTTTGACTGGTCGCCTTTTGCATCTGCTTTATTCGAATTTCCTTTTGTCAAGGGGGTGTATATGTGCAATAATTTTGTCACGATCACCAAAGAAAGCGCTGTCGAGTGGAATGACATCATGCTCGAGCTGAAAGAATATATCAAATCCTGGATAGCTGATGACAAGCCGATTATCGCCGAAGGGTACCAGGCATACATGGATCAACAGGAAAAAGACAACTCTACCATCCAATACAGCGAGGCCGATGCCGAACTGGTCAAAAGGATCAAAGAGCTGATCGAGACATATGTCAAACCAGCCGTAGAAATGGATGGTGGCAATATAGAGTTTAAAGCTTTCGACCAGGGCACCGTATATGTGATCATGCAGGGTTCTTGTAGCGGTTGTCCTTCTTCTACTGTGACGCTCAAAGCAGGGATTGAAGGTATGCTCAAACGCATGATTCCGGAAGTGAAGGAAGTCGTGTCTGAAATGGGGTAATCAGTGTGGAAATAGCTCAGATATATCCCTCTGTTCAAAACCTGGTAGTCGAAGTAGGGGATTGGATCTCCGGCCAGCAAAAACTTTTTTCAAATAGCGATATTGAAGAAAAGGGACTGAATAATTTAGTCTCCTATGTGGATAAAACGGCAGAGCAACAGCTGGTATCAGGCTTAAAACTCATCTTGCCGGGCTCACATTTCCTCACAGAAGAAGCCACCATTGAGCATCATCCCGGCGGAGAATGGGAATGGGTCATCGATCCACTGGATGGTACTACCAATTTTTTGCACCGCATACCTTTGTATTGTGTGAGCGTAGCTCTAAGGCATGATGGCGAGATAGTGCTTGGTATTATATATGTACCTAACCTGCAGGAAATATTCCATGCGGTCAAGGGCGCCGGAGCCTATCTCAACGGTCAGCGAATCAAGGTCAGTGAGGCACCGGCATTGTCTTCAGCGTTGATTGCTACAGGTTTTCCACATCGAAATTTTGAAGGCATGGACGCTTATATTAAAGCCCTGGAATACTTTTTTTATAATACTCAAAGTTTGCGCCGGATGGGAGCTGCTGCAATAGATCTGGCATATATAGCTTGTGGCAGGATGGATGGCTTTTTTGAGTTAAAACTGAGTCCTTGGGACATCGCGGCGGGTGCTCTCCTCATTACTGAAGCCGGAGGCATGATATCTGACTTTAATGGCAGTGATGATTATCTGTTTAAATCAGAATTATTGGCAGGTAACCCTGTGATTTACAACGAGATGCGCGAAGTACTTCATCGTTATTTTGCCATATAGCTTTGAATTTTAGCCCCAATGAGATTGAAGTTGCCCTTTGACATTTGAGCTTGTATTTGTATTTGTCCTTTGAATTTGATCTTTACATTTGAGTTTGATTTGTATATGTCCTTTTAATTTGAATTTTCCATAGAGTTTTCCATTTAACCTCCCCCATTTCAATCCTAAATCAAGCCTTTCATTAGTCTAATAATTCTTGTACTTGATCTAAGCTTTTCTCCCGACCCGACTATTTTCGGTAAGTTTATAACCTTAATTGTATTAAAAAAGCTGATGTAGATGCTTCTTCTCGAAAATTTCAAAATGGCGCTGTCTGCGATCAGGGCCAATCTCACCCGCGCTACGCTCACCCTGATGATCATTGCTGTTGGGAT
>Ga0138256_10002672_pt1 | contig 19030 bp, 14 predicted proteins | sample KNB2016incub_MG_FD_105486 | JGI IMG/M metagenome (GOLD analysis project Ga0138256, IMG submission 105486) | Active sludge microbial communities from wastewater in Klosterneuburg, Austria - KNB2014incub_MG | ecosystem: Engineered > WWTP > Activated sludge > Unclassified | place: Austria... | reverse complement strand
GCGGCTGCGGCTCTTCAAGGGCACGGCGACGGTCATCGGCCGCTACAGCCCGCACAGCCTCTACCGCGAGGACTTCGCCACGTTCGGCCGCGACGACGTCTACGACCAGACGGACGCCGCCGGCTTCATCCACCTCTTCGGCCTGCCGATGAAGACGCGGGCGATGATGGAGGTCTCGGGCGGCGGCAGGACACGCTACGCCGCGCCGGACTACTCGCAGTTCAAGCGCGACTGATCGCCATCGTCATGTCGAAAATCGGCGGCAGCTTCGTTCATCTCGACGGCGACGTCACGACGCCGCTCGGCTTCCGCGCCGCCGCCGCCACGTGCGGCCTGAAGGCCTCCGGCGCGCCGGACATCGCCCTCGTCGTCAGCGACGTCGAAGCCAGCGCCGCCGGCGTGTTCACCCAGAACGCCTTCGCCGCCGCCCCCGTCCGCCTGGACCGCGCGACGCTCCTCGCCAGCGGCGGCCGGGCGCGTGCCGTTATCGCCAACAGCGGCAATGCAAACGCCGTCACCGGGCCGGCGGGCGACGCGGCGGCGGCGGCGATGCAGCGGGCAGCCGCGTCGGCCCTCGCCTGCCCACCCGAGCACGTGCTCGTCCTCTCGACCGGCGTCATCGGCGTGCCGCTCGACGTCGCCAGGGTCGAGCGCGGCATCGCGCTGGCCGGTGACGCGCTGACGAATGACGCGCAGTCCGGCCACGCGCGATCCGGCGAAGGCGGGTCGGCGGCGGCGCGGGCGATCATGACGACGGACACGCGGCCCAAGACCGCGGCGCGGCGGGTCCGGCTATCGGGGGGCGACGTCCTCGTCGGCGGCATGGCCAAGGGCGCCGGGATGATCCACCCCGACATGGCCACGATGCTGGCCGTCCTGACGACGGATCTCGACCGGGCACCGGCCGACCTGGCCGCCGACTTGGCCGCGGCCGTCAACGTCTCGTTCAACCGGATCTCGATCGACGGCGACACGAGCACGAACGACAGCGTGATCCTGCTCGCCAACGGCGCGTCGGGCGTGGTGGTCGCCGAAGCCGACACCGAAGCCGGCGAGGATGCCGACGCCGCTATCGACGTCGTGACCGCCGCCGACGTCGTGACGTGGCGCGCCGCGCTCGTCGACCTCTGCCAGGACCTCGCGCGCCAGATCGTCCGCGACGGCGAGGGCGTCCGCAAGCTGGCCGTCATCGTCGTAACCGGGGCGGCGGACGACGATGGCGCGCGGCGGGTAGCGAACGCCATCGCCACATCCCCCCTGGTCAAGACGGCCTTCGCCGGCGGTGACCCGAACTGGGGCCGGATCGTGGCCGCCGCGGGCCGGGCCGGCGTCGCCGTCGATCCGGCGCGCGTCAGCCTGTCGTTCGCGCCAGGGGAACGCGACGTCGAGGCTGCACCCGGGAGGGTGTCCATCCTGGCGAACGGCCTGCCGACGGCCTTCGACGATGCGGCGGCCGCCGCGATCCTGTCCGGAGATGCCTTCCGTGTCGTCCTCGAACTTGGAATTGGCGACGGGACGGCGACGGTGTGGACGGGGGATCTGACCGAGGAGTACGTGCGGATCAACGCCGACTATCGGACGTGATCACGCGGGTCCGCGGTGAACGGACCACGCCGTCACGGCCGCCCTCGCCGCCGCTAACTGCCGCGCTACCGCCGCCGGCGCCGTGCCGCCCTCGACCGATCGGGCGTCGAGCGCCGCCGACCAGTCGAGGGCCGCGATGTCATCCGGCTCGAACGCCGCGTCGAGGGCGACGAGGTCGGCGGCGGGGAGCGCCGTGAGCGCGACGCCGCGATCCTCGGCCAGGCGGACGGCGCGACCGGCGAGGGCGTGGGCCCGGCGGAACGGGATGCCGCGGCGGACGAGGTGATCCGCGAGGTCGGTCGCGAGCATCGCCGGGTCGAGCTGGGCCGCCATCCGCGCCGGGTCGACCCGCAGCGTCGCGACGAGGCCGGCGAGCACCGGCAGCAGCGCGTCCAACGTGTCGAAGGCGTCGAACACGGGCTCCTTGTCCTCCTGCAGGTCCTTGTCGTAGGCCGAGGGGAGCCCTTTCAGCGTCGCGAGCAGCGCTGTGACGTGGCCGATCAGGCGGCCGGCCTTGCCGCGCGCCAGCTCGAGCGGGTCCGGGTTCTTCTTCTGGGGCATCAGGCTCGAGCCGGTCGAGAACCGGTCGTCGAGGGCGATGAAGCCGAAGGCGGGCGTGGCGAAGAGGATGAGCGGCTCGGCCAGGCGGCTGAGGTGGATGCCGGTGAGGGCAGCGGCGAACAGGAACTCCGCCGCGAAGTCGCGATCCGCGACGGCATCGAGGCTGTTCGGCGTGACGGCGCGGAAGCCGAGGTCCGCGGCGAGCGCGGCGCGGTCGATTCCGAAGGCGGTGCCGGCCAGCGCGGCGGCGCCGAGCGGCAGAACGGCGGCCGAGGCGCGGACCTGATTCAGGCGGTCGCGGTCGCGGGCCAGCGGCCAAACGTGGGCGAGCAGCCAGTGGGCCCACGTGATCGGCTGCGCCGGCTGGAGGTGGGTGAACCCGGGCATCAACGTCGCGCCATGCGGTGCGGCGGCTTCGACGAGGGCGGAGGCGAGCTGGCCGGTGGCGTCGACGAGGCGGTCGCAGGCGGTCATGACCCACAGGCGGAGGTCGGTCGCCACCTGATCGTTCCGGCTGCGGCCGGTGTGGAGCTTGCCGGCGACCGGCCCGGTGAGCTCGCCCAGCCGACGTTCGACCGCGGAGTGGATGTCCTCGTCGGCCTCGGCGAAGGCGAACGCGCCGCACCGGAACTCGTCGGCGACGGCCTGCAGTCCGGCGTCGAGCGCCGCGGCCTCGTCGCCGGTCAGCACGCCGGCCCGCGCGAGCGCGTGCGCCCAGGCCCGGCTGCCGGCGACATCCTCGGCCCACAGCCGCCGGTCGAACGGCAGGCTACGGTTCAGCGCGTGCGCGGCCGGGTCGAGCGAGCCGGCGAATCGGCCTCCCCAGAGCATGGCGATCGTCCTTCCGTATGGCGAGCGAATGCAGCGATGACCCGGCAATGCTTGGAACCGCGTCGCACGAGAATGATAATCCGCTGCCCAGCTTGAGGTGCCCGATGACCCCTTCCGACCAGGACGTTCCCTCGCGCCGCCCGGGCGACGGCCCGACCGCTCTCCTCGCCGTCGACCGCGCCGCCGTCCTCCAGAACTACGCCCGCCCTGGCATCGTCTTCACGCACGGCGAGGGCGCGTGGCTGTACGCGGACGATGGCCGGCGCTACCTCGACTTCAATGCCGGGATCGCGGTCAGCGCGCTCGGGCACGGGGACGCCGAGCTGGCGGCAGCGATCGCCGACCAGGCCAAGCGGCTCATCCATACGAGCAACCTCTACCACACCGCGCCCTACATCCGGCTGGCCGGGCAGCTCGTCGCCCACTCGTTCGCCGACCGGGTGTACTTCGGCAACTCCGGCGCCGAGGCGGTGGAGGCGGCGCTGAAGTTCGCGCGCCTGTACGCGCGGAAGACGCACGGTGTGATGCCGGCCCCGGACGGCTGGTCGGACCTTGTCGATGACGCGGCGACGTCGAGTTGGCCGTGCAAGTGGCGGACCGTCGCCTTCGACCACGCCTTCCACGGCCGGACGATGGGCGCGCTGTCGCTGACGCACAAGGAAGCCTACCGCGCCCCGTTCGCCCCGCTGCTCCCGGGCGTCGTGTTCGCGCCGTTCAACGACGTCGCGGCGGCGGAGGCGGCGATCGACGAGACGACGATGGCGGTCGTCGTCGAGCCGATCCAGGGCGAGGGCGGCTACATGCCGGCGACGCTGCCGTTCCTGCACGCCCTCCGGGCGCGGTGCGATGCCGTCGGCGCTCTGCTCATCCTCGATGAGATCCAGTGCGGCCTCGGGCGCACCGGCCATCTCTTCGCGCACGAGATGTACGGCGTGCGGCCGGACATCATCTGCCTGGCCAAGCCGCTGGCGGGCGGCCTGCCGATCGGTGCCGTGCTCATGACGCAGGCGGTGGCCGACTGCGTCGGTGTCGGTGAGCACGGCAGCACGTTCGCCGGCGGCCCGCTCGTCTGCCGCGCGGCCGAGGTCGTGCTGGACCGCGTCAGCGATCCCGCGTTCCTGGCCGCCGTCCAAGCCCGCAGCGATCACCTCGTCCGCGCCCTGCTCGCCCTCGACAGCCCGCACATCATCGACATCCGGGGCGCAGGGTTGATGATCGGCGTCGAGCTCGATCTGGCGGTGAAGCCGATCGTCGACGCCGCCCGCGACGACGGTGTCCTGCTCATCGGTGCGGGCGAGCGCGTGCTCCGGCTCTGCCCGCCGCTGATCGTGGACGAGGCGCAGATCGACGTGGCCGTGGGTGCCATCGGGCGGGCGATCGCGCACGCCGCAGAGCGCTCCGCGGCGCCCGGTTGACCCGCTGCGAGTTGCCTTCAGCCGGCCGATGCCTACGATGAGCGGCCAGCCCCGACGAACCGTGCCCCCGAAGGAGCCTTCCGGTGACGACACCCGACACGCTTGCCGCCCGCTGTGACACCCACATCGCCGCGCACAGCCTGCTGCAGCACCCGTTTTACCAAGCATGGAGCGACGGCACGCTGCCCGTCGCCGCCCTGACCGACTACGCCCGCGAGTACGGCGCGTTCATCGGCCGGATCGCCGATGGATGGCGTACGGTCGGCGAGCCCGATATCGCCGCCGTCGAGATCGGCCACGCGCGCGTCTGGGCGACGACGTTCGCCGACGGCCTCGGCACCGCGGTCACGGCGCCCGAAGTCCGTGCCGTGCAGGCGCTCTGCGCCACCGCCGACGCGCTCTTCACGGATCGCGTGACCGCCCTCGGCGCGCTGTACGCCTTCGAGGCGCAGCAGCCGGCAACCGCGCGCAGCAAGCGCGCCGGCCTCGCCACGCACTACAGCGCGTTGCCGGCGAGCTGCGAGACGTACTTCCGGCTGCACGAGGACGACGACCACGAGCCGGCGCTGCTGGCGGCCGGGCTGAACGCGCTGCCGGCCGAGGACATGGCCAGGGCCGAAGCGGCGTGCGCGCAGATGTCCGTCGCGCTGTGGGACGCGTTGTCCGGGCTCCACGCGCCGCATGTCGCGGCGCGCATGACGAGCTAGCAGTCCGCCGAAGGACCGGGTTGATCGGCCGCGTTGCGGCCGTCGCGACGATTGCACGGTGTGGGTAGGGGCGTGCGGCTGTGCGCCCCTACCCATCGGCAACTCCACATCGTGGCACCCTCGTGGATCGAGGAGGAGTCGATGTCGGATGGATCGATGGGCGAATCGGCGGCCGGCCGGCCGCGCGATCGCCGCGCGCTCGCCCTGTTCGCCCTGGCGATGGCCGTCTACCTGACCACCCGCTTGTACGCCCTCGATCGCTTCCCGATCTTCTTCCATGCCGACGAGGCCTTCGGGCCGTTGACGGCCGCGAGCCTGCTGACGAACGGCCTGAGCGACGCCTACCAGCGCCTGCTGCCCGTCTACTTCGAGCCGGCGCCCAACCGCTGGATGCCGATCGGCACGGTGTACGCCCACCTGCTGACCGTCGCCCTGTTCGGCAAGAGCATCATCGCCACGCGCGCCACGACGGCGCTCGTCACCGCGGTCGGCGCCGCCGCCGTGGCATTGGCGCTGCGCGACGGCTTCCGCGCGCGGCGCTGGTGGGCCGGCGCGCTCGTCCTCGGCGCGATGCCGACGTGGTTCCTCCACAGCCGCACCGGCTTCGAGGCGGCGATGATGACCGCCGCGTTCGCCGTCTTCCTGTGGACGTACCTGTGTTATCGACAGGACGGCGGGCGCATCTGGTCGTGCGCCGCCGTCGCCGCCGGGGCGGCCACGTTCTACGCCTACTCCAACGGCCAGTCCCTGATGGCCGTCCTCGGCATCCTGCTCCTCGTCGTCGACGGCCGCTTCCACTGGTCCCAGCGGCGCGCCCTCGGGCCCGCCCTGGCGCTCGGCCTCGTCCTCCTCATCCCGTTCGCGCGCTTCCGACTGGCGCATCCCGGCGCCGAGATCGAGCACCTGCGGGCGATCGACAGCTACATCGTCGACCCCGCCGCGTCCGCAGGCGACAAGGCGCTCGGCTTCGCCCGGCGCTACGCCTTCGGCCTCCACCCGCGCTTCTGGTTCATCAGCCACGACGGCGACAACCCGCTCCAGTGGGCCGAGGATCGGTGGCCGGCGATCCGGCCGGCGCTCATGCTCGGCGGCAACCTCGACATCGAGCGCCATCGTTACCGCGGCCGCGGTCACATCGCGCTGTGGATGCTGCCGTTCTTTGCCGTCGGGCTCGTCGGTGCGCTCCGCCGCTGGCGGTCGCCGGCCCATCGCACCGTGCTCCTCGCCGTGCTGGCCACCCCCTTCGGCGCCGCGACGGCGGGCGTCGGCGTCACGCGCGTCCTGGCCTTCGTCGTGCCGGCGGCGGTCTTGATCACGTGTGGCATCGAAAGGGTCATCGCCGTCGTTGGGCGATGGCTGGCGCGCGATCGCGCGTCGATGCGGGGATGGGCGTCGTCCGTGGCGGCGCCGGCCACGCGTTGGCCGGGCGGGGCATCGGGCGCCGTGACCGGTTTGTGCTTCATCGCCCTCGCCGGCGCCAATGTCGAGCTGCTGACGACGGCGCTGCGCACGGGCGACCGGTGGTACGACGACTACGGGCTGTACGGAATGCAGTGGGGGGCTGCGCAGCTGTTCGACGACGTGATCCCGTCGCTGTTGGCGGCGGACCCGGACGCACATGTGCTCGTGACCTCGGACTGGGCGAACGCCGCGGACCGCCTACCCTACTTCTTCCTCGACTTCGAACAGACGCGCCGGGTCCGGTCCCGCAGCGTCTCGGATCCGCTCACGCGCCTGATCGAGCTGTCGGACGACGAGATCTGGATCGTCACGGACCACGAACTGGACGGCGTCCGCAAGAGCGGCAAGTTCGCCCCGCCCGAGATCGTGCGCACGCTGAACTGGCCGGACGGGCGGCCCGGCTTCCACGCCGTCCGGCTGCGCTACGCAGCGGGCGTCGACAAGGTGTTCGCCGCCGAGCGGGCCGAGCGGCGCAAGCTCGTCGAGGCTGCCGTCGTCCTCGACGGCCAGAACGTGGTCGTCCGCCACTCCGTGTCCGACATGGGTTCGCCGGCCGAGCTCTTCGACGGCGATCCGAGCACGTTGCTGCGCGGGATGGAGGCGAACCCGCTCATCATCGAGATGGCATTCCCGACGCCCCGCGTCTTGACCGGCATCGCCGCCCACTTCGCCCACATGCCGTTCACCTGGTCGGCCGACCTCTTCGCCCCGGACGCCGACGAACCGGTGACCTATGCGCAGACGGTGACCGACGTCCCGGACGGCGACGCGCACGGCGACCTCGCATTCGATGCGGGACCGGCCACGGTGTCGCGGCTGAAGCTGACGATCCACCAGGACGACCTCGAGGACGAGGCGCACATCCACGTGCGGGAGCTGAGGCTACGCTGACCAGCCTTCGATCAGCGCTGTCACCACCGTCCTCGGATCCACCGCCCGCGCCACCGCTCCCATCACCGCGACGCCCGCCGCCCCCGCCGCCCGGCACGCCGCGACGTCGTCGGGCGTCGTGATGCCGCCGAGCGCAAGGACGGGGATGTCGACAGCCTTCGCGATGGCCTCGAGTTCCGCGACGCCCAGCGCCGGTCCATACCCCGGCTTGCCGGCCGAGGCGAACACCGGGCTGAGCGTCACATCGTCGGCGCCGGCCGCGGCAGCCCGTTCGGCCTCCCGACGGTCGTGCGCGCTCAGGCCGACGAGCGCGTCCGGACCGAGCGCCGCCCGCGCCGCCGCAACGTCGCCGTCACGCGGCAGGTGCACGCCGTCGGCGGCGGATGCGCGGGCGATGCGCGCGGCGGCCACGGCGTCGGCAACGCCGGCGACGAGGATCGTCGCACCGAACGGCCTCGCCTGCGCCACGATGTCGGCGACGAGGTCGGCCAAGTCCGCAGGTGCGAGGTCCTTCTCCCGCACGGCGAACCAGCGGCAGCCGCCCGCGAGGGCCGCCGCGACGACGGCGGGCAGCGGCAGGACCGAGGCGCGCCGATCGGTGACGACGAGCAGCGGGGGTGTCGGCAGCGGCGCAGTCGAACGACGGTGGGTCGGGCTACTTCGCACGGAACGCGGCGGCCACCAAGTCCGGCGGAAAGTACCCGCCGACGCGCTGGCCCTCGGCATAGCGATAGACCGCGGCCGTGTAGATGCCCTGCAGCGCACCCTGGACCAGGCCGATGAGGAGGATCGCCAGCACGAAGATCACGACGGCGGCGATGATCATCACCACCGACTCCGTGGCGGCGGCACCGATGATCGCGATCACGCCGACCGGGATCGCCACCAGATAGGCCAGCCCGAACACGAAGCCCATCCCGAGCCCGCCCGCCAGCTGTTCGCCCCAGGTCTGCTTGAGCAGCGCCGTGCTGCGCTTCACCGCAGCCATCGGGCCGAGGCCCTCGTTCACCAGGACGGGCACGACGAGTGCGGTCGCGATCGTCCAGCCCAGGCCGCCGAAGCGCGAGATCGTCTGTCCGGCGCGCCCGCCGCGATCGGCCAGCACCTTGAGCGCCACGCCGACGGTGGCCGCCATCGCGGCGTAGCCCAGGATGTGGGCGAGGTGGCTGTTCGCGACGCGGAAGCCGTCCGATACGGTCGGATCGCCGCCGTCGAGGCGGATCATCGCAGCGCCGACGAGGGCCGAGTTGAAGTAGAAGATCACGACGTACTGCACAAGGTAGAAGGCGAAGAGGAAGACGTAGCCGCCGATGCTGCGATCGGCGTTCCGCTCCATCACCTGCTGCCCGAACCCGGTGAGCCAGGCCGGCACGAAGAAGCTGGCGGAGACGATGAGCGCCGCGATGCTCGAGACGACCGGAAAGACGAGCAGCTCCTTGTCGGCCCGCAGCACGGCGGCGCTGGCCTTGACGAGCTGCCAGCTATTGGACAGACGTTGCATCATGGTGGGCCTCCTGGGCGGGGGTGCGGTTGTACGAGCCGCGCCAACAGTTTACGCCAAGGAATCGGAATATTTCGTAGGGGCGACGCATGCGTCGCCCGCAGGCCGCCCACCCCGCGAATTCCCCAACGAACTCCCCAACAACCTACCCAACATCCAACATCCCCTCCACCGGGCTCGACGCCTTCGCATACAACCGCCGCGGAATCCGCCCCGCCCCATGCGCCAGCCGCCCCGCCTCGAGCGCAAGGCGCATGGCGCGGGCCATCGCCACGGGATCGCGCGCGCCGGCGACGGCGCTGTTCAGCAGGATACCGTCGTAGCCGAGCTCCATCGCCAGCGCCGCGTCGGACGCCGTGCCGACGCCGGCGTCGACGATCAGCGGCACATCGAGCAGCTCGCGGATGATCCGCAGGTTGTACGGGTTCGTCAGCCCCATCCCGCTGCCGATCGGCGCACCGAGCGGCATGACGGCGGCGCAGCCAAGATCGGCCAGCTTGCGGCACGTGACGGGATCGTCGTTGCAGTACGGCAGGACGATGAAGCCGTCGCGGACGAGCTCGGCGGCCGCCTGGAGCAGCTGCTCGACGTCCGGGAACAGCGTCTCGTCGTCGCCGATGACCTCGAGCTTCACCCAGTCCGTCTGAAGTGCCTCGCGCGCGAGCTGGGCGGTGAGGACCGCCTCGCGGGCGGTGTAGCAGCCGGCGGTGTTCGGCAGGAGGTGGTAGCGCCCGCCGAGGACGTCGAACAGCCCCTCGCCGCCGCCATCCACCTTCACGCGCCGCATGGACACCGTGACGATCTCGGCGCCGCTCGCTGCAATCGCATCCAGCATGACCTGCTGGTTGGGGTAGCGCGACGTGCCGATGAGCAGGCGGGAGGTGAAGGTCCTGCCGGCGATGACGAGGGGATCGACGTCGACGTCGACGGCGGTCGGCGGCGGCGCCGTGGACGGTACCGTCATCAGCCGCCCGCGATCGCGTGCAGCACCTCGACGCGGTCGCCCGGCGCGATGTGCGTCGTGGCCCACGCCGAACGCGGCACGACGCGGTCGTTGACGGCGACGGCGATGCCGGGGCGGGTGGGGTCAACGCCGGTGGCGGCGATGAGGGTGGCGAGGGTGGCGGCGGGGTGGTGGGGGACGGCGTGGCCGTTGACCCGGACCGTGGTCACGTCCCCCGTCGCGGTTATCTCGGACACGAGCGGGCTACGCGTTTCGGGGAAGCACCGGCGAACCGCTGAGCCCGTTCTTCTTGGCCAGCTTGGCGGCCTTCTTTTCCTTGGCGGTCAGCGCAGGCTGCTTCTTGGCTTCTTTGGTGGTCGGTGTGGCTTTGCCCATGGTTCTCTGCTCCTCGTGTGCACCGGTGAACGCGTGTGCGCATTGCAGCATAGCGCACTTTGGCGCGGCGCCACCATCGCGCGCGATCGCCCGATGCCCAGGATCGATTGACACCCCGTCCCCCCCCTGGTAACGTCGTCGCGCCGGGCGGGGACCCGGCATCGCACGCATGACGACGTCGTTCGCGACAGGAGGTGGCCGTGGGCCGGGTGGCGGTTGTGACCGGAGGGACGCGCGGGATCGGGCGCGCGATCAGCGTGGCGTTGAAGGAGGCGGGACACACCGTGGCGGCCGTGTACCACGGCAACGATGCGGCCGCCGCCGCGTTCACGGCCGAGACCGGCATCGCGACGTACAAGTGGGACGTGGCGGACTACGAGGCCTGCCAGGCCGGCATGGCGAAGGTCGCCGCCGACCTCGGACCGGTCGACATCGTCGTGAACAACGCCGGCATCACGCGCGACGGCACGTTGATGAAGATGTCCCACGACGACTGGGACCGCGTGATCGCCACCAACCTCGGCTCGTGCTTCAACATGGCCAAGGCCGCTTTCCCGGCGATGGTCGAGCGCAAGTTCGGCCGGATCGTGAACATCGGCTCGATCAACGGGCAGGCCGGGCAGTACGGGCAGGTGAACTATGCCGCCGCCAAGAGCGGCATCCACGGCTTCACGAAAGCGCTCGCCCAGGAGGGCGCGCGCCACGGGATCACCGTGAACGCGATCGCGCCGGGCTACATCGACACGGACATGGTGGCCGCCGTGCCGCCGCCCGTGCTCGAGAAGATCATCGCCAAGATCCCGGCCGGCCGCCTCGGCAAGGCCGAGGAGATCGCCCGCGGCGTCGTGTTCCTCGTGGCCGAGGACGCCGGCTTCGTCACCGGCGCCACGATGTCGATCAACGGCGGGCAGCACATGTATTAGGGACGGTCTACGGGGCAGGCACGGGGACCTGCCCCGACCGGGCATCGCGGCGTGTGGGCCGGGGCATCGTCGTCGGCGTGCCGGCGCGACGTTGTCGCCAACGTGTCGCGCCCGCGCTTGTCGTCGCCGCTGCGTGTCGGTACGCTCTGCGCATGATCCAAGACCCGCTCGACCTCGCCGCCGACACCACCATCGACCGCGCCGAGGACACTGCCACCGCCGACCCGCGCGCGGTGCTGCGCCGTGTCTTCGGCTTCGCGGAGTTCCGCGGCCAGCAGCGGGCCGTCATCGACCGCGTCCTCGGCGGCGGCGACGCGCTCGTCGTCATGCCGACGGGCAGCGGGAAGTCGTTGTGCTACCAGCTGCCGGCGCTCGTGCGGCCGGGCGTGACCGTCGTCGTCAGCCCGCTGATCGCGTTGATGGCCGATCAGGTGACGGCGATGCGGGCGCTGGGCGTGCGCGCCGCGGCGCTGAACTCGTCGCTCGACCTCGGGGCGCAGCGCGGCGTCGAGGCCGCCGTGCGTGCGGGGCGGCTGGACCTCGTGTACGTGGCGCCCGAGCGCCTCGTCACGGAGGGATTCCTCGAACTGCTCTCGTCGACGAGCGTCGCGCTGTTCGCGATCGACGAAGCGCACTGCGTGTCGCAGTGGGGGCACGATTTTCGGCCGGAGTACCTCCAGCTCGATGTCCTGGCCGACCGCTTCCCGGGCGTGCCGCGCATCGCGCTCACCGCCACGGCGGACGGGCCGACGCGGCGCGAGATCGTCCAGCGGCTCCGGCTGGCGGACGCAACCGTCTTCGTGGCCGGCTTCGATCGACCGAACATCCGCTACCGGGTCTGGCTGAAGGACGATCCGTTCAAGCAGATGCTGACGTGCCTGAAACGCGAGCACGTCGCGCCCGACGGCGGCATCGAGACCGGGATCGTCTACTGCCTGTCGCGCAAGAAGGTCGAGCAGATGGCCGAGCGGCTCAGCGCCGCCGGGATCCCGGCGCTGCCCTATCACGCCGGCCTGGACGCCGCCGACCGCGCCCTGCACCAGCGGCACTTCACGCACGATGAGGTACCGGTCATCGTCGCCACCGTCGCGTTCGGGATGGGGATCGACAAGCCGGACGTGCGGTTCGTATTCCACGTGGACCCGCCCAAGAGCCTCGAGGCCTACTACCAGGAGACCGGCCGCGCCGGCCGCGACGGCCTGCCCGCCACGGCGACGATGCTCTACGGCATGGCGGACATCGCCCGGCTGCGCTCGATGATCAGCGACGGCGAGGCGGACGAGGCGCGCCAGCGCGTCGAGCACCACAAGCTCAGCGCGCTGCTGGGCTTCTGCGAGACCGCCCGCTGCCGCCGCCAGGTCCTCCTCGAGTACTTCGGCGACGCCCCCGCCGAGCCGTGCGGCAACTGCGACACGTGCCTCCAGCCCGTCGACACCTGGGACGGCACCGTCGCGGCGCAGAAGGCGATGTCGGCCATCCTGCGCACCGGCCAGCGCTTCGGCCAGGCGCACGTCGTCGACGTGCTGCGCGGCGAGACGACCGAGAAGGTGGAGCGCTTCGGCCACGATCGGCTCCCGACGTTCGGCGTCGGCGCCGACCTCGACGTCCGCGGCTGGGCGTCCGTCATCCGCCAGCTCGTCGCCGGCGGCCTGATCAGCGTCGACGTCGAAGGCCACGGCAGCCTGCGGCTGACGGACGGCGCGGCAGCGGTGCTGCGCGGTCAGCAGTCGGTGACGCTGCGGCGGGACCCGGCGCCGCAGGCGGGGGCGGCGCGGCGGAATCGGTCGGCGGAGCGATCTCGGTCGCGGGCCGGCATCAGCGGCACCGGCGGCAGTGTGGTCGGCACCGGCCTCAGCACCGGCGGCGGGCTGTTCGACGACGACATCGACGCCCCCCAGGTCGACGAGGTGCTCTTCGCCGCGCTCCGCGCCTGTCGCCTCGGCCTCGCGCGTGAGCAGGCCGTGCCGCCGTACGTGATCTTCCACGACAAGACGCTGCTCGCGATGGCCGCCCGGCGGCCGACGACGACGGCGGCGCTCGGCGGGATCTCGGGCGTCGGGGACGTGAAGCTGGCGCGGTATGGGGAGGCGTTTCTGGATGTGATCCGGGGGCATGTCGATGCCAGCGATGTCGGGGACGGCGGATCGGGCCTGAGCGACGTCGAGTGATGATCGGTGATCTGCGTGCTCGACTGCGCGACCACTTCGAGGGATCTCGTGGCCCATCGCGCGCTGCGACTGTGTGGATCGCCGCCGCCCTCCTCTATCCCCTCGCCCTGACCTGGCTCTACTTCATCGCCCTGGCCGACGTGCCGGCGCCGTGGCCCCAGCTGGCCTACGGCCTGGGCAAGGCCATCCAGTTCGGACCGGCGCTGTGGTGGCTCGCCCGCGTCCGCCCCGACCTCCTCCGCCCCCGCGGCCGGACCACGCGCCGCGACCTCGCAGTCGGCGCCGCGTTCGGCGCCGTCGTCGCCCTGGCGCTGTTCGCCGTCTACACCGGCCGCCCGTTCGACCTCCTCGGCCCGTCCGGCCACGCCGCCTTCGCCGCCGCCGCGTCCGACAAGGCCGCTACGCTCGGGATCGCGTCGCCCGTCCGGTTCCTCGTCCTCGGCCTGTTCTACGCCCTCCTCCACAGCGGCCTCGAGGAAGCGTACTGGCGCGGCCTCGTCTTCACCGCCGTCCGCGACCGGACGCGCGCCCGGACAGCCGTCTGGGTATCGAGCGTCGCGTTCACCCTCCACCACATCGTCCTCGTCACGACCCTCCTGCCCGGCCAACTCCCGCTGGCGCTCGTGCTGGCGGCGTGCGTCGGCATCGGCGGCGCGGCGTGGAGCGTCCAGCGCTCCGTCGCGCGGTCCCTCCTGGGGGCGTGGCTCGGGCACGGGATCGTGGACGCGGCGATCTTCGCGGTGGGGGGGTGGGTGTTGTTCGGGGCGGGGGCGGACGGAAGTCCGGCGTCGATGGCGGCGATGCGATCGCCGACGCCGCGGGCGATCACGTGGGCGTCGCCGTATCCGTCGGCGACGCAGGTGCCGATCACGCCGCCCTCGCCGCAGCCGTCTACAACCCTGGCGCCCCAGCCGACGAAGACGGCGCTGCCGACGGTGGACGCGCGCGTGCCGTTGCCGGTGGCGATGACGTTGGAGGAGGCGCGGGCGGAGGTGATGTCTTGGTTGGATCCGGATCATGCGCCGCGGATCGTTTCGGCGGACTACGTGCCGGCGGCGGCGGTGGCCTTCGAGCGAGATCATGTCGGGGCGTTCATCGTCAACGACTTGTACGGGGGCTGGTGGGAGGATCGGCGGCTGGAGCGGCTGCCAACGACACTCGTACGCGTCGTCGCCGACGCCGAGCCGCTTGAGATGCGGCTGATCTTGCGCCGGCCCGGCTTCAACGCTCCACCGCTCGATGCCCCGCGCCCCGGGCAGAGTGACGAGCGATCCCGAATCGTGGCCTGGTTCGATGCGCTCTCAGGCGAGCGTCTTGCCCTGGAAACTCTCGACTGGCCGAGCGACGAGGTTCGCGGACAACTACCTGCGGAGCCGACGGCCGCGATCACGTTCGCCGTCACCCCCATCCCGTTGACGATGACGCCGATGCCACAGGCCAGGGAGCGTGTGGTCCCGACGGCGGTGCCGACGCCGCTCGGCGCGCCGGTCGACGCAGACCACGTTCCGCCGGCGTTGCGCGACGTACTCACCGCCTACCCGTTGCTGCCCGGCAGCACGTGGACGTGGGACTCGACGTCGTGGGAAATGAGGGTGACTTGGTCGCGCTGGCGAACCACGGAAACGGTTACCGGCGCGTGGCAGCTGGACGATCGGCGGATCGTCGTTCGGTCGTTCGTCGTGCCGACGGTTACGATGCGCACGCGCTCAATCGGCGCACTGGCCGAAAGTCCCGACGCGCCATTCGAGTTCTGGCGGACGGTCGATGCCGACGGCCTCATTACTGGCACGGACCCGCGGGGCGCCGAACTCCTTCGTACCGATGGATCCCGCCGCCTCATCGAGGACGCACGATTCGAGCTACCGATCGAACCTCTTGGCTTCGCCCACGAGGGAGGACATGGCTTCTTCGGACCGATGTCCGCGCTATCGACGGACCGCATCCCGGTCACGACGCCCGCCGGGCGCTTCGAAGGGTGCGGGGTAATCGAGGTCACGACGAGCGCCGGTTCCGGTTCCCACCGCGCGATCTGCCCGGGGGTCGGCTACGTGGAAACGGACACGTGGGTCTTCCACACGTGGTATGGCTGGCAGACGGTATCGCAGCTTGTGTCGTACGACGTCGTCCTGCCGCGCTAGCTCAGCCGTCCCCGCGGATCACTGGCGTGCCGCGAAATCTGTAGCGGCTATCGTCCGGCGGAATAGCGGCTATTCTCGGCGTCGATAGGTGCTATCGCCGAGGGTTGTAGCCGCTACAGATTTCGCCGGGCTGCGGTGGACTGTCGGATCGAACGGCCAGATTACCCGATGGGGCATGTCGAGGGGCCTGTTGCTGGCCCGCGCAACCCCTCCCGGCGCGCGGCAAGCGCGCCTGTCCTCCCCAGCTGACGCTGGAGAGGACTCACCCCTTGCTGCCGAGGCTCATGTTCACCATCGGCAAAGGTCGCATCCTTTCTCCAGCGACAGCTGGGGAAAGGTGGCAGCGCCGCAGGCGCTGACGGATAGGGGTTACTCCCCACCCACCCCCCAAACCGCCCCCCCCGGACAAGGCAACGTCCCCGCGATCCCCGCATACACCCCCGCCAGCTCCGCCGACGTCGGCGCCTCGTGGTACAGCGCCGGCGACGACGCGACCGCGCGCAGCAGATCACGGTCGATGTCGTCGCCCAGGCCGATCGTGAAGACCTTGCGGCCGTCGCGGGCGCGCTGGGCGGCGGCGAGCACGTCGGCGCTCGGGGCGCTGGCGCGGCCGTCCGTCAGGAGGACGATCATCGGTTGGCGTGCCGGGTCACCGGATGCCGGGACCGCCGCGGCGGCGACGTCGAGGGCGCGGTCGATCCGCGTGCCGTCGGCCGTCTGGATGCCGTCGATCGCCGCGCCGAGCAGCGCCGCGTCGGCGGTGAGCGCGGCGGCGACGGTCGCATCGGAGTTGAACGCGACGATCGCCGCCCGGTCACCCGGCTTCAGCAGATCCACGAACGCCCGCGCCGCGGCCTTGGCGGCGTCGATCTTGGCCACGCCGGCGCTCTGCTCGCGCATGCTGCTCGACGCGTCGATGACGAGCGCGACGTCGAAGCGGACGTCCTTGGGCAGGCAGACGGCGCGGGCGAGGACGGGCAGCCAGATCTTGCCGGCGCGCGACTCGCGCGTCGGCGTTGCCGTCGGCGGCGTCGTGGCGGAGGGCGTGAACGTCGGCGCCGGCGTCGGGCTGACGTCGGGCGTGTCGCTCGGGACGGGCGTCGGGGGCTCGGGCGTCGGTGTTGCGGTCGGCGGGGCGCACGGGCCGGTGACGTCGAGCGTGTCCGGCGGCACAACGGCGGGCACGCCGTCGCGGCCGATCGAGTCCTCGAGCAGGACGGTGCTGTCCTTCGTGCGGTTCGCCTGCTGGCCCAGCACGGTCGTCGAGATGCGGTACGTGGCGGTCAACGTCGTTCCAGGCGCGGCGTTCGCCCAGCCGAAGGCCAGCTCCTGGCCGGTGACGACCGGCACCGGGTTCGCCGAGCCCGGGACGAGCCGGAGGGCCGGCGGCAGGATGTCCTTCAGCGTGACGGTCTTCACCGACACGCCGCGGCCCGCCTCCTGCAGGGCGCGGACCTCGGAGGGCAGCTTGCCGCCGGGCGCCTTGAAGGCGAGTGTCTTCGGTTCGGAGATCGCCCGATAGTCCTGGCAATTCGCCCGCGGCCCGCTCTCGAAGCAGACCGTGGCGATCTTCACGTCCTTGGCGGTCGCCTGACCGGCCGCCCGCTGCGCCGCGCCGGGGCAGGACGGGACGCTCGGGTCACAGCCGTCGCCATAGAGAATGATGATCTCGATCGGCGCCAGCGGATTTCCTTCGGAATCGTTCCGGATCCGTTCGAGCATGCTGACGGCCTTGTCGATCGCCTCCGGCGGGTCCTCGCCGAGGTCACCCGCATCGTAACGGATGCCGTTGACGGCGCTTTGCGCCCGGCTGGCGGAGTCCGTCCAGTCCGACTCGACCTTCACCTTGAAGCCGTGGGACAGGACGGCCGCCATCGTGCCCGGGATGTTCCAGTCCAGCTCGGCGAGCACGTCGCGCGCGCTCTTGCGCACGTCCGGCAGGAGCGGCTCGATGGACTGCGATCGGTCGACGGCGATGACGAGGTGGATCGGCCGCGCGGCCGGGCACGTGATGCCCATCGTCACCGTGACGGCGGCCGTGTCGCAGGCGCGGATCGAATCGGGCGCCAGCGTGTGGCTGATGATCGCGGCGCAGGCAGACGGCGGCACGCCGCCTTGCCGTGGAGCCTGCTGCGGTGCCTGGGCGCTGGCCGCGTCGGGCCGGCCGATGGCGATCGCGACGGCGACGAGGGCGAGGCCGGCGATCGAAGAAACGGCGGCGGCGACGGTCGTCGCGCGCGCGAAGGCAAGGCGGGGGGTCATCGCGAACTCCTGCGGCATCCGGCTTCGGCCGCCCGCCATTGTAGCGCGATGCCGGGGCGGCGCGATGCACGTCGTGTCAACGGACGATGAGCGGGCCTTAATCCCCAGGGCGTGTATGCCGACCGAACGCGCCGGCAGCTGAAGCTGGCCGGCTGGGGGCCTTCGGCCATGGTGCCCGCCTTCGCGGGCACCCAGAAACCCAGAATTAGGCGCCCGCGAAGGCGGGCGCAATGGCGGCCCGCCAGGGACGCCTCCAGCCGGCCAGCTTCAGCTGCCGGCACGTTCGACCCACGCATTCGTCCGCCCCGCCCCGCCCCATCAAGGGCACGGGATCGCCCCCGCCACCGTGCGGTACACCCGGGCGAGATCTTCGGCCCCCGGCGCCTGGTAGAAGTAGCGCGTCGACGATGCCAGAAGCTTGAGCAGATCAGGGTCGACATCGGGGCCGAGGCCGATCGTGAAGAGCGTCGCGCCGGCGCGCTTGACGGCGTCCGCGGCAGCGACGACGCGCCCGGCGGTCGAGCGCGTCGGCTGGCCGTCCGTCATCAGGATGACGACGCCGCGCGCCGTGGTCCGGCGGCTCGGGCCCTGGAGCTCCGCCCGCGCCGCGTCGAGCCCGGCGTCGATCCGGGTACCGGGCGCCATCGGCAGGTTCGTGAGCGACTGCTTGAGCGCCGCGCCGTCGCCCGCCAGGCCGATCCGCAGCCGCGCCGCGTCGTCGAACGTGACGACGGCCACGTGGTCGCGGGCGAGGTCGATCAGCGCGAGGAAGCTCTGGGCCGCCTGCTGGGCCGCATCGATCTTGCGGATGCCGCCGGCGGTCGTCACGCCGGCCATCGACGTCGAGGTGTCGAGGACGAGCACGATGTCGGCCGAGCGCTGGCCGGGCTTGCAGCGGTTCAGGACGGCATACGGCAGGTAGAGATCGACAGGCGGCCGCGGGGTGCGCGTGGCGGTGCGCGTCGGCGTCGGGGTGCGCGTTGCGGTCGGGGTCGGCGTGTCCGACGGCACGGGCGTCGTCGTCTCGGTCGGGGTGGGCGTCACGGTGGCCGACGGCGTGTCGGTCGGCGTGTCCGTCACGACCGGCGTCGGGACGATCACGCGCACGACGGGCACCGGGAACGGTGCCTCGCCGACGGCACCGGTGCCGTCCGTGTGGCGGGTGCGGGCGTCGACGTTCGTCGGGAACGTGCCGCCGGTGCGCGGGACGGCGCGGTAGGTCAGGCGGAAACCCGGGACATCCACCTGG
>Ga0138256_10002671_pt1 | contig 19030 bp, 15 predicted proteins | sample KNB2016incub_MG_FD_105486 | JGI IMG/M metagenome (GOLD analysis project Ga0138256, IMG submission 105486) | Active sludge microbial communities from wastewater in Klosterneuburg, Austria - KNB2014incub_MG | ecosystem: Engineered > WWTP > Activated sludge > Unclassified | place: Austria... | reverse complement strand
TTGTCACCTGCGCCCAGGTGATAGGTTGCCTTTTTATCATGAATATAACTGAATATTCCGTCACCCTGCGTGCTCCAGGTTACATAACCATTGGACTCACCATTGAGCCTCACTGAATCCTGACAGGCTATAATGGTACCTCCGGCATTGACTGTGACCTGTGGATTGACCAGAATACTGTATGATACAGCGTTACCTATACAGGAATCAGTACCTACCGGAATTAAGGTAAAACCAGCTACCACAGGAGCATCAGAAGTATTAACCAGATGCTGTGTCATGTTCCCACCACTGCCATCCTGAGCGCCCATACTCCGCGCGAGTGAATCAGCCGTCCAGCTTACATACGCAATGGAATCACTTAGATTAAAATCCTTATCAAAGGTGATGCTACTACAGATCGTATCATTGGAGACCGTCAGTTCAGGCGGGATACAACTGACCACATCCAATCTTTTTGTACTGAACATCTGCCCGGTACAGCCCATATATGTCCAGCCGCCTGTCTGTCCATCAGTAAAGGAGATGACTCTCACCCAATAATCATTGCAGGGATTGGAAGCAGCATCACAGGGTATCTGCACTTCGAAGGTAAACACAGCCTGATTATTGCGATTGTAGCCCCAGGAATAATTTGGTAAGTCGGAATTGCAGATTGGAGAGAATGTACGTACTACCCAGGCGCCCGGCATAGCATCACCTGAAGTCGAACAGTCACCGCCCCCCACCAGCGGTTTACAACCGGGTTCGCTGAGGTAACATAGTGCACCCGTCGTGGTGTCGATACCTACATTCATATCCTGTGTGCTGACCGGCTTCCAAAATACAGTACCGGGCAATTCCCAGTTCCATTGGAAGGTGTCAGATGAGGGAGGAATAATCGCATGTTGTGGTTCCTGAGTCGGATCGTGATTAAAGCAGGGGCTGTAAACAGGCATGATCGAATGAGCCCATTCGAGGAAGTTATTGGGTAGTGTGAAGACCCGATACTCCATGGTCACTGTCTCACAGGGCTGATAAGGCCCGCTGAGAGGTGAGCCCATGCTGGTGCGTGTGACAGCCAGTGGATACTGAATCAGGCATTCATTCTTACTGTTGACCGGAGTGATACAGAGCTTGAAGTCGCCGCTTCCGCCCAGGAGATCATACACACCGATGTAATACGTTCGGTTTGGCTCCAGCGTCATCTCATAGGCATTAATGGCAATGATACTGTCACAGGAAGTGTAGATGCTGACGGCAGGATTGCGCATTTGCGTTGAACTTACCTCGAGGCGAACCCAGTTGAACCCGACAGTACTGATCTTATACCAGGCAGTCGGGCTATTGGTTTCGAAAGTATAATTACCGTTGATGTGGGTTTGTCGGGTAGTCATATCTTTATTGCACCCGTTGATACACGTTTTAGTACCGGGTGTTAAGTTAGAGATGGCAGTAGCTGCTCTGGGATAAAAATTGGGAGCGCACCCGTTGGTAACCGCGTGTTCCTGTACACAAAAAGAAAGATTGGATTTCAGTGATTGTTTGATAATACCAATATAATAAGTCTTATCTTTCTCTAATCCAAAGGAACGTAATGTGTCACTGCGCGTTCCAATCAATCCGAATTCATCCAGCAGGATCAATTCACCACTACAGGAGTCCAATAGTTCATACACATGGATCAGAAAGGCATTACTGCTGTCGTTATCACAGATGATATCCAATGAGGATTTATCGGCATTCATCGTGTACTTATAGAATACATTGTCCTTCGTTCCGCACATACTACTCGCATAAATCAGTGATGGGATCTGGTCGATATTCTGACAGGGTTCTGCATTGAGATCTATTGCATCACATGGTGTATTATTGGAGCCTTGACCAAATGTATTATTTGAGTATAAAAAGCTGATTATCAGCACAGTTAACAGTAAAGAATAGCGTTTCATTGAGTTTTTAGTAAAGTTACAATTTATTTTTCATACAGGGTAGTACAGACAGAGTGCAATCTTTATTTTAGTAAGATATTGCAATTGTCTATTCTATCAATATTTTTCTGTGGGCAATCTCCGGTCTTGTCATTCGAACCTGTATCTTTATTTTTCCAATCAAATTGAATATTATGGAAAAAGTAAAAAATAATTTTGTCAAAGGCAGGGTCAGAAGTATCCGCTATGCGGTAAGTGGCGCATTATTATTATTAAAAACAGAACATGCGATAATTACTCAATTTTCTATTGGTATTTTATTTATTATTTTAGGTTTTGTGGTGGGGATAAATAAGACTGAATGGATGATTCAGATAATTTGCTTCGGATTTGTATTGGCTACCGAAGGGCTCAATACTACAATTGAAAAAATATGCGATTATATTCAACCCGAATATCATAAACAAATAGGCCTGATAAAAGACATTTCTGCCGGGGCAGTAACCTTTGCGGCACTGACAGCGATAGTGATTATTTTAATCATTTATATTCCGTATTTATTCTGATTTGGTAGTTTTAACTATGTCAAAATTCGATGAAGTTCACTTAAACCCGATGGTATTTCTGCTCATATCACCACCCCATCTGTCTGACTCGTTAATATCAAATTCCTTTACATCATCCAAAATAATAGTGGCCAGCATTTCGGCCGTACGATTTTCTTTTGGGATGACGGCCAGACGCAGGTTTTGGTTTTTAATACATTCATCAGCAATCTGTCTGGCGGTGCGTGCATTACCGAAATTATCTTTCCGGTTGTCAAATAACCAGGAGATATATTTTCGCAGATGGTCCATGGCCGCATCATCCGCAGTCATTTTTTCATTGGCAAAATTGATTTGTACGATTTGCATCAGTTCATCCGGCGTATAGTCCGGAAACTGGAAATACTTATCAAACCGGCTGCGCAATCCGGGATTACTGTTGATAAAATCCTTCATATTGTGTGGATATCCGGCTACAATTATTCCGATTTTTCCCCGATTATCTTCCATATATTTCAGGATTGTTGCTATTGCCTCACTACCGAAATCATTGTCTGACAGGCCTCCACCCGCCAGTGAATAAGCTTCATCGATAAATAAAATTCCGCCGAGAGCTTCATCCAGTTTTGCTTTGGTCTTTATGGCTGTCTGTCCGATATAGCCTGCGACGAGTGATTCTCTGTCCACTTCTACCAGATGCCCTTTTGCCAGTATACCCAGACCGGCATAAATACGCGATAATATTCGGGCTACGGTGGTCTTGCCAGTGCCCGGATTGCCGGTAAACACAGAATGTAAGGCAAACTTGTTGAGAAAGTCTTTCCCGATTTCCTGATAAAACTTTACTAAGGTGACCATCTCATTCACTTCAGTCTTGATATTAGTAAGGCCTACCATCGCATTCAGTTCAGCGAGGCTCTGCTTTAGCATAATCTCTGGTGTGACAGATGCAGGGTCATTAATGCCCGGTGCTTTGCTTAGGGTGTCCGGTCGGGAAATGTTAGCTGTTTTTTCAACTAGAGTACCATCCCACTCGACCCATTTATCCCCCATCTGAAAGGTCTGACTGGCCAGCAGTGTTTCCATAAAATAAACATCAATACTGTAAAAATCCCTTACCCATATACCCGGAGCCGTATTGCCCCAACCACTGGAGGTTGTGTAAATTTGAGTCTGTGTATTGGGAGACACATAAATCATTTCGGACGTTTTCCCTTTCAACATTCCGTTATCATCCAGGAAATGAAAGAAAAATTCAGCATAAAAACCCTTTTCTGTCTGGCTTTTGAATTTAATCTCAGCACAGACATAATGAGTTTCATCTCTTTTAAACATCTGGTAATATTTCCGGGCGGGATCATCCAGTATAGCTCCCGGGGATTCAAATAGTTTCATGCTTTCCAGCGCAATATAAGCGTGCTTGGTCAGTGCATCCGGACCCAGGTCCTCTATGTGGAAGACAGTCTGTGCCACTACTTTATTGTCGATGAATACCTCCCATTTGAAATCGCCTAAAAACCAAAATGCGCCTGGTACAGAGTTGCCCCAGCCTTCACGGATATAGATTATGTTTTCATCCTTGCCAATTTTTCGCGTCTGTGGAAAACTACAGATCTTGTTTGGCGTACTGGTATTGGTGGAACATTCAAGACTTACATTCAATTCCCAGTCTGCTTCATCAAATAATTTATTGTAAAATGAAAACTCAGCATAGATATACGTTACTTCATACCGATCAAAGACCCGGCGATATCGCTTCGTATTGTCTGCCATCCACTCATCACTGGCGTGAACCTTTAAGTCCTTGACCACATATTTTGCTTGCTCTGTATTTTCCATTAAACCTATTTTATTTTTACACTGGGTTTGATAAACCAGAATGCACCGGTGAATGGCCGCTGATTCTGTAATCGAGTGATAAATTTATCAAATTTACAGATAAATTTATCAGATATATACTTTTCAGAACCAGGATAAACCAAATTCATTTATTGCAACCTTTTGAGGAAAGGAGGTAAATAAAAAATAAATACGGTCAAATCTATTTCCGAATAGCATATACGCCGGGGAAAGATTGTTTAGGATTTTTACCGATTAAATAAACCGATAGAAAAAATGCCATTTATAAGTAGTGGTTTAAAATTATTAACCTAAGAATATGTCGGGGTGTTTTACTCAGGAACCCGTATTAGTGGCTGGTGTTCTTTGTCATTAAAATCAGAATCTCTCTTGCTTGTTCTAAGTGTCGTTGTTCGTGAGAAACAATAATGTCAAATGCTGTCTCTAACTTATACACTATATTTTTGTTAGCAGGGGACGAAATTATTACCCCTTTGTCAACTAATTCTTTTGATGATTCAATTTGTTGTTTTAATTCGGTTTGGTGGTTTTCAAACCGTTTTATTATGTCGTCTTTGATTTCCCTCACAGTTGGTTCCCAAATGGGAAATGTTTTTATCTTTTTGTTTCTGTCTGGTTTAACTGCGTTAAGAACAGTTTTACCTAAAAAGGAAACCATAAAGCCAATTTTACCCATAAAAGGTGTCTGATAAGTTCCTGCTTTTAAGGAAGCTAATACAGGATAATAAGTTTCGTTCAAGATAATTAAATGGTCAATATTTTGAGCGATGCTCCATGTTTGTGAATTAGGTTTCCAATTCAACTGCTCTGCCGAAAGTGTTCCAAAGTCTGCTACAAAAATTTCAGTTATTATGTCCAATTGTGAAGACCAATCTTGCATATTTCTTGTTTAATTTTTTTATTGTTTGTTTTCTGTGGTTATGTTTGCTTGCAAATGCGTCACTTCCACTGCTTAACGTTTGCCAGTCAGCCTACATTAGCGCTTTATTCAATGTTCTAAGCAGTGGTTCTATGTCATCCATTAATTTTCATTGTATCCGAATTGTCTAGTTTTCAAAACCTCTTTCCACCAGCTTTCTCTGTCAATTATTATTTGGTCGTCAGTTGTTGACTTGTAAATATCTAGAATTGAATAATTGAAATGTTGTTTTATGTGGTCAAAAGAGAGCTTCTTAAGTCCAACGTTACCACCGTGTCCAGTAGTGATGTAGGATTTCCACCGTCCCAAAATCATATTTTCTCCGGAGGCCGAACCAACATACATTTTTCCATTTGATTTGTCTGTTAGTAGATAAACTCCTTTTTGATTTTGCAGTGCAGTTTTCCAATTATCTTTTTCCAGCACTCGTTTCATCTCGTTCCAGGAAATATTGACTTTTTCATATCCGGGGAATAAGTCATTGTCAAATGTATCCGGTAAAATTTGCGAAACGTAACAGTCATCAATTACTGATTCGGCATTACGAATCATTGTCTGTGCTCTGTTCTTAAATTTTATAATTAAACGTCCAACATATTTTTCATATTCAGGTAGGACTTGATATTCATAGCCTACACCGTTTAGTTTATTCAAGTCCTTCGTTACTTGTCCGATATGAAATAGCAACCAAAAATCTTCGCTTGGTTTTATCTTAACAAGCCCAACCGTAATTTGTCCTGATTTATATGATTTGTTTTTATTGTAATTCCAATATTGTCCAGCGAGCATTGTAGATATGTCGCCATTTTTAAAAAGTTCTATCGGATTCCAATTTTGAGCAAACATCAAATTGAATCGAATCTTTACGTTTTTAAGATTGTCAAGTCGTAATATGTCGTTTAACTTAATGCTGTCCATTTTCTAAAGTTCTTTCGTTTTGGCTGTGTCGTTTTACCATTGGTTAAAACTCAAAAGAGTATAGACACCCACTCTGCCATCAATACAACAATCACTGTCTGACATGTATCCCGATTTATCGGGAAAACCGGGGATGCCATAGGGGAGAATCATGTTATATGTTTAATTTATCAAGATAAATATAAGGACAGAAACAAATATAGAATTCAATTTTATCACAGTGAATTTTTAATGTTTAATCCGGGTTAAGCACTGCTTCGATTCACTCGTTTAAGACCATTATATTGTGCGTTTGTATGTCTTATCAAAGCCATTTATCAAATGATTTTCCGTTAAATTTATAAACTCCACCTTCAGCCATTCCAAAAAGCAAGTTTTTGTTTTGGTCTTCATAAATGCTCCAGATCATTTGCGAGTTTAATTTTGTGTCAATAGTATAGTTTGTTAGCGTTTTACCATCATATTTCCAGGCACCTGAATCTCTATCTCCAAACCAAATGTTTCCCTGACTATCTTCCATTATGGCAAAAACAGCTTGAAGTCCGGCGTTTTTCGCAATCTGCTTACTTTGAGCGTACGATCCAAATTCATTCATTGGAATTAGTTTTCCTTGTTCTTTCGAGAATTGAGTGATAGAATCTCCTTTTTTAAGGATTACACCAATTCCGTTGTTTCCTATCCAAATTCGACCCTTTGAATCTGCCAATACACTTCTAATGTGTAAAACTTCATCGTCTTTAAGTTTCAGATTTTTATTGTCAAACACATTTGTCATTTTGCCATCGTAATTGAACAATGCTGAATAAGTTGCAATCCAAACTTTACCTTCTTTATCTTTTGAGATACCCGTAACACCATAAGATTTATCAGGACTAGCATTTTTGGGCTTTGGGAAAATCAGATAGTTCATATTCATTCCGTCAAAACGGTTTATTCCATCTTCTTCACTTGCATAAAACCATAAGTCCCCGTTAGTTTCATTCCAATTAAGAACTGGTTCTTTGGTCTTTGTCGTATATTTAGTAAATGTTCCCTTGTCATACACACTCACCCCATTTGCTGTTCCAAACCAAATTTTTCCATACTTGTCTTCTTGAATTGAACGAATTTGATTGTCGGATAAACCTTCATTGATAGTATAGTATTTAAATGATTTTCCATTATAAAAACTTACGCCTTCATTATGGCTACCAAACCAATAATTGCCTTTGCTGTCTTGAAATATAGCCCGTATTCCCGATGTAAATTTCAAGGTGTCGGTATTTGAAGTCACCACCAATTCTTGCTTTTTCGTTACTTTTTCTGTTGATTTATTATCAATACAAGAAAAGTTCAGTGTCAATATGAGTAATATGAAAATCAATTTTATTCTTTTGTTCATTCCGTGTTTTTTGTAATATAACGCACAACTCAAAGGAGTATTGATACCCGACATACCACCAAGAGAACAACCACTAAGTGGGATCAATCCCGAAAAACGGAACAAGTCCCGTTTTTCGGGAAAATTTCTAATACCTAATTCAGACTAACCGTTACTTCGCTTCCCGCTTTTAAGACCTTTATATTGGTGGCTTGTATTTTTTATCCTGTTAATTTTTCCATATCGGTATTTTAATGAGACTGTCATTATACCACCTGATTTGCAATGGTTCGCCTGCATCTTTGATGGTTTCTTCGGACACTGGTTTTCCTGAACCGTAGTTGATTATTTCAAACGGATGCTTGTTGATGTTGAGTAAAACAATCAATCTGCTCCCCTTACTTATTCTCTTACTTACAAATCTTGTATTGTCAAAAGGAATATTTTCCTTTTTATTTGGCCTCAATAGCTGTCTTTGGGTATTGTTTTTAGCATAACTTGCCCGGCCGACATATCTTGTCAGAAAAAAATATTTGCCGTCTGGCATCAGCTCATATAAGGCTAAAGAAATATCCATATCCTTTTTGTTGATGCTTGCAATTAGGTTTCCGGTAAACGATCCGTTGATAGAAAAGCTGTTATCAAATGGTTTCGATAAGTAAATCAACCCATTACCAGCATCCAGAGAATCAAAGATGATATTTGGAGTGTAGTAGTTATTTTGATTATTTCTGTCATTAAAATCCACGGTTTGAATTTCAAAGGCTTTCTTATTCGGTTTTTTATTGGTTAGCATAAAATTGTCTAAAAACAGGTTTAGCGTATCATTGTTTATTTGTTCCAGAGACGGGGCGTGTTTCCACTGATTTGTACCCATCACTTGATAATTGACTTTATCCTTTAGTAATTTAGGTTTTGGCTTTCCTTTTAAAATATAATTAAACCAATCGTATGCTAGTTGAATCATACTGATATTTGCAACACTGTCAATTTCATAACCCATTAAGTTTTTAGCAGGGTTGCGTTGCCCGCCCCAATGGTCATAGGGTCCAATTACCAAATAATGGTTTGCATTTTTATTGTATTTATTGTGAAGTTTAAAGTATTTCAATGCTCCAATTTGAGAGCCATCGTAGTATCCTGTAGTCGTCAAAATGGGGATATTGATGTTTGCATATTCTTTCGAGTTAGGAACCATAGATTGCCAATAATCGTCATAAGCCGGATGGGATAACCATTTTTGGAATATGGAATTTCTATATCCGGCTAAACTATCCATATCCCCAAAAGCAATACCGCTTTCAAACCATTCAAAGGGAAGACTCCTTCGTATCGGTTCTTTTTTATAAATATTGTCGTGAGGCCAGTACAATCCTAAATTCATTTGCACATTATTTTCCATCGGAACATCATAGCCCGGCATTACAGCCACTTGAGGAACAATCGTTTTTAAAGCCGGATGGATATTTTTTACTGTTGACCATTGGGAAAACCCTGTGTAGCTTCCGCCATACATGCCCACACTTCCGTTACACCATGATTGTTTGCTAATCCAATCAATAATGTCGTAAATGTCTGTTTTCTCATTCTCATAAGGGGCATAGTATTTTAAGTTTGTTCTAATCCCGCGGGCATAGGCCACAATACCTACATAATCTCTATCTGCAGAGAGCTTTGCAAAGTAATCATCCGATCTTCCCTGAAAGTAAGTTGTGTAAAAAAGTATTGCCGGTAATGGGCTTTTGTTTGTGTTTTTTCGAACTATAATAGCCGAAATATCAATACCGCTTCTCGTGGGTATGCGTACGCTGTCCTGAATTATGTAAATACTCGCATTGGAATTGCTTTGCTCAGCAAATGTGGCTGTAAAATTTGTCAGAAAAATAAAAATTATCCCAATTATATTCTTCATAGTTTCTATTTGGTTAATTATTTGAAGGAGTCTGTTATACTTGCCATCTAATCAAAGGAGTATTTAATCCGACTTATCACCAGAAAAACAAGCACTGTAGGATGTCAATCCCGATTTTATCGATAAAGCCAAAGACGCCTTAGGGGGTCAGCATACTCCGGACTTTCCCCACAATGCCCTTCTTTTTTAAATTTAGTTTAATCTTTATTTTAGTGGATGCTATATTGTTTGTTCGAAGATAAACACTTTCAAGTATGCGCACAGGTTGTCTGAAGTGATTTACATTTGAAGCACTGTTCGTCCGATTTCGCACAGAGCCTATGCGGTGGCGAAATTTTTTCTCGGATAGGAGAAAAAATACTCTCTTATAAAAATTGCTATTAGCGTTGGCTGATGCGTTTTTTAAGAGTGTATTTTTTGTGAATTTTTCTCATCAGTGATATGTTGGCATTGTCGGATATGGAATAAACTGGTCAAACAAAGATGAAAGTCCCGCTTTTGCTGCAAGTGTCAAAGCCAAAAGGATTCCGCAAAAAATTATTACTGCGTTCAAATTATTATTTGCTGTTTCTATGAAAATGGATTTCCCTTTTGAAGTTACTCCAAACATCAAAGTGGCAAACCAAATAATAACAACAAGTGTCAGTAAAGTAATTCCTAAGAAGATGCTGTAAAACATAATCTCTTTCAAAAGTAAATTATTGCCTGTAAAACTTGAAGGCAAAACTTTTGTCATTGTCTGAAATGGGTCCACAATTTCAATTAACAACAAACCTCCACACAAAAACAATATTGCTTTCTGTATGTCAACTGAAAGTGGATTTTCATTTTCGGAAATCTTTCCTTTGATTCTTGAATTCACAATAGAATTAAGAATGAACACGGTCAGCAAACCGCTAACTAAAACTGCTGAAAGAAGAATAATGTTTGTTGTCATATTGCTTGATTGTTTGAAATTAAATTAACACTCCAAAAACGCATATCCGATAATTCTCTTGGAATAATACCTGGGGGAATTCCCTGTTCAGTTGTTTCCCAAATAACATATCGCTTGCCGTTTATTGACTTTGAAACTCCGTTGAAAGGTAAGTTGATTCCAATTACCGAATGTTTGTAAAGTTCGCTACCTAACATTGCTACATCATAGTTGTAATGATTCAATACAGTAAAAAGAAAAAGCGTTCTTGTATCGCAATCACCTTCTAAACTTCCCATAAATTCTATGGGTGTCAACAAACCAAATTTAATGTAGCCCTCACACTTGCCTCCGTTGCTTAAATAGCTACGGATAAAATCTTCGCTGTATTGTCTTGCATCGCAAGCATTGTCTAAAATCAATGTGTATGGAATGTCTTGTATGCAAGATGTGATTACCTGTGCAAATTGTATTTCATTCAAATTATTTTTTGTTTTCAGCGAATCAAACATCATATAGATTCTTGACAATTTATTTTTATCAAAGTCGTAAATCTGTGATACTATATAATTGTATAGTGATGGGTTTTGAACAGAGTAGGAGAGATTATTTCTGAACTGATTTGACTTCTTAAAATCAGAAACTCTTACTTCAAGATTTCCCTCATACTCTTTGCTATCGTAGTCCTGCCAAATTCTGTGGTGTGAAATTATACTGTCGCCAAAAACTTGTGGCTCTGGTTTCGTTTGCGTTACTTCTTGGCTTTCATCTGTTGCGTATTTTTTTTGAACTGTGGTGTGAATTGGATTTCTGAAAAGTGAAATGATACCGAACACAAATGAAAACAGAAATGCTAGACTGAATAAACGAATCAACCATTTCCAAATGAAAGTCAGAACTGGTTGCATTGATGAAAGCAACCAAAAAATTCCTCCGATAATTAAAAGAGGAGTAATAATTCTTGCACCTGCAACAAGAATTGGAATTATCAGCAATAAAAAGAAAATCAGTTGAAACAGTCTGACAATGTAACTCCAAATTGAAAAGCCACTGCCTGAACCTTGATACTTCCAATCTCCCCAATAAGTGGATTTGTTAGCGTAATAATATTCCCATCGTTTGTAATTTCCGTTTGTTTCTGTTTTGCCTGTCTGTTTGTCAGTTTTGATTTTTGTTGAAGTAACAACTGGTGTTAGAGTTTCATCTTCAACTTGAATTACTTCTACTTTGTGTTCTTCAGTATCGTAGTGTTTTAAGTAGCCCGAAATTTCTCCGTCAATGTCTCCAAATATTTTGCTACCGTCATAATGCTGATTTGTAAGTGAGGAGTTAATCAACTTCGGTTCATTCAAGTTTATCTGAAAATGTTTTACAGTTCCGTCAGGATATGAAACTGCACACGGCAATGAATCGGGAAGTTTAGTCTGGAATTTTTCAACTTCAATAAATTCTTCAAATTCATCTCCCTCTTTCCAAATTCTGAAACTCGTTTTGCTTATAAATATTTCTCCGCTTAATATTTCAAGATCGTAAAAGTTTTCGTGCTTTATGTCTGATTTGTTTGGGTCAAGATAACCAACAAACTTTCCTTTGAACCTTCCTTTCAGATAAGTTCTCCTTTCAATTTGTTCTTGTATGGTTACATATTCAGGCATTATACAATTCAGAAATTAAATCATCTTCCTTCAAAAATTCTCTGCCGTCTTTTTTGTGGATGGTGTTGAAAGGTGCATCAACAAAACTTTCGTAGAAAATTTTGTTTGTTCCGTGTAAGGTTTGAAATATAATGTTGTATTGATTTTTGAATGAAGCATATTCCTGTTGAATTAGATTCTTTTCAATTTCTTTTTTGAACTCATAAAACTTGACTTGCTCTGCAAGGAAGTTTTTCAAATATGCTGGCATCATAAAAATAAATATGCTGAAAAGAGTAAAGAGCCAACACACTGGATATTTCGTGTTGAGAATAAGAATGCTTTGAATGTAGTAATTGGAATGCTCAACAAGATTTTCCATTTGAGAAATCAAAACTTCCTTATAATTTGCTTTTTTCAAAAGCAGGTGATTGTATTGTTCAACTTGTCCTGTTGCAGAAGTGCCGTAAAGTTGTTTCTGTTTTTTAATTATTAGTTGCAGCTGGTGAGTTTCACTTTCAAAATATTCGTTTGTAATCGCTGTGTATTTCACAATTTGTTCTTGCTTATAGTTTGAAATTTCATTCCCCAACTGATTTGAAAATAGTAATGCCTCCAATGGTTTTGAAACAACAACAGCAATAAAGCAAATAAAAGCTAGCCTGATGCCTACTGAAATCAATCTTGCTTTTTCATTTCTGATATGTGGCAAAACATTTTTCGTGAGTGTGTAAAGCAAAAGCAAGTAAAGGTTTGTAATCATCCACGAAAAGAAAATTGCAATAGGAATTCCAAGAATGAAATTTTGAAACAGCATTGTGAAAGTGAAATAGCTGCTCACAAAACATAAAATAAAAATGCAAAGCACAAATCCGCCAATCGCTGCAAAGCGATTCTGCAAGTCCTTTCCGCATCGGCTAATGATACTGTAATCATCACCGGACAAAGTGCAAAGCGATTTTCTAAGATTCATTTTGGCTATTGTTGTTCTCCTGAACTTTTACAAAATGTTCGGGGTTGGTATCAATCTTCTTTTTCATATCGTCCTCGTATTTTGAAATGGCGTATTGCGTTAACCGTTTTTGAACATCGTGTAATTCCTTTTTTTCTATTATCATTTTCTCTCTGTTCAAGTGAATAATCAAATCTCTCTCTTGCCCTTCCTTGTCTTTGTGATAGTTGTATTCAATGTGAATTCCCTGTTCGGCTTTCATCAACTCCTCAACATTATCTTTCAAGAAGTCATAAGGAGATTTAACCAACATCAATTTGAAAAAAATTGGAGTTAATTCAATTGACATAAAAAGCAAAGTGATAAAAAGTGAAATCCAAAAACCTGCAATTTTGTGTGCAAGTTTTATTCGTTCAAGTAAACCGTCTAGTCCTGCCGAAACAACTTCTCCGTTTTCAATTTCTTTTTGCTTTTGTCCTTCAAACTTTTTTAAGTTCTCGTAGCCTTCTTTTATCAGTGGTTCGTTCTTGCCCCTAATACTTACAAGGTCTGCTTTACGGTCTCCCATTATTGCCTCTTTCTTTTTTGCATCAGGTCCATAACCTGATGGTGCTCCCCCTGGTTTCTCTGCTAACTCTTGGTTGAAATCATTTACAGAATTTGTATAGTCAGTTTCTTTCTTGTCAATCTCACCTTGCCATACTACAATTTTTTTATTCTCACTTTCAATTCTTCCTGCGTAAATGGAATCAATCTGTGAAAGATATTCTCTTTGTTTTTCCATTTGTGCTTTGTGCAGTTCAACATCAATTTCAGTTTTGAACATTCTTATCTCTACTGGTTTTGAAATTGTGAGAGCAATGATTGCACCCATTACAATTCTTGGAATTGCTCCTTTGAATTCTTTCCAAGTGATTGCCTCCGTTCCATCTCCCTTGCCTGTGCTTGAAACAATAAAACGGTCAAGATTAAATATCATTAGCCCCCAAACGCAACCGAACAAAACAGAAATTACAGCAACTGTCGGACTGAAAACATTTTCAAGTGCCGAACCTCTCGGTTCGAAGATTGTATAGAAAGCGTACCCGCCTGCAATGCCTGCCATTAGCCCTGTGGCTACAATGATTCCACCTAAGCACATATATTTTACTTGGTCAGAGTATGTGGCTTTTTCCAAAATATATCTGTCTCCGCCTGAAGCACCCCAAAAGAATCGCATTAGTGGTGTTGATTTTGGAGTGGTGTAAAAATCTCTTTTCATCATTGCATATTTTTTAAGGGTTCATATTTGTTTAGATCAAAAGAATCAAATTCAAAAATAATGTTTTCAAAATTTGATTCCAATTTTGATTTTGAAAAATAAATGTCAAGGTTTATTCTGTTATGAGGTGTTTCAATTGCCAATGGCATTAAAGCATCAGAATAGAATTTGTTTAGTAGATTAACTTTTGCTCCGCTGAAAAATATTTGTTCTGTTTTCTTCTTGGCAATTCCGTAAAAGCAAACCTGAATAGGTTTGGTTACATCACAAACTTCAAACATTACTCCTTTGCTGTTTCCTTTTACAGTTCCGATACCTTTAATTTTTATTTTGTGGCACCCTCTGATATTCCAAAAAATTTTCACTTCGTTTCCTTCAATAACTACACTGTCGTAAAGCGAAACACTTTTTACACGAAGCATTCTAATATGTAACAAGTTTTTCAAAAGCAACAAAAGGCATTGGGCTGAAAGCCCAATGCTTTTGAATACTCTTTTTATTTTTTTTGTTACATTTCTTTTCATCGTTTAATAAAGCGTTGGAGAAAACACTCTTTCATTCTTTTTTAGGTTGGGTATCATGTGTGAACAAAAAAATGAAAGTGTGTTTTGTGAGGTTGCCATTAGAAGATGTGTCGTTTGTTGTCCAAAGTTAATAAAAATGTTCAATCAATGCTCGTCTATTCAAAGTTAGCAAGGTGTCGAATGGTTGCCACTAACTCAAAAAAATATTGATACTGCTCAGTCACAAGAAAAACAACTACTACCGGGTATCAATCCCGACTTTATCGTGAAACCCTGGGATGTCGTATCGGTCAATCGTAATAGTTGTGTTTTGCTTTTTTAATTTATGTACATAAATATAAGTACAGAAACAAATATAAATCCCTATTTTATCGCAGTTAATTTCTAATACTTAATTCGGGCTAACCACTGCTTCACTGTGCTTCATGTCACGCGTTTATTCCCTCTGTATTAGCAGTGATTTTTCTTTTCATGCAAGAATTCAAAGATAGCATTTACAACTTTTTCCGGCTGCTCTTCTTGCGGAAAGTGTCCACAAGTTTCAAGTTCCACTGTCTTTGAGATTGTAAAACCGCTTTGAAATTTGTCAAGGTAATGCGGTTTGATTACAGGGTCTTTCATTCCCCAAATAAACAATATCGGTTTGTCCGATATCGTTTGCCGATTGTCCCAAAGTTCTTGAAACCATTCTTGGTCATTGAGCAATGATTTGGCAAATGCCAATGCGCTGCTTCGTTCAGTTTTATTAGCAAAGGGTTTGATGTATTGTTTTAATAGTTGCTTGGAAAGTTTGTTGTCGCCAAACGATTTGGGAAGAATAAATTTTGGTGGAAAGTTTAAATAGAGATTCAAAAAAGGAAGCAAAGGACTTTTTAGTATTTTGTTTAACTTGATAAATTCAGCGTCATCTTTACTGCTCCATAACCAGGAATTGAGAATGACTAAATTCTTTATTTTTTCAGGGTATTTGATAGCAAAATTCAACCCGATAGCGCCGCCAAAGTCGTGAACCACAAGCGTAAGATTATCTAACTTTTTTTCAAGCACAAATTGTTCAAGCGTTTTGCTGTGATTTTGTGTTGAGTAATCGTAATGTTCAGGTTTGTCAGAAAGCCCGAACCCAATGTGTATCAATATTTCTGTTGACCGACCCGTGGTCATAGATCATGTTGGATTACATGGTTATTGTGTATTATCATTATTCAAAGTGCTTCAGTATTCGTAATTTTTTCAATAAAGATATTGATTTTTTGGACTACTATGGAATGGAAACCATTTCAAGGGACAAAATTCCTGAAAAAAGGGCGATTGAGGTCATAGGAGGAATCATAGGCCTTTGTCTTTATGGTAGTATGCACAGATGAGATATCGGGTGGTGACTTATTGGATAAGAAAGAGCACAGATAGGATAGATCAGCATAGATGGGCTGTACTTGTAAATTGTCAGCCCCGCAATGTGGGCATACAAGGAAATCAAATGGTCATTCCTAACCGAGTGAGGGATAGTAGCGGACACAAGCGACGAAGGAGCGAAGTAAAGCGGAAAGCCCGACCCGTACGCAGTGAAGCGGAGAAGGGGCACTCCCAAAGTATGAATGACAACTGAAATCGATTTGATGTGTTTATTGTCCGGAGGGTAATGAGATGAAGTTGTACATAAAAAATATGGTGTGTAACCGCTGCATTATGGTGGTGGAAAATGAATTAAGACAGCTCGGATATCATCCGGCCAATATTGTGCTGGGTGAAGTAGAGGTGGAAGAAGCACTGAGTCAGGACGACAAGGAGCGGATCAATACGCATCTGCTGAAGTTCGGTTTTGAGCTGATCGATGATAAGAAAAGCCGCTTGATCAGTCAGATCAAATCATTGATCATCGCATTGGTACATGAGCATGATAGTGAACTCAGTATGAATCTGTCCGATTATCTGAGTCAGAAACTCCTGCAGGATTATAGCCACCTGTCGGCACTTTTTTCAGACGTAGAAGGTACGACGATCGAAAAGTATTTCATCGCACAGAAGATCGAAAAAGTCAAGGAATTACTGGTGTATGACGAGCTGTCGCTCAGTGAGATAGCTGACAGGCTCAACTATTCGAGTGTGGCATACCTGAGTAATCAGTTTAAAAAAGTAACCGGTCTGACCCCCGGGCATTTCAAAAAGATCAAAGCGGACAAGAGGAAGCCTTTAGACGAGGTGTAAATGTTACAATTTCTTTCTAAAATACTGTAATAGTTTCCCGGGATAAAAGGCTCAATTTTGCATCATAAATCAGCAGGAAATGACAACAGATACTGAAGAATTAATCTACTTACCTCTCGAACAGGTGGACAGTGAGCACTGTGCGATGATCGTCGATAATGGCCTGGCGAAAGTCAATGGCGTGCTTAGCCATTCCGTAGAGTTGAATAATAACCGGGCAGTGATCACCGTGGAAAATACCGGTGTAATAGCACAGGCGGTCAATGCAATAAAAGATCTGGGCTATGGAGTCTCTACTATCACACGTACAATCCCGGTACTGGGCATGTCCTGTGCCTCCTGTGCGATCAGTGCTGAAAGTATTGTGAAAGATCAGGCAGGCGTAGTGAGTGCTTCGGTAAACTATGCTACGGCTACACTGATGGTGGAGTATCTGCCCAATGTAATCGATGCTGCCGGCCTTCAGAAGGCTGTGCAATCCATCGGTTATGATCTGCTCATCGAAGATGAGGAGAAAGAGCAGGAGACCCTGGAAGCAATCCACGAGCGGAATTTCAGACGCTTGAAGACAAAAACGATAGGTGCGCTCATTCTTTCGTTGCCGGTGGTGGTGATCGGGATGTTTTTCATGAATATTCCGTATGCTTCGTGGATCATGTGGTTTTTTTCTACACCGGTAGTACTCTGGTTGGGCAGTAGTTTTTTTATCAATGCCTGGAAGCAGGCTAAGCACCGGTCAGCTAATATGGATACCCTGGTCGCGCTGAGTACGGGGATCGCCTATCTGTTCAGTGTGTTCACTATGTTGTTTGCGGATTTCTGGATGCAGCGGGGTTTACATGCACATGTTTATTTTGAGGCAGCAGCCGTGGTGATTGCGTTTATATTGCTGGGAAAATTACTGGAAGAGAAAGCCAAAGGAAATACTTCGTCTGCGATTAAAAAACTGATGGGGTTACAACCGAAAGTAGTAACTGTTATTAAAGCGGATGGTACTGAAAGTGAGGTACCGATAGCAGAAGTGAATGTCGGAAACATCATCCAGGTGCGACCCGGCGAGAAGATAGCCGTAGATGGAATACTGGTGTCCGGGAGCTCTTATGTAGATGAGAGTATGCTCAGCGGTGAACCAATACCGGTATTGAAGGAGAATGAAGCCAAGGTCTTTGCCGGAACGATCAATCAAAAAGGGAGTTTTCGGTTTGAAGCCATCAAGGTAGGTAAAGAAACAATGTTGGCACAGATAATCCGTATGGTCCAGGATGCGCAGGGCAGTAAGGCTCCGGTACAGCGTCTGGTAGATAAGATCGCCGGAATCTTCGTCCCGGTGGTGATTGGCATTGCATTATTGACCTTTATCCTATGGATTATTTTAGGTGGGGATAATGGTGTGGTGCAGGGTTTATTGGCGGCAATAACCGTGCTGGTAATCGCCTGTCCCTGTGCATTGGGTCTGGCTACACCTACGGCAATCATGGTGGGCGTAGGTAAAGGTGCCGAAAAGGGCATCCTGATCAAAGATGCTGAAAGCCTGGAGTTGGCTCGGAAAGTAGATGCGATTATTTTTGACAAGACCGGAACGATTACAGAAGGCAGACCTGAAGTGACCGGGATCCGATGGCTCAATAATGAATCCGAATCAGATAAGATATTACTGAGCATAGAAAAACGATCCGAACATCCCTTAGCTGAGGCTGTAGTGATATATCTGCAAGGCACACCGGATGTACATCTAACCTCTTTTGAAAGCATCACCGGAAAAGGTGTAGTGGCCGGATATGGCGATGAAACTTACCGGGTGGGCAATAGTAAGCTGATGGCGGAAAATAATATTCGCATAGCGGATGATCTACAGCAGCAGGCAGACGTATGGGGAACTGAAGCTAAAACTGTTATCTGGTTTGCCAATAGCACTACAGCACTGGCGGTAATTGCTATTGCAGATCAGATCAAAACAAGCTCAGTGGCTGCTATCAAAGAATTGCGGGAAATGGATATTGCCCTGTATATGTTGACCGGGGATAATGAGGCTACAGCCAGGGCGATCGCTGCGCAGGCCGGAATTGATGAATATAGAGCTGAAGTATTGCCTCAGTACAAGGCAGAATTCATAA
>Ga0138256_10002668_pt1 | contig 19034 bp, 20 predicted proteins | sample KNB2016incub_MG_FD_105486 | JGI IMG/M metagenome (GOLD analysis project Ga0138256, IMG submission 105486) | Active sludge microbial communities from wastewater in Klosterneuburg, Austria - KNB2014incub_MG | ecosystem: Engineered > WWTP > Activated sludge > Unclassified | place: Austria... | reverse complement strand
GCCAGCACCTTCACGCTGGCATGCTTGTTCACAAAAGCGCTGATGGCGTCGCTGGCCACCAGCATGATGAGCACGGCGATGATCACCGCGAGCATCATGATCAGGATCTCGTTGCTCATGCCCACGGCCGTGATCACCGAATCCAGGGAAAAAACGATGTCGATGAGCACGATCTGCAGCACGATCATCCAGAAGACGGCCGACTTCCGGCGGCCACCGTCGCGCTGCTCGGCGAGTTCCACCGTGCCGCGGATCTCCAAGGCGCTTTTGTACAGCAGATAGAGACCGCCGAGCACGAGCACGATCGCGCGGCCGTCGAAGACCACGGGCCCCACGGTGAACAGGGGCTGTTTGAGGCCGGTGAGCCAGTTGAGCGTGAGCAGCAGCAGCAGCCGCGTGATCATGGCCAGCGCCAGACCCATGCGCCGTGCGCTGCGCTGCTGCGCCTTGGGCAATTCGCCGCTGAGGATGCTGATGACGATGATGTTGTCGATGCCCAGCACGATCTCCAGCACCGTGAGGGAGAGGAGTTGGACCCAACCATGGGCCGTGAGGAAGACCGAGAGATCGAGCTGGTCGGGGGTCAACATCTGGAAAAGCATGCCGGAGTCCGGGGTTCCGGCATGCGGGCGGCGAAGATACCCGGGGTGCTCATCGCCGATCACGCACCGTTGGTGGGCAGGCTCGGGCAGTGGCCCTCCGACGTTCGGCCGGATCGCGCGATCCGCCTATTTTCGATGCCCTTTTGCCCCGATGTCCCGTTTGCGCCCCATTGTGTTGCTGTGCGGATCCTTGGCTTCCGGCCTGCTCCACGGAGCGTTCCGGGAGCCGGTGGTGCTGCTCACCAAAGCCCCGGACCTCGCTGCCAGTGTGGCCCAGTTGGAGGACATCCGCCTCGCGGGCATGCACGTGCGGGTGGTCGTGGGGCCAGGCGCCTTCTTCGGTACGCTGGAAGTGGATGGGCCTTCAGCACCCTTGCTGCGCCTGGGCTCGTTGCGCATGGCTGGTGGAAGCCCCGATCGCGACCGATTGCCCGAAGCGCATCGTCTGGCGGTGGATTATCTGGAAGCCCTGGCCGCAGGCCGGTTCGATGCGCCCACCGCGTTGGCCCCGATGGATTGGAGCGGCCATCCGGACCACCAGTTGGCCAGACCGGAAGGAGCCGGGCAAGGTGCGGGCGACCGCGACGCGCATACCGCTCCGGACTGGACCTGTTCGAACGGGTACAACAGCGAGTACATGGCCGGGACCGTATGTGTGAGCGCCTTTTTCACGGAGAGCAACGGGGCCGTGGATCCAGACCTGTACACGTGGACCCTGGGCGCCGTGAACGCCGTGGAACTGCAACTGGTGGACGCCTGGAGCGTTTGGAGTTGGACCGCCCAGCAGAGCGGCGTGACCGTGACGGCGGTGATGGACCTGTACGTGCCCGGCAGCGGTATCACCGAACAGCCCTATGAGCCGGTGTCGCACCCGAGTACGGACGACCACCTGTGGGTGGGCGCGATCATGGGCAATCTCGGTTTCGCTGGTTCCGACCACTTGTCCGCCTGCGACACCTTCAACGCTGCGCGCCGCGCTGAAATACACACCACACACGCGTATTGCGCCTTCATCGCGTACAATCCGCCGTCGCAAGGCGCGCCCACGCAGTTCACGAACGGCCGCATCGGCTATGCCTATCTCGGAGGCCCGTACCTGCAGATCCTGTACAAGGCCAACGGATGGGGCACCGACCAGGTGAACCGGGTGTTCGGGCACGAGACCACGCACATCTTCCACGCCTTCGACGAGTACGCCTCCAGCGGCTCGGCCAACTGCACGCGTTCGTTCAACGGCGCGCCGAACGCGAACTTCCAGGGTGCCCAATGCAACGGAACAGATCCTTGCATAATGGTAGGGAATACCTGGACCGGCAGTGGTGCCTCGCGCCAATGGGACCTCTGCGCGCACACGCCTTCGCACATCGGCTGGAGCGGCCTGCTCCTGCCGCCCACGCCCATCGCCCCGCTGAATGATGTCCTGATCACCGCGCAGCCCGTGACCCTGAAGTGGAGCAGGAACGGCGCGCCGCCCAGCGCCTACGGCTACCTGAAGGTCTTCGATCGGAACAGCGGGGCCCTGGTGGATTGCGCCTACACGGCCCAGAATGATTCGATGCTCCTGAACCTGGTGAACGGCGCGTACGAGTGGACCATCAGCCAGGGCAACATGAGCGAGACCAACGGCCGGGCGGGCGTCATCAGCACGGTGGGGCAGTTCACGGTGAACGCGCCGTTGAACGCGTCCTTCACCCGGGCACCGGCGGTGGTATGCGCGGGCTCGTACGTCAACTTCACCAACACGAGCACGGGCGCGCCGGTATCGTGGTGGTGGAGTTTCCCCGGCGGGCTGCCCGCCGCGTACGCGGGCCCCGATCCGCCGCCCATTTTCTATGGCACTCCCGGCTACCACAACGTGTCGCTCACCGTATCCGACGGCAGCGCGCAGCACACCTTCACGCAGAACAACGCCGTCACCGTCACGGGCGGGCAATCATTACCGTTCTTTCAGGATATGAATGGGGGTGGTTTCCCCCCGGCGGGCTGGACGGTGTCGTCCACCGGGCAGGGACTCGCGTGGAGCGCCGATGCGGTCCCGGGCTGCGATGCGCAGACCAGTGCCTTCGTGAACGGCTGGGCCTTCCAGGGCCAGGGCGCCACCGCTCGGCTCGGCACGCCCCGCATCGACCTGTCGCAGGCAACCCTGCCCTACGTGAAGTTCCGGTACAGTTATGCGCCCAAGAGCCCGGCCACCACAGAGTCGCTCCAGGTGTACGGCCACGATTGCGGGCAGGACATCACCGCTACCTTCCTGAACCGCGGGGGCGCCGCGCTCGCCACCAACGGAGGGGCGTATGTGACAGGGCAGCCCTGGATGCCCTGGACCTGCGACCAATGGCGCGAAGTGACCCTGCCGGTGGACGCGCTGGCCGGGCGTGTCGCGCAGTTCTGGTTCCATGTTTTCAGTACCGGCGGGCAGAACGTTTTCGTGGACGATGTGGCCGTGTTCGACGGCGTGCGGCTGCCGGTGCGTGTGCTGCTGCAAGGGCCTTGGGACCAGAACGCCCAACTGATGGGCGATGGGCTCCGCGCAGCGGGCCTGGTGCCCGGGCAGGAGCCCTTCACGGCCGCTGGGTACGCTTTTACTGATGCCGGTGTGAGCCCCATGGCCGCGCCCGGCGTGCTGGCCGTCACCGGGCCGCAGGCCATCGTCGATTGGGTCGTGCTGGAACTGCGCGATGCCCTGGACCCGGCCACGGTGCTCTTCGCGCGCCCGGCCCTCCTGCGGCGCGATGGCGCGGTGGTGGACCAGGACGGGCTGCTCGCCCCGCGCGTGGCCCTGCCCGCCGGCAACTACTTCGTGAGCGTGCGGCACCGCAACCACCTCGGGGCCATGACCGCCACAGCTGTGCCCGTGGCCAACGGCATGGCGGCCATCGACCTGGGCGACCCCGCCACGCCCACATGGGGCACCGCCGCGCGCAGGGTCATGGGCGCCAAGGCGCTGCTCTGGAGCGGTGATGCGAACCGCGATGGCAAGGTGCGCTATACCGGCGGTGGCAACGACCGCGATGCCATCCTGGTCGCGGTGGGCAGTACCTCGCCCAACGCCACGCTGCCCGGTTACATGCCCCAGGATACCGATCTCAACGGAGCGGTCAAGTACACCGGTGGTGGCAACGACCGCGATATGATCCTCTTCAATGTGGGGGCGGGCACCCCGAACGGCCAGCGCGTGGAGCAGATCCCCTGATGTGGCAGGTGTGGCGTGGCGCGTGGCGCGATCCTTCGTTCCGGAAGGCCGTACTGGCCCTGGTGCTGGTGGCCATTCCCGTGGCGTTCGTGCAGCCCGTTTTCTTCGGCCATATCGGCGCCCGCCCCGGCCTGTTCCCGCCCGATCCCGTGATCGCCCACCTGGGGCCCATGGATCTTTCCCCGGCCATCTTCCTTGTGATCTACGGGTCCATCGTGCTCACCGTGGCGCGCGTTCTGGCCTTCCCGTACCTCATACTGCGTGGCCTGCACGCGTACATCATCCTGCTTCTCCTCCGCATGCTCGCCATGTGGCTGGTCGTGCTGGAGGCTCCCGTGGACGCCATCCCGCTGGCCGACCCGGTGACGGTCTTTTTCTATCCGGGCGGTGTTCCGTTCTTGAAGGATCTTTTCTTCAGCGGACATACGGCTACCATCGCCCTCCTCGTGCCCCTGTCGCGAGGGCCTGCGGCACGGTACGCCATGGCGGCCGCCACCGCCATCGTGGCCGTGCTCGTCGTGGCGCAGCACGTCCATTGGACCGTCGATGTGCTGGCCGCGCCTTTCTTCGCCTGGCTGGCGTGGCGGGCGGGTGGCCTCAGCCTCCGGCTTTGCGGCGTGGAAGGCGGTTGAGATAGATGCCGCTCGCAGCGCGCTCGTTCACGCCTGCGGGTACCACGCGCTGCAGCATGCGCGTCACCTTGTTCAGCAGGCCGGGAACCACTTCGGCCTTGCCCGCGAGCATGGCGGCCACGGCGGCCTTGGCCACGGGCTCCGGTGGCGTACCGAATCTCTTCGCCAGATCGTCCATCGCGGTCATGCCCGCCCGTGCGGTGAAACCGGTGATCACCGATCCGGGACACAGGGCCGTGACCGAAACACCGGTACCTTCCAGTTCCAGCCGCAGGGAACGGCTCCAGCGCAGCACGAAGGCCTTGCTGGCCGCATAGAGCGCCATGCTCGCCAGCGCGTGGTGGGCGAGCATGCTGCTGGTGTTCAGGATATACGCACGCTTCGCGCGTTCCAGGTCCGGCAGCAGCGCATGGGTGAGGGCCACGGGCACGTCCATGTTGAGACGCATCAGCTTGCGGTGCTCATCCATGGGCTCGTCGCCGAAAAATCCCCAATGCGCATGGCCGGCGTTGTTCACCAAACAGGTGACGTGGATGTGCTGTGCATGGAGCAAGGCCAGAACACGGTCCGTTCCATCGGGCGCGAGCAGGTCGGCCGCCACGGCGAAGACGCGGCCCCCGTTCAGTGCGCCGGCCTTGGCGCATGTATCCCGGAGCGCAGCCTCGCTGCGCGCGGTCGCCACGATGCCGAAGCCGTGGCGGGCCAGTTCCAGTGCGATGGCCGCCCCGATGCCCTGGCTGCCACCGGTGACCAGGGCGTAACCACGATCCGGTGTCCCGTTCACTTCACCAGGTGCCTGAACTTGTGGTACAGCGGGGTGCGGCTGTTCGCCGTTTTCGGGTCGTAGCTGCCCGCGATGATGGGGATGTACATCACGCGGCGCCGGCTGGCTTGGCCGACAAGTTTGCTGCGCTCCACGCGATGCCAGCAGCGGCCGTCATGCACGGTGAGGTCCCCGGCTTTGATCGCGAAGGCCACCTCGCGCCGATCGGGCTCGTTGTTCAGGAAATACTTCTTGCGGAACAGCATGTTCCACAGGTTCTGGTCGTGCGTACCGGGCAGCAGGCGCAGGCCGCCGTTGCGCGGGTCCTGGTCGTCCAGGTGGATGCCCACGTTGAGCATCGGCAGGATGCGTTTGCCGAGGAACACGTCGCGGATGCTGTCCGTGTGCCAGCCCATCTGGGTGAACTTGCTGGCGTCGGTGTTCACGTAATGGTTCACCACTAAGCCGTCCTTCTCGTTGATGCCAAGGCGCGCGCCCGCGCCAACCAGCTCCAGCAGGGCATCGAAGCGCGGGTCCTTCAACAATTCGGCGAGTACCGGGCTGTGCTGGTTGGCGAAGGCGAAGCGCTGCACGATGCGTTGGCCGTCCACATCATTGCCCCATTTGAGGGGGATGCCGTTCACCATCTGCCGGTCCTCGGCGATCCACCGCGCCTGCACGTCCTCGCAGGCCCGCCAGATGGCCGCCACCGCTTCGCGGCCCAGAAAGCCGGGAAAGTGGATGATGCCGTGCGCCTTGAAGAAATTCTTTTGGTCCGAAGTGAGTTTTTCGCCCAAGGGCGAGCTTGCTCCGATGATCCTTGCCACAGGTGACAGGTTAAGACCCGGCCAATGTAGCGTGCCTTCGTCTAACGTGGCGTTAACGATCGTGTACGCCGGGACTGTACCGTTGTCGGCCCTCGGTCATCCCGTGCAAGGAAGAAGGTGAGGTCCACGGTCCTACGCTGCGGCTACCTTCGCGCCGCGAAACCGACATGAAACACAGCCTCATTCTTTCCGGAGCCGCCGCCATCCTCTTGGCCGCGTGCGCCAGCCCCGCCGAAACCCCGGAAGCCACGGCCGCAGCCTCGGCCGACCCCGCCGTGAAATACTACGGCGACACCATCACCACCGGCGGCGCCCTGGCCATCGCCGATTTCGTGGCCGCCACCACCGGCAGGGATTCGTTGGACGCCAAGGTGGATGTGGAGATCATTACCAGCTGCAAGAAGAAGGGCTGCTGGATGGACGTGAAACTCCCCGATGACCGATCGATGACCGTGCGCTTCAAGGACTACGGCTTCTTCGTGCCCACCGAAGGGCTCGAAGGCAAGCGCGCCGTGATCCAGGGCCACGCGGTGAAGGAGGTGACCAGCGTGGAAGCGCTGCGCCACTATGCCGAAGATGCGGGCAAGTCAGCCGAGGAGATCGCGAAGATCACCGCGCCGGACACCAGTTGGACCTTCACCGCGGACGGGGTGGTCATCCGCGACTGAACTCCGCGGACACCCATGAACTTCGGTATCGCTGTCCACGGCGGCGCGGGCACCATCGCTCGGGCCGAGTTGTCCCCTGAACGTGAGCAGGCGTACCGCGCCGCGCTGGAGGACGCGCTGCGCCGGGGCCACCACATCCTGAAGGACAGCGGCAGCGCGCTGGACGCGGTGGAGGCCGCCGTGCGCGCGCTGGAGGACTGCCCGCTCTTCAATGCCGGGCGCGGCAGCGTCTTCAATGCCGATGGCCAGCATGAGATGGATGCCGCGATCATGGAAGGCCACACGCTGCGCGCCGGGGCCGTGGCCGGGGTGAGCAATGTGAAGAACCCCGTGGACCTCGCCCGCCGCGTGATGGACGATGGCGCGCACGTGCTCATCAGCGGCATGGGCGCCTTCGAGTTCGCCCATCGCGAGAAGGTGCTGCTGGAAGACGACGAGTATTTTTTTGACCAGCACCGTTACGATCAGTGGCGGCAGGTGGCCGGCAGCGATGTCGTGAAGCTGGACCACAGTACGGCTGACGGTAAGGGCAAATTCGGCACGGTGGGCGCCGTGGCGCTGGACCAGCACGGGCACCTTGCAGCGGCCACCAGCACCGGGGGCATGACCAACAAGCGCTGGCAGCGTGTAGGCGATAGCCCCCTCATCGGAGCGGGTACCTACGCCAACGATGGCACCTGCGCGGTCAGTTGCACGGGCAACGGCGAGAGTTTCATCCGCGCCGTGGCCGCCTATGATGTGAGCGCGCTCATGGAATACAGGGGCCTGCCGTTGAACGAGGCCGTGCGCGAAGTAGTGCATCGCAAATTGCCGCTGCTCCAAGGAGAGGGCGGTCTCATCGCCATCGACCGCAACGGCCACATTGTCCTCGACTTCAACAGCGAGGGCATGTACCGGGGCGAGTGCGGGGCGAACGGGATCGTGAGCACCGCGATCTTCCGCTGACCATCAGACCCGCCAAGCGAGCCGTTCGTCGTTCTGCCTCCACCGTTCCCCGGTCCGTTCACTCCCTTTAACACGCATGGGCCACGCTCGGCCATTCCGGCAGCGTCTATAAAGTGGCACGGATCCTGACCGGCCCTTACCCGCCATGAACAAACCACTGGACCCCGAGACCAACGTGCTGCGCACCCTGCTGGTGGACGCGCCGCCCGAGGTCATCTGGAAAGCGCTGACCGACCCCGATATTACGCGACTTTATACCAGCACCGACATTTCCCTGGGCCTCAAGGCCGGGCAGCCTGTGCAATGGTTCAGCCGCGAGGAGGACAAGACGCGCAAGGTGGTGGCCAAAGGCACCGTGCTCGCGTTGATCCCCAATGTCCGCCTGCGCTACACCAACTACGAGGTGGGCGGCGGCCTGCCCGATGAGCCGGCAAGCCACACCACCGTGGACCTGCACCTGGTACCCGAGGCCGATGGCCGCACTCGCGTGGAACTGTGGGAAGGCGACTTCGCCGGATTGCCGCAGGCGATCAAGCGCGCACGTGAAGCCGGGAAGGTGTGGGTCGAATCCCTGGTTGGCCTGAAACGCGAATCTGAGGAGCGCGCCCGCTTGTTGGCGGCGTGAATGAAGTCGGCAGAGGGCAGATAGCAGTAGGCAGCAATTACCTTGGAGGTACTGCTGCCTGCTGCTACCTGCCTACTGCAATCTGCCCGCTGCCTGCTACAGAACCTCGCCCTCGTCCGTTCATCATTTCCCCGCAGGCCTTTCAGCGTGCTGCGCATCTTTGTCCGACCAAACCCCGAATTCCTGCATGAAACGTTCGCTCATCCCGCTGCTCGTCATCGGCGGCCTCATCGCCCTCATCTTCTTTTGGGCCATCGGCTTCCAACGCTCCGTCACCGGCCTGAACGAAGGCGTGGCCGAGCAATGGGCTAATGTGGAGAACGCATACCAGTTGCGGGCCGACAAGACCAAGAACCTGGTGGAGATCGTGAAGGGCGCGGCCGATTTCGAGAAGACCACCCTCACCGAGGTGATCGAGGCGCGGGCCAAGGCGACCAGCATACAGCTGAACGTGGACGACCTCACGCCCGAGAAGATCGCCCAGTTCCAGGAGGCGCAGGACAAGCTCGGCGGTGCGCTGAGCCGCCTGCTGGTGGCCGTGGAACAATACCCGAATTTGAAGGCCACTGACGCTTTTCGCGACCTCCAGGCCCAGTACGAGGGCATGGAGAACCGCATCGGTGTGGAGCGCCGCAAGTTCAACGAGGTGGCCCGCACCTACAACACGCGCATCAAGCAACTGCCGGGCAGTTTGCTCGCAGGCTTCTTCGGCTTCACCGAGAAAGGCTACTTCAAGGCACAGGAAGGCACCGAGAACGCGCCCGACATCTCCTTCAAGTGAGCGCGCTCACCGCCGAGGAACTGCTGTCACCGGCCGATCTGGACCGCGTGCGTGCCGCCATTCGGGCTGCCGAATCGCGCACCAGTGGCGAGATCCGCGTGCATCTGGACGACAGCACCGTGGACGACGTACTGGACCACGCCGCCTTCGTCTTCGAGGAACTCGGCATGCACCGCACGAAATACCGCAACGGCGTGCTCATCTACGTGAGCGTGGCCGAGCACCGCGCGGCCGTGATCGGCGATGCGGGCATCCATGACAAACTGCCCAAGGGCTTCTGGAACGAAACGCTGGGCACGGTGCTGGAGCAGTTCAAGGCCGGGCGTTACGCCGAGGGCCTGTGCCGGGGCGTGGAGCGCTTGGGCGAGCAGTTGGGCGCACATTTTCCGAGCGAGGCGGACGACCGCAACGAACTGAGCGACGAGGTGAGCATCGGCCGATGAAACGCGCGCTCATCGCCCTGCTGTTCGCAGCACCGCTGCTGGCCCGCGCGGCGGCCGATCCTTGCCTCCCCGTGGTCCCGAAGGACCAGGACCATCTGCTGTTCCAGTTCGTTCCGTGGCTCGACGAGCACGAGGCGGACCGACTGGACGCCAAGCTCGTCCACTTCGCCCGTGAAACGAGCAACCAGATCGCCATCGTGGTGGTGGATACGCTTTGCGGCTACGATCCCGGTGAGTTCGCCTTCCGCCTCGGCGAAGACTGGGGGCTGGGCAAAGCGGAATGGGATAATGCCGTGCTCATCCTCGTGAAGCCCATCGGTGCGGCGGGGGACCGCCATGTCTTCATTGCCACCGGCTACGGGCTGGAAGAAAAAATACCGGACGCGGTGTGCCGCCGGATCGTGGACAACGAGATCCTGCCGCGTTTCCGTGAGGGCCGGAACTTCGAGGGTCTGGATGCCGCCACCGACGTGATCTTCGGGCTGGCCAAGGGCGCCTATGACGCGAAGAGCTACGGGCAGGCGCGCTTCCCTTGGGGTACGGTGGCGTGGCTGGTCGTTGCCCTGCTGATCGTGATAGGATGGGCCGTGTCGCAGCGCGGCCGCGTGAAGCGCTATGCCAGGACCAACGACATCGACTTCTGGAGCGCTTGGTGGTTGCTGAACCAGGCCCAGCGCACGCACCGGGGCAGTTGGGGTGGCTTCTCCGGCGGTGGAGGCGGCAGTTGGGGTGGTGGAGGCGGTGGCGGCTTCGGGGGCTTCGGTGGCGGATCGTTCGGTGGCGGTGGCGCCGGTGGCAGCTGGTAAGGCATGGGCTACGGCAAGTGGATCTTCGGCAGCATCGGCTTCGCGCTCAGCGGAACGCCGCTCGGCGCGGTGCTCGGCTTCGCGCTCGGATCGCTCATCGATAATGCCACGGACAGGGTATCACGTCCCGGTAACGAGCAGCCGGGCCCGCGCGGTGCCAGCGCAGGGCAGGAGCGTGCGAAGCAGGCCACCGCAGGCGATGTCGCCCTGAGCCTGGTGGTGCTCACGGCGGCGGTGATGAAGGCCGATGGCGCCGCCACACAGCGCGAACTCGGTCACGCGCGGGCCTTCTTCAATCGGCAATTCGGGCCGCAGCATGCCGCCGAACTGCTGCGCTTGCTCCGCGACACGCTCCAGCGCACCATACCGCTGCGCGAGGTGTGCGAGCAGATGCGCCAGCACCTGGCCCACGCCGAGCGCCTGCAACTGGTCCACTACCTCATCGGGCTTGCCCGCGCCGATGGCATCGTGGACCGTGCCGAGCGGCAGATCATCCAGGATATCGCCTTCTACCTCGGTATCTCCGAGAAGGACCTGGCCTCCTTGCACGCCATGTTCGGTGTGAAGGTGACGGCCAGCAGCGCCTATGCTGTGCTCGAAACGGACCCCAAGGCCAGCGACGACGAAGTGAAGAAGGCCTATCGGCGGATGGTGATCAAGCACCACCCGGACAAAGTGGCGCACCTCGGTGAGCAGTTCCAGAAGGACGCCGCCGAGAAGTTCAAGAAGGTGCAGGAGGCCTGGGACGCGGTGAAGGCTGAGCGCGGGCTGGCGTAAGGGCTCTTCACAGGCCCTTTCCCACGCGTTTCAACGGGAACTCCCGCCGCTGCTGCAGGATCATCGGTACCTTTTCCACCACGGTGATGTTCGGGTCCAGACCGAACGCCTCGCGATCGGTGAGGGCCAGCTTCTTCAGGGCGAAGTAGGAATCGAGCACCACGTCCTCGGCGAGGCCGAACTCGTTCTCCACGCTGAGCACGCGGTCCAGCAGGATGTAGCAGATGTCCGTGTGGAAGTCGCCCTTCTTGATGCTCTCGTACTTGTTGCTGAACTCGAGCTCGTGGTCGCTCTCCATCTCTTCCAGAACGCGGCGGAAGAGCATATTGATACGGGCCTGTACGCGGAAGCCGAGGTCGAAGTCCACGCGGATCACCTTGTCGTCGATCAGTTCCTTTACACGGTACTCCATGCGGAAGGGTTCGTCGGTGTAGTTCACGTGGACGAACCAGTAGATGTCCGCGCGTTTCACTTTGCGGGCCAGGATGCTGTCGATCACCTGCTTCTCCACGTTGGTGGCCCGGTCGGCCTTTGTGAGGTATACCAGGTGCGTGGCGTACTTGGGCACGTCCTTGTCGTCGCTGAGGTCGCGCAGGGCCTGGGCGTACTTGGTGAGCGGTACGAACTGCAGGAAGCGGTTGGTGATCTTGCGGGCACGGTACCAGATGAACATGACGAAGAGCAGGCCGAGCACGGAAAGGAGCAGCAGCGGCTGGTGCAGGATCTTCACGGCGTTGGCGATGAAGTTGGCGATCTCCATACTGAAGAACACGAGCATCACGGCACCCACGGCCATCAGCGGCCAGCGCTTCGCGAAGCGCAGGTAGCCGAACATGAGCGTGCTGGTCATCAGCATGGCCACCACGATGAAAAAGCCGTACACCGCCTCCATGGCGCTGCTCTCGCGGAAGTAGAGCATCACCAGCAGGCAACCGATGAAGAGCATCCAGTTGACGCTGGGGATGTAGATCTGCCCGCGGATCTCACTGGGGAACTTCACCTTCACACGGGGCCAGAAGTTGAGGGTGATGGCCTCGTTGATGAGGGTGAACGAGCCGCTGATCACGGCCTGGCAGGCCACTACCGCTGCCAGGGTGGCGATGGCCACACTGGTGAGCAGGAACCACGGCGGAACGATCGCATAGAAGGGGTTGCGCTCACCCAGTTCGGGCCCGGCCGAAGCGAGCAGCCACGCGCCCTGCCCCATGTAGTTGGCGATGAGCGCCACTTTCACGAAGCCCCACGTGCAGCGTATGTTCTTGAGCCCGCAATGGCCCATGTCGTTGTACAGCGCTTCCGCGCCCGTGGTACACAGGAACACGGCGCCCAGCAGCCAGAAGCCGCCGGGGTAGCGCGTGAGCAGATCATAGGCGTACCGCGGGTCCACGCACTTGAGCACGGCCGGGTGCTCCGCGATCTGCACCACGCCGAGGACAAGAAGCATGCTGAACCACACGAGCATGATGGGGCCGAAGGCGTAGCCCACCACTTTGGTACCGAAACGCTGGAAGAAGAACAGTCCTGCTATGATCGCCATCACCAGGGTAACGGTGAAGCGGTTGCCCGGCTCGATGACCTCGGCGAAAGCGGGCACGCCCTCGAGCCCTTCAATGGCCGCGCTGATCGAGATGGGCGGCTGGATCACGCCGTCGGCCAGCAGGGTGGTAGCGCCGATCATGGCCGGTATGTACACCCACTTGCCGTAGCGCCGCACCAGCGCGTACAGCGAGAACACGCCGCCCTCGCCGCGGTTGTCCGCCTGGAGTGTGAGCCAGATGTACTTGAAGGTGGTCTGCAGCGTGAGGGTCCATATGATGCAGCTGATCGCACCGTAGATGAGGCGTTCCTCGATCAGGTGGCCGCTGGCGATGGCCTTGAACACGTACAGCGGGCTGGTACCGATATCGCCGAAAACGATCCCGAGCGTAACCAGCATGCCGCCCCAGGTGAGCGGCCGTTCAATGTGCTTGCCCATCGTGCGAATGGAAGGCCCGGCAAGGGAAGAAGAAAGCGCTCACGTCAGCGGGGTGTGGCCGTTCGGGGGAGAACCGTTGACGGCGGGGCGAAATAACGGAATGGAGGGATGCGTGCGGTCAGGGTCGCGTTGCACGCAAGGCGTACACCAGGGGCAGCTTGCCCTCCATGCCGCGGATCATGAACTGGCCATCGGGGCCGGGCACCGTATTGCGGAAGCAGTCATACGGCGAGCGGTCGTACTCGCGGAAGGCGTCCAGCCGCAAACCCGCGTCCAACAGGTGCTGCAGCACGTCCGAGAACGGATGGTTCCAGCCATAGGAGGGGAGGCTCGTCGCGGCGGTGCGGTCGGCATAGCTGCCCGTCTCCATTTCCTCGATGGTTTCCCGGTTGAACCAGGAGTAGGCCACTGCGGTGAAGTCGTTGTTGAACATCCAGACGGCCGGATGGAATTCGGCGAAGACGAATTGGCCGCCCGGCTTCAGGTAGGCGGCGATGTTGTGCGCCCAGGCGCCCAGTTCGGGCAACCAACCGATGGTGCCGTACGAGCTGAACACGATGTCGAACCCCTTCTCCAGGGCGGGCAGGCGGTCCATCACGTTGCCTTCGATGAAGCGGGCAGGCAGATCACAACGCGTGGCAAGTTCGCGGGCCTTGGTGATCGCCGCATCCGAAAGATCCAGTCCGGTCACCTTCGCGCCCAAGCGCGCCAGAGAGAGGGTGTCCAGTCCGAAGTGGCACTGCAGGTGAAGAATGTCCTTGCCGCGTACATCGCCCAGCAGGTCCAGTTCGATGGCGTTCAATGTGCCTTTGCCGTCCACGAAGCCCTGCACGTCATAGAAGGCCGAATTCCAATGGGCCTCTATGCGTGCGTTCCAGAGTGCGCGGTTCGCCGCAAAATGGTCCGTGTGCCCGCTCATTTCGGCAGGGGGACCTGTTTCTCGCTCACCGGCTGGAAGACACCGTCCTTCATGCCCCAGACCACCCAGCGCTCATGGTCGCCCTCCTTGAACTTCTCCATGTTGCTCACCATGGTGAGCCGGCCGTTCATATAGCGGAATGTGCTGCCGCCGCGATGCAGTCGACCGTCGTACCACTGCGAACTCACCATCTTCCGCTCGTTGTCGAACAGTGGTTGCTGGATGCTGTCCAGCATGGCCGAGCGCCGGTAGGTGTTCAGGCCCGGGTCCCAGAGCCAGTAGTTGTGCGCGGAGTTGGTGAGGTCGGCGGCCATGCGCATCACGCGGATGTCCCGGTGGCCGTCGAAGTTGAAGTCCATCAGCTGCACAGCGGGGAACTGGCCGTCCGGCATGGGGCAGGGGCAGCGCATACCCTCCACGGCGATGCGGTCGTAAGGCTCCTGCTCGCCCTTGCGCGTGAGGCTGATCCCGTCCACCTGGCATTCCGCACCGAGGGTCAGGTGCATGTGGGTGCTCACCTGGAAGCGGATCTCCGTGAGGCTGTCGGTGAACAGGTAGCTTTCCGTTGATGGCCGTTGATCAGCGGGGACGGGGGGGGCGCTGGCCACAAGGGCTGTGTGCTGGTCACCGCCGGGCTGGAAGGCGCAGGCCACCGCGAACAGGGCGAAGAGGGGGAGGAGAGAGGGCGTTCCCACGTTCCGAAGGTATGGAGGCGGAAGGCGACCGGGAACTGGCCCGGTCAGAAGAGCGCGGCCAGGATGTCGTGTACCCAAGGCAAAAAGGAAGGGGACCCTCGCGGATCCCCTTCCTCAACTCCCCCGAGTTGGACTTTTCTTATTTGATCTTCTGGACGATGGCCTTGAAGGCGTCGGCGTCGCTGTACGCGATCTCGGCCAGGGCTTTGCGGTCCAGGTTGATGTTGTTCTTCTTGAGGCGGTCCATGAACACGCTGTAGCTCAGGCCATGCGTGCGGGTCGCGGCGTTGATGCGCTGGATCCACAGGGCGCGGAAGTCGCGCTTCTTCAGGCGGCGGCCGTCGTAGGCGTGCTGGAGGCCCTTCTCAACGGTGTTCTTGGCGACCGTCCACACGTTCTTGCGGCGGCCGAAATTCCCTTTGGCCAGCTTGAGCACCTTCTTCCGGCGGGCGCGGCTGGCGACCTTGTTCTTGCTTCTTGGCATTGTCTTCTGTTTTCGGGCGCGAGCGCTTCCGGTTCTTCCGGAGGTCTTTGTTGCTGCGCGTCCTGGTGACCCCGCCCGTGTACCCGGCGGGAAACGGTCCTCTTATTTCAGGAGATCAAGGATGGCCTTCTCGTTGGTGGGGTGTACCACCGTGAGCTTGGTCAAGTTGCGCTTGCGCTTCTTGGTCTTCTTGGTGAGGATGTGGCTCTTGAAGGCGTGCTTGCGCTTCACCTTGCCGGTGCCCGTCAGCTTGAACCGCTTCTTGGCGCCGGACTTCGTTTTCATCTTCGGCATGTCGTCGCTCTGTCTATCGGGGGGTGTTGTTTTTGCTTGGTCCGCCGGGCTCCAGCCGGCTCGTGGGGGCAGGGCATATCCCGCCTTTATTTCTTTTTCTTCGGGATCAGGAACATGATCATGCGCTTGCCCTCCAGTTTCGGCATGCTCTCCACCACGCCGAACTCCTCCAGGTCCTGGGCGAACTTCAGCAGCAGGATCTCCCCACGCTCCTTGAAGACGATGGTGCGGCCCTTGAAGAAGACGAAGGCCTTGATCTTGTGGCCCTCCTGCAGGAACTTCTTGGCATGGGCCAGCTTGAAGTTCACATCGTGCTCGTCGGTGTTGGGCCCGAAACGGATCTCCTTCACTTCGGCCACGGTCTGCTTGGCCTTGATCTCCTTCTGCTTCTTCTTGAGGTCGTACAGGAACTTCTTGTAGTCGGCGATGCGGCACACGGGCGGTACGGCGCTGGCGCTGATCTCGATCAGGTCCAATCCCTTGTCCTTGGCCATGCGCAGGGCCACATCGAAGGGGTACACGCCCGTTTCGATGTCCTCGCCCACCACGCGCACCTCGGGCACGCCGTAGATGCGGGTGTTGATGCGGTGCGGATCCTCTTTGATCACGCGGCCCCGGTAGGGGCGCGGGCCGGAAGGGCGCGGACGGGGAGGACCGGACGGACGGAAGGGGGGGCGTGTGGCCAAGCGGGGACGGAAAGGGTTTTCGGTACGGAAGGGGATCAGAGGCCCGACAACTGTTTGGCGATGCGCTCGCCCACCAGCTCTTTGAACTGGAGCGGGGTCATCGCGCCCATGTCGCCCTGTGCTTGTTCACGCACGCTGATGGTGTTGGCCTCGGCTTCTTTTTCCCCGATGATGAGCATGAAAGGCACCTTGGCGATCTCCGCGTCGCGGATCTTCCGGCCGATCTTCTCGTTGCGCTCGTCTACGGAGGCGCGAATATCGTGAGATTTCAGCAACTCCATGACCTCCTGTGCCTTGGCGATGAATTTGTCGCTGATGGGCAGGACAATGGCCTGCTCGGGCGTGAGCCACAGGGGGAATTTGCCCGCCGTGTGCTCGATGATCACCGCGATGAAGCGCTCCAAGCTGCCGAAAGGCGCGCGGTGGATCATCACCGGACGGTGGCGGGCGTTGTCGCTGCCCACATACTCCAACTCAAAGCGCTCCGGCAGGTTGTAGTCCACCTGGATGGTGCCCAACTGCCAGCGGCGGCCCAAGGCGTCTTTCACCATGAAGTCCAGTTTGGGACCGTAGAAGGCGGCCTCACCGTATTCCACAACGGTCTTCATGCCGCACTCGGCGGCCGCGTCGATGATCGCCTGTTCGGCTTTCTGCCAGTTCTCTTCGCTGCCGATGTATTTGCTGCGGTCCTCCTTGTCCCGCAAGCTCACTTGGGCTTCAAATTTCTCGAAGTTCAATGCCCTGAGTACCAGCAGAACAAGGTCGATGACTTTAAGAAACTCTTCCTTCACTTGGTCGGGGCGGCAGAAGAGGTGGGCATCGTCCTGTGTAAAGCCGCGCACCCGGGCCAGGCCATGCAGCTCGCCGCTTTGCTCGTAGCGGTACACCGTGCCGAATTCGGCCAAGCGCAGGGGCAAGTCCTTGTAGCTGCGCGGGCGGCTGGCGAAGATCTCGCAGTGGTGCGGGCAGTTCATGGGCTTCAGCATGAACAATTCTCCCTCTTGCGGGGTGCTGATGGGTTGGAAGCTGTCCTTGCCGTATTTCTCCCAGTGCCCGCTGGTCTCGTACAAGGACTTGCCCCCGATGTGCGGGGTGGCCACCTGCACGTAGCCGGCCTTCTCCTGGGCCGTCTTCATGAAGTTGATCAAGCGCTCGCGCAGGGCGGCCCCTTTGGGCAGCCACAGCGGCAGGCCGGCACCCACCTTCTCGCTGAAGGTGAACAGGTCCATTTCCTTGCCCAGCTTGCGGTGGTCGCGCTTCTTGGCCTCCTCCAGCATGGTGAGGTGCTCATCCAACTCCTTCTGCTTGGGGAAGGTGATGCCGTAAAGGCGGGTGAGCTGCTTGCGCTTCTCATCGCCACGCCAGTATGCACCGGCCACATTGAGGATCTTGAAGGCCTTGATGAACGAGGTGTCCGGGATGTGCGGGCCGCGGCACAGGTCGGTGAAGTTCCCCTGGTTGTAGAAGGTGATCTCGCCATCGTTCAGGCCCTCGATCAGCTCCAATTTGTACTCGTCGCCCTTTTCGGTGAAGTACTGGATGGCGTCGGCCTTGCTGACCCCAGTGCGGGTGAAGACCTCTTTTTTGGCGGCGAGTTCCTTGAACTTGGTCTCGATGGCGGCGAAGTCGTGCTCGCCAACGCTGCGGTCGCCGAAGTCGATGTCGTAGTAGAAGCCGTTCTCGATGGCGGGGCCGATGCCGAATTTGGTGCCCGGGTAGAGGGCTTCCACCGCCTCGGCCATCACGTGGGCCGAAGAATGCCACATAGTGGCCTTGCCTTCGGGATCGTTCCACGTTAGCAGGGCAAGGGTGCAGCGCTCGGGCAGGGTACGGTTGGCATCGCGCACCTCGCCGTTCACTTTGGCGCTGAGCACGTTGCGGGCCAGTCCTTCGCTGATGCTCCGGGCCACGTCCATCGCCGTCACGGCACCGTCATAGCTGCGGACAGAGCCGTCCGGCAGGGTCACATGGGTCTTCATCGGTCGGCCTTTTCCGCCCTACGAGCGGCGGCAAAAGGGCCGCGAAGGTAACAGGGGATGGGCCGGTTGCCCCGGCCCGCCGTCAGTCGATCTTGGCGAAGACTCCAACGAAGACACCGTTGCTCAAGGTGATGCCGCCCGTGCCCGTGCTGATCTTGCAGTTGAATGTGGCCCTCACTTTCACCTTGGCCACGCCGCTGCCATCATTGATCGGCTGCACATCGGTGATGGTGAAGTGCGTGCCTGCGGGCTGGCTCAACACCAAGGAGGACTCGCGAGGCGCCGACCAGCCCGGCAACCACAAGTACACGCCAGCGCCAGAGGTCTGCAGGCCGGCGATGGGATAGTCGCCCGTGTGGAAGAAGGCGTAGAATTGCTCATCCGTGGGGTCGTCGCCCGTGTGCTCCAGGTAACGCAGGTAGACGGACGCCTGGGTCGAATACTCCGTGCTGTCGAAGAAGCGGCACTCGAACGACCGCCGCACTGGGCCGGTGAATTCGTAGTTGCCGAAAACGATCTCCCTGTCCGGGTCGTCCTCCTCGAACAGGTAGGGGCCGTCGGATCCCACGGTGCAGGAGAACACGCCCTGGCCGGTGATGGGATAGGAGGAATTCCCACCACCACCACCACCATTGTTGCCACCGCCTCCGTTGTTACCACCGCCTCCGTTGTTGTCGCCGCCCGGCACCACGAGATCGGCTTCTTCGTTGGTATCGCAAGCGGTAAGCAGCGCAGCGGCGGACAAAGCTGCAAGCAGAATGAACGTGGGGGTACGCATCGCGCGGTGTATGGGGGCCGACAAGGTAGGAGGTGTCGGTCAGCGCAGCAGCGTCACGTGGCCCATGTACTCGTGGGAAATGCCATCCACGGCCGAAGCGGTCTGGAGTTTCCAGACGTAGACGCCCTGGGGCACGAACTCACCCTCCCGGTTCATATCGGT
>Ga0138256_10002667_pt1 | contig 19041 bp, 3 predicted proteins | sample KNB2016incub_MG_FD_105486 | JGI IMG/M metagenome (GOLD analysis project Ga0138256, IMG submission 105486) | Active sludge microbial communities from wastewater in Klosterneuburg, Austria - KNB2014incub_MG | ecosystem: Engineered > WWTP > Activated sludge > Unclassified | place: Austria... | reverse complement strand
TCACCAAACAATTTTGAGAGAAAACTGAATGAGAAAAATAAAATCGCGATAAATTGCAATCCGCTTTCACAGGTCGAGACTCACTCGACTCCATGAAAAAATGTCCGTCAAATTGGGACAACTTCAACTCCAGTTCGTAATGGGCACGTACTCGCGGACGGCTTGCCTCTGACTCAGCTCTCGTATATCGTTTTCGACGTGTGTCGAGTCGAAGCGCGTACACGTGATCTCAACGAAGGGGCGGCCTGGGATACGAAACTTCGCGAAGCGGAAGACCTCGCGAGGGAGGTGCTCGCCAACCCGCTCGGGACGGATGACGAAAAGCGGGGCGCGTGGCAGAAATGTCAGACTCTTCTTCGTGATGCCCAGACGCTGCTGCGCGGCGATGTTCGGTACCACCGATGGGAGGCTGAAGCTATCGTGAAAGTTGCGCTCCAGACGTGTCGCGACCTGGTAACGGATGCGGGTCGAGAACGCGGGGAAGGTTCAGCGAGGCGAGGGAGTCTATCATGGATACCCGACTTGCTCGAGGATCGACAGCAGTTGGGAATTCCAGCGGAGGAGAATCTGGAAGTCGTAGCGGATCGTTATGCCGAGCAAGTGGCCGTCTCCCGACGCGTACGAGCGCTTTATGCTCAATAAAACTGGCCGGCGGCGGGTGTGAAGGCTGTCGTTGGGCGTCATGAACGAATCCGCAGAGCACCGGTACATTGTCATAGAGGTATTCGCTGTGTTGACACCGGTCGAAAATTGACCAGAAAAGGCTGTCAAGCGGCAGTTTAGATTCACCCGGACCCGCTACCGCGGGCTGATGAAGAATGCTGTCCAGGTGAACATGCTGATGGGGTTGGCCAACCTGTACCTGCTGCGCAGGCGATTGTTGACTACTTGAGGGAAAAGTCCGCTCAAAATACCCCGACGGCGAACGATGAAGCATAAACAGGGGGAATTCAGCGACAAAATGCCGCCGAAAAATGAATTACCGGAAATCCGTGTTCAAAAAAACTGACAGCAGTAACAAAAAATCTGAAAGCCGCTAATTGTTTAGCGATTCCTTAACCAACCGACTCCATTTTTGACAATACATGCAGTTAGTGCAATTGATAAATTGACATAGTAATTAATTCCACGTGGCAGTGTGATTTTTATCACTTAATAACAAAATCTAATTCAGTATCATGCTACTATCGAAATAGTAGCAAAGTAGCAGAGAAATTTTTGATAATTTAAATCTCTATTTCAACAGCTAATTTCTATGAAAACTGAACCGGAAAAGAAAAAATTATCTCCTGATATCCTGAAAACGGATGGAGGTAAAACTAAATCCAATGCAATTGAAATTCCCTCAATTGCATTGCCCAAAGGTGGGGGTGCAATCAAAGGCATTGATGAAAAGTTTTCTGTTAACGCTGTAAATGGCACAGCCTCTTTCTCTATTCCTTTACCTGTATCACCAGCTCGAGGTACTTCACCAACTCTCAATTTATCCTATAGTTCGGGAGGAGGTAATGGTGTTTTCGGGCTCGGGTGGGGACTTGGTTTATCTTCAATCAAGCGCAAGACCGATAAAAAACTTCCCCAGTATTACGATCATATAGATTCGGATATTTTTCTTTTCTCAGAAGCGGAAGACCTTGTTCCGGAATTCAAAAAAGAATCGGATGGCAGCTTTAGCAAGGATGCGCAGCAGAGCTATATCATCAAAGAAAACGATTCAGCGGATGGTCAGTTTGTTATTCTATTCTATAGACCTCGTATTGAAGGATTATTTGCTCGGATCGAGAGATGGCAGCATAAAACGAGTGGCAGCATCAAATGGCGTGTAATTACAAGAGAGAATATCACTACATTGTTTGGCTGGAGCGCCAATTCCGTCATTGTTGACCCGGCGGATAGCAGTAGAATTTATGAATGGTTACCGGAATTTGTTTTTGATGATAAAGGTAACTGTACGCATTACCTCTACAAGAAAGAGGACGAAAAAGGATTCTCGGATAAACCACTTCGCCATAATAATCGTATCCATAACGGCAAAATTACATACACCAACCTTTATTTGGAAAAGGTGCTCTATGGTAATAAAACACCTTACAAGAAATTCAATGACCCCTATCCCGCTGAGACTGATTACATGTTTCAGACCCTATTCGATTATGGTGAATACGATGTCAATGCACCCTATGCCAAGATAGCTGACTGGCAGTTTAGACCAGATGCCTTCTCGGACTATAAATCCGGTTTTGAAATAAGAACTACCCGTCTTTGTAGTCGCGTATTACTATTTCATTTTTTTAGTGAATTACCGGGTGGTTCAGCATTAGTAAAATCCCTGAATTTTGAATACGACAATTCCCAGCAACAAGATTTTACTTTCCTTAAATCCATCACACCTTCCGGTTATATCAAAAAACCAGATGGCAGTTATACCCATAAAAGCCTACCGTCGACAGAATTTGACTATCAACGGCATGATTGGAACAACGAAGTCAAATCCATCGCACTAGAAGATTTAGTCCACGCTCCGGCAGGATTGGATGAATCTGACTATCAATTTACAGATTTATTCAATGAGGGACTCTCCGGCATACTGACTGAACAAGCCAATGGATGGTTTTATAAACACAGTCTGGGCGATGGAAAGTTCGAGCCTGCTAAGTTGGTAACACCTAAGCCTTCATTTGCCGGATTGGGTTCACAACTGCAATTAGTCGATTTGGATGCAGATGGCGGCAAACAACTGGTTAAGCTTAATCAGGAGCCAAGGGGTTATTTCGAGTTAAACGATGAGGAAGAATGGCAGATATTTCGAACCTTTGAAAATCTCCCAAACATCAATTTTAACGATTCGAATATCCGCATGCTTGATCTAAATGGCGATGGCAAGCCGGATATTTTGATTACCGAAGACCAGGTATTCACTTGGTATGAATCAAAAGGTAGGAAGGGGTACGAAGCAGCATTTAGAACTGAGAAGCCGATTGATGAAGAAGCAGGTCCGCACATCGTTTTTGCGGATAGTAAACAAACCATCTTTTTGGCTGATATGTCTGGTGATGGATTGACCGACATCGTCCGGATTCGGAATGGTGAAGTATGCTACTGGCCGAATCTGGGCTATGGAAGATTTGGGTCGAAGGTGGCAATGGATCATGCGCCGGTATTTGATGCGCCCGATGCTTTCAATCCTGCCTATTTACGCCTGGCGGATATCGACGGCTCCGGCACGGCCGATGTCATTTACTTAGGAAAAAATAAGTTCAGTTGCTGGATGAATTTGAGTGGTAACGCATTCAGTGACAAGCCGTTTGAAATAGATAGTTTTCCGGAAATTCACAATCAAGCGAAAATTACCGTTACCGATCTGCTCGGTAATGGAGTTGCCTGTATTGTCTGGTCAAGCAGCTTGGCAAAAAATGCTCAGTCGCCATTGAAATATATCGACCTGATGAACAGTAAAAAACCACACATTATGGTCTTTTACAAAAACAATCTGGGTAAAGAAGTCTCGCTGGAATACACACCTTCAACCAAGTTTTATGTTGCCGACAAGCTTGCCGGTAAACCCTGGATTACCAAACTGCATTTTCCTGTGCATTGCATCTCCAAAACAGAAACTCGGGATAAGATATCCGGCTATCGCTTTGTCAGTTCCTATAAATACCATCATGGCTATTACGACCATGCTGAACAGGAATTCAGAGGTTTCGGCATGGTGGAACAAACTGATAGTGAACATTTTGATCATTGGGTAAAAGGCGATGCAATGAATATTACTGATAAAACGTTGCATCAGGAACCTGTCGTAACCAGATCATGGTTTCATACCGGTGCATTTTTGAGCCGGGAAAAAATACTCAATCAATTCGCCCATGAATACTGGTATGAGGAAATGAGCCGGCAGGGTTTTACAGTAGTTAATCCTGAAACACCATTGCCCGATGCCCGATTGATTACAGCACCAGGAATAGATGCATCGTTAATTGATCATCTCAGTTTCGAGGAATGGCAACAAGCCTTGCGTGCTTGTAAGGGTATGGGGTTGCGTTCTGAAGTATTCGCCAAAGATGCGCCGCTTGTTGTTGCAACACCAGAACAACGCCAGAAGGAACTAACGCCCTATTCTGTTGCTACGCACAATTGCGTTATTGAAGTATTGCAACCCAAGGGCCAAAACAAATACGCCATTTTCGTGGTAAAAGAAAGTGAGGCCATCACCTATAATTATGAGCGTAACACGGAAGACCCACGCATTGCTCATACGTTAAATATAAAGCTAGATGAATACGGCAATGTATTGGAATCTGCCTCGGTGGTATATCCAAGACTAGCAGCGGATATTTCTTTACCATCAGAAACACAAGAAGCACAACACAAAATACATATTATTTATTCACAAAACCGCTTTACCAATGACATCAATGCAGCCGATTCATACCGCTTAAGGCTTCCATCAGAAGTAAAAACTTACGAATTGAAGGGCGTGAGTAAATCCAAGCCACTATATACATTAAGTAATTTTGATAATATTCTTACGGCTGCTCAAGAAGTCAATTATCATCAAATTGATACTAATCCTGTGCCCGGAACTTCGCAAAAAAGATTAATCGAACACATTCGTACCCTGTACCGCAGTAACAATCTAAAAGATCCTTTGCCGTTGCATCAATTGCAATCAATGGCAGTGTTTTTTGAAAGCTACCAACTAGCTTATACACCAACTCTTATCGCCGATATTTTTGGTACAAAGGTCAATGCCGCGCTGATGCTGGAAGGGAAATTCACCCATAGCGAGAGCGACGATAACTGGTGGATTCGTTCGGGGACCACTCAATTTATTGAAGGAATAGAAACCGTAGCTAATGCTCAAAACCGTTTCTATGTCCCCATTTCTTATACCGACCCTTATAGTGCTAAAACGAAAGTAAAGTACTACAGCAACTATTTCTTGTTCATTGAAGAAACGGAAGATGCTTTAGGCAATAAACAAAAGGTTGAAAGTTTCAATTTCCGTACCCTTGCACCGAAAAGAATGAAAGATGCTAATGGCAATTTTTCAGAAGTCATGGTGGATGAGCTGGGTTTGGTAAAAGCTTTGTCGTTATTTGGCAAAGGAAGTGAAGCCGATGATCTCATAGGTTTGAATGAGTTTTCTTCTGTTACAGAAGATACATTGGTCAGTGACTTTTTTCATGCACCAGCTTCAGATGTATTGGTTACGCGTGGTAGAAATCTGCTACAGCACGCCACCGCCCGATTTGTCTATGATTTAGATGAATATAAAAATTCTGGTAAACCGGTAGTCGTCGCTTCCATTGTCAGGGAGGAGCATTTTCAGAAAAATAACAACTCACCCATACAGCTTGCCTTTGAATATTCCAATGGCCTTGGGCAAGTCGTGATGAAAAAGGCGCAGGCTGAACCGGGTCTCGCAAAGAAAGTTATCGTCAATCCAAATAATACGTACACCATTGCCGACATTAATACTGCCACACTCAATCCTAAACAACTGCGCTGGGTCGGCAATGGCAGAACCATACTCAATAACAAAGGCAATGCTGTTAAACAGTATGAGCCTTATTTTTCCGTAACTCATCAGTTTGAAGACCTGAAAGAACTGGTTGAAACCGGTGTCACCCCCATCATGTATTACGATGCGATGGGGCGGCTCATCAAAACCAAAATGCCCGATGGCACGTTATCCCGCACTGAATTTGACTCATGGAAACAAGTCATCTATGACGCCAATGATACTGTCTTAGAGTCCGAATCCTCTTGGTATCACAATCGCACCAATCATCTGATCGATGCCGAACTCATTGCGGCAGGCAAAGACCCCAACAGAGAAAAAATGGCTGCTGATAAAGCTGCCAAGCATGCCAGAACACCCTCTATCCAGCATTTCGACACGTTGGGAAGACCGGTATTATTGGTTGACCATAATAAAAATTTGGTAACTGATGCCGATGAATTTTACCTTACCAAAGTAAATCTTGACATAGAAAGCAATCTACGTAGCGTAATCGACGCCCGTGGCAATGTTGTGATGCAGTACAAATACGACATACTTGGTAACAAAATCTATCAGAGCAGTATGGATGCTGGCCAGCGTTGGCTGCTAATAAATATCTTAGGGAACCCGCTACGCACCTGGGACGAACGCAATCATGAGTTTCAGTATCTTTATGACATCCTGCACCGGCCAACACAAAGCAAGGTATTAGGCGGTGATGGTGATATGTTGCTCAATCATATTTTTGACCGAATAATCTATGGCGAAACCGAACCGAATCCTGAGCTAAAAAATCTTAGAAGACAGGTTGTTAAACATTACGACACAGGCGGTTTAATAGATACCCCTGCCTATGACTTTCAAGGACAGCCACCAACTACTACGCGACGGTTATTTAAAGATTATAAAGGCGTAGCAAACTGGATTGATGCTAATTTGGCTAACGATTTGGAAGCTGAAGAATTCAGGTTTATCACTGAAACCGATGCGTTGGGGAGGGTCACTCAGCAAACCGCGCCTGATGGTAGCATCATTACGCCTTTTTACAATGAGGCCGGATTACTCAATGCGGAAACGGTACTGCATCCGCATCTTGCCAACCCCACCATTTATATCAAAGACATTGATTACAATGAAAAAGGCCAGCGCAATAAAATTGTTTATGGCAACAACGTTATCAGTCAATTTTCTTACGACAAGGAAACTTTTCGGCTTAACCGTTTAGAAACTAAACGGCAGAATAAAGACCCATTACAGGATTGGCATTACACTTTTGATCCGGTGGGTAATATCACCCACATCGAAGACAAAAATATCCCCGTGGTATTTTTTGATAACCAAAAAATTACCGGCGTTTCTACTTATACCTACGATGCCATTTATCGACTAGTGGAAGCTACCGGCCGGGAGAACAATGCCTCCCTGGTGTTTGACAACAAAGATAACTGGAACGATGCGGCTTTCATGCAGCAGTTAAATCCAGGCGATCCGATGGCGATGCGAAACTATACCCAGAATTACCACTATGATGCGGTCGGCAATATTCGGAAAATACACCATCAAGCAGCTGGTAACACCTGGACGCGCGACTATGACTATCAGGCGGCTAACAATCAGCTTATCCATACCATAATAGGCACAAATACTTATAACTATCCTCACCACCCCAAGCACGGCTTTATAACTGCGATGCCGCATTTGGAAAGGATGGGCTGGAACTTCAAAGAAGAATTAATCAAAACCATCCGCCAACGCCGCACCGATGGTGGTACGCCGGAAACTACCTATTATCAATACGATGGCCAAGGGCAACGCCTCAGGAAGCTAACTGAAAATACCGCCAATCCTGGAGTTAAGCCAATCAGAAAAGAAGAACGGATTTACATCGCTGGCTATGAACTTTACAAAAAACACAGCGGCATGGATAAAGGACTGGAGCGTACCAGCCTTAGCTTGATGGATGAGCAACATCGCTTCGTCATGATAGAGACACGTAACGACGTGGATGACGGTACCGAAAAGCACTTGGTGCGCTATCAACTGCACAACCATATCGGCTCGGCTAGTTTAGAGTTGGATGGCTCCAATATTGCGAAAGTGATCAGTTATGAAGAATTTCATTCGTTTGGCACAACGGCTTATCAGGCCAAAAATGTAACTATAAAGTCTTCTGCTAAACGTTACCGCTATACAGGGATGGAGCGAGATGAAGAGAGCGGGTTGGAATATCACTCGGCTCGGTATTATTTGCCTTGGTTGGGGAGGTGGGGGAGTTGTGATCCAATTGGGATAGCTGACTCAACCAATATGTATATTTATGTAACAAATAGCCCGATTCGACTAAATGATTGCACTGGTAATATTCCAGATGGATTAGTCGGAGATCCCCAGCTTCGGGCTATTAACAGAGAAATGGAAAAGGCAAGAGTTGAAAATCAACAGCGAATAGCGTCGAATCGAGAAAGGTTTGTGGCTATTCGAGGAACTCAAAAAGATACAGGTTTACAGAGCAAAAATCCCGAAGATAAAGGAGCAAAAGTTTTGCAAGTCGGCAATGCAGCCATGTCTCTTATAAATGCTTTTCGAGATACTGCAATTCGAGATCAAGCATCATCAGTATCAAGCAGGCTAAATAGCATCATCGAGATTGCACAGTCTGAAGGATTTCTCGGGAGCATCATTATGACTTTTAGACAAGATACTATTCATGGAACTGGAGATACAGGTTTTAGACCCCAGTTCCAGGATTTGAGAATGCACCCTGGTTCGGGCGATCAAATTGGTCATTTCTTAGGTGCGGTTCGTGCAGCGCATTCGTTCCCAAGGTCAATAGCTTGGTCTCAAATGTTGGCACACGAATTTGAAAATGAGTCACATCCTGTCGGACTAAGACAAATAGATTCCAATTTATCTTTGACTTCTAAAGATTACTCAAATTTCCGCTCGGGCAATTTGGATCGCATTCCCTTAGACACTTCTCGTTTTGGAGTTAGTTACCAAGACTTGTACCTAACATACTTTGGACTTCAATTTGCAGAGATGGTGGATCAAGGTAGATTTGCTAACAAAGAAGAGGCAGCAAGGTTTTTAGAAATCCTCTTGACACCAGTAGATCTGAATACTCTTCCTCAGGATGACTTCACACGGAAATTCTCAACCGAGATAAATAATATTCAGGGCATGCTTTCACAGTATGAAAAAACTCAAACAGATGCCCATAAAGCTTGGAGAGAGTCAGAACTGCAGAAACGACAGGAGGATCGAGAACGCTTTAACGATATAGCTACTGATGCATGGAGTACCGCACCATTCTAAGGGTGTAAAGAGGATACATTTACCTCATATGCTGGAACGGCCATGGGTTCCGCCGAATGATAAACGCTGTTCGATGAAGGTAATGTTTATTTGATTAGGATGAATGGAGCGTTATGCCGGATTGCAGGCGGTTTTGTGTGCAGTGCGGTACGTATTTTTTCACGTTGAATTTGCTGGAACATACAGGAGATTTGCTGGTGCGGCACATCGCCGATTCGTGCAAGGCGGTATGGGTAACCAAATGTAAAAGAAAGTTTTCTGGTAGGTATATTCATACTTCATAAATTTAGAACATATAAATTTATGAACTTACGATTCCCCGCGTGGTCTTGCCGCGGGGATAGGTGCAGGGCGCGCGGAGAAAATTTATTTAAACCATCCCGAATCAAAGGAGGGAGATCATGGCAAATCAAATTGAAAAAAATAAGGAAAATCTGGTTCTCGGACGGGTAACAGACCAACTCAATCGTCCCTTGTCCAATCTCATCGTCCAGGCCTTCGATAGGGATATGCGTAGCGAAGAATTGTTGGGTGAAAATATCACTGATAGAGAGGGTAAATACGAAATTATCTGGCTGCACAGCCAGTTAAGCGGCAGGGGCAGAAAAGAAGCGGATATTCTGATTAAAGTATTTACCAGGGAAAATAAGACCCTGCTCTTTGTTTCCGATATAGATGCCGTGCGGTTTAATGCTACGCCACGGGAAGAGATCAATATTACCATTGGAACGGTTATTAAGCCGGAAGTGGTGGAATATGACTATCTCTTAAAAGAAGTTCGTTTCCTTGCCAATAAAGTCGCCATTCCCGATTTGCAGGAAACTGAACAAAACAGGGACATCACCTTTCTCTCCAAAGAAATTGAATTTCCGGCGCAGAAAATAGAACTTTTGGTAGTCTCCCATCGTCTTCAGGCCGAGTCAAAAATTGATGCGGCATTCTTTTATGCCCTGTTGCGGAAAAATACGCTGCTCAAAAATGATTTTGTTAAGTCATTTCATGCAAGGTTGGTGATAGATATCAATACCGAGATATTACCCTTATTGTATGACGCAGCATTAGTTAATCCGGAAACTATAAAAAGTGATGTTGAAGCGGCTGCCAAAGAAATGATCGTTGCTGAAAAAGTGGCGAAGGAATGGCGGAATTATGTAGAGCAATTACAAAAGTATAAGAATGATGCTGAAGCATACTACCGAAACGAGCATCCACGAAAAGTACTCAACCTAGTCAGCCGGTTTGTGTTGGAAGATAAAGTCAGTGCAATAGGCAAACTCTTCGAGGAAAATAAAAACGACTTGAATGGTTTTATCAAAAAAGTTACTGATCCTTCCTTTTTTAAGAGCGATGCAACAGCAAATGAAGCAGAAACATCCCTGGCATTGGGCGAGCTGTTGGGATTTGATGGAGCCATCATAGCCCAGATAATGGAATCGCAAGCAATCAAAAGAACTGAAGATATCAAGAAACTGGCAGCTTTGAACAAAGCAGGGTGGAAAGAAGCGCTTATCAAGTCGGCAGATAATATTGTGATTGCCGGAAAACCTTTAGATAAAGAGCTCATTGATCTGCATGCGTCATCTTTGGTTCGTAAAATGGAGAAGGAATTTCCAACAACTGCTTTTACCGCGCAATTAGGGCGAGAAAAGATTAATATCTATAGAAATCAGGAAACTATTTATCAGATTCTTACGAAATATGACGATTTTGACTTACAGCATAGCAATATAGATCTTTTCCTCAGAGAAAAAAATATAGACAACAAAGACGTTGAAGTTAAACGGGAAGAACCGAATTTCATACAGCGTATTATTAAATCGATTCCTCTCACCAAAGAGAAAAATATAGATAACAATAACATTGAATCTATACGCAATGAACTGAAGTCTATACAACGTATTTTTAAATTAGTCCCTCACTATAGTAAAACGAATGCATTATTAAAGGAGAAAATCCATTCTGCACAAAGCATTGCGGCTATAGGCGAAACCCGATTTCTTAAGGAAATAGCACCAAAAGCAGGAATAGAGACTAAAGAAGCCAAAGATATTTTCCGCAGAGCCGAGCGTACTAATACGGCTGCTATGATTCTCGTTGGAGAATTAACGGACACCATGCGGGCTATGGATGTTTCGGCTATAGAAACCAAATCACTTTCCAAAAAATTGGAAGCGGTTGGCAAAGATTTCCCCAATCTGAAATCACTCTTCAAACTGACTGACACTTGCGCCTGCGAGCACTGTCTTTCGGTGTATAGCCCAGCAGCCTATTTGGTTGAAATATTGCAGTTTTTGGATAAGCGCAGTGTTGTTGACCTCACTATTCCTGCGCCACCTCCACCCGCAGTTCGTCCCACTGCAAAAATTGCAAAAGATGTTTTATTTGAACGTAGACCTGATCTGGGTGAGATTGATTTAGGTTGCGAAAATGCCAATACCCCTGTTCCTTATATCGATCTGGTTTGTGAATTATTAGAAGACGCCATTGCACCCGATGCCGGTATAGATTATTCAGGCGTGCTCTCGGATGGATCAGATCCGTTGCAAGGAAAAATAGCTAATGCGCTGGTTACTGCGTTAGTGGCTGCGGGTATTCCTGTAACCGATCAAGCACAAATTTTTGAAACAGAAATCTCTTCTGGCTCATCAGCGACACTGCCGCATTATTTGCGGGACAAAAAAGCGGTCTGCAAAATCGTCAATACTGGAGGAAATAACTATAAAGTCTTCCGGCTGCGACAAACCCTTTCTTCCGAGCAAGAATTAGCAGCTGCACCTGAATATGTGAATTCAGGTGCTTACAATGCTTTAAAAATCGCCAAATACGCTTTCAAGCTTCCTTTCGATTTAGACCATACCGAAGCCAAAGCCTATTTTACGCGATTTGACATTTCCCGAGCTAAGCTCATGGAAGATTTTCAGTCAGCAGGCAGTCCGGCTGATAAAGCCATCGCCGCAGAGAAATTAGGATTAACGGATGCGGAAAGATTATTAATTGTTACACCGGACACTGCCAATCAACAGAAATATTGGAACACAACCAGTGCCAATGCTTCTGTTGAAATGAAGGTGGTGGATACATTTCTCACCAAATCAGGCCTTACCTATAAGGAGCTTGATCTACTCCTATCTTTAAATTTTATTGACCCGGCTGATAAACTTTTTATTAAGCATCTTGATCTTTCATGTGACACAGAGAAAAAAGAAATAGCCAATCTGGACGATATTGCATTAGATCGTATACATCGTTTCTTACGTTTTCAAAAGAAGACTGGCTGGAAATTTCAAACTTTGGACGAAATCATTTCACAAAGTAAACTGGGTAAAGGAAAGCTTGATGACGCTGACGACAGTGGCGATGGCGTAACAAATGGAGACGAATGCTTAATTCATGCGGCATCGTTGACTAAGCTTTCAGAAGAAACTGGAATCAAATTAGAAGATTTGATTGGCTTTTATGGCGAGATTCCACACCAGACATTGAATGATGATGCAGTAAAACCTCTTTATCATCGGTTGTTTCTGAATAAAGCCAAGAATGGATTTATTGATGAAAGCTTGCTGCCTGAAAAAGTGGATGGCTCACAATTACTGAAAAATCTCAAAACCAGTATTGCGGTATGTTTACAACTAAAAGAACAGGATTTAGCTGATGATAAGTTATTACAGCTGCTGCCCGACGGTAACTTAACCTTTTCCAATCTTAGTTACCTGTTTGCTGCTTCAAGCTTAATGAGGAAAATAAAACTCAAGGCGGAAGATTTTATTATTCTTGTACAACTCACAGGCATAAATATTCAGGATTCACCGCAAGCAACTTTAGACTTTGTTAAAGCAGTCAAGTTAGCTCAGAAATCCTCGTTAAAAGTTGCCGATGTTCAGTTCATGCTTCGTCATGAAGCAAATAATCCTGCTGATCTTATTGATCGAGAAATCAAAGATGGCAGGATAATACAAATATTGGAGAAGCTGCAAAAAGATTACCAAAGCAATTTTACTGCTAATAGGTCGTCTTTTAATGTCAATTTATCTGCAGATGAGCAGAAAGAAACATTACAAAATGTTCTTTCCAAATTGACTGGCATTGGAGAGGAAGATGTAAAAACATTTGTTAAATTTATAGACAAAGACTGGGTAACAGCAATTGCAGCCAAGTCATTTACAGATGACAAATTAGCATATATTGATAAAGCAACTAGTATAGTTAGAGATAATTTTGATACTACGCGTATTAAAAACAGTATTGACGCTTTAGATGCTGCTCCCGGTCCTGATATCAGCAATGAACAGAAAGATTTAGTCAAAGCTTTTTTAGATACCATAGCGGATTACCAGCTCCAGTTGGGTAAGTTGAATATCCTTGAGCAAAGTCTTGCCAGCGTTTTTAAGGCGGATTTGGAGTTGATAAAAGTTGTATTGAAATATGCGCAGTTAAAACAACTTGCTCCAGGATCTGAATTAATTGGTGATTTATTGTTGACCGATGCACTAATAGACAAAGCTAATACAACGCCAATTTTACCGAGTGTTACTGAATTAGCGTTTCCAAAGCAATTTCAGTCGTTACGGTTGCTACACAAGTTAATTCCCCTTATTAATTCTTTCAAATTGGAGACCATTCAGACCGAGTGGTTTCTCAAAAATAATAAAGACATTGGCTGGTTTGAATTTGATGCTATCCCATACAAAACTGGTCAGACATCGGTTAGCTATATCAAGTATTCCTCTTTTGCCGGAATGATTGATCTGTCAAAACAGCTGACACCTGTGCCTAATCCAGTAGATGTGGAAAATCCTATTTCCTTCTTGTCTGTGGCAGAAATGCTATTGTCAACTAGCAGCGCCACAAGGAGCCAATTTTTAGAAGTATTTTCGTTACTGACAGGCTACTTCAAAGAAGATATAGATGTCATTGATGCTCATTTATTCCCGGTATTCAACCTAAGCAATTACAGGGATGTAAATACTTGGCAAAGTATTAGTGACTGTGCTGAACATTTAAGAAAGTTAGGCTCGACCGTTAATCAGGTCAATGCATATATCAAACCGGTATTAACGGGTACCGACACCAATCTTCTGCGAACGGCACTGAAGGCACGTTATGACGAAGATACCTGGTTAAGCACCCTCAAAGAAATCATGGGCGCTATCCGACCTCAAAAACGGGATGCTTTGGTTGCGTATCTGCTGGCTGAAAACCCTGAGATGAAGGACGAAAATGATCTGTATGATTATTTCCTGATTGACGTGGAAATGGAGGCTTGTATGCCTTCATCCAGAATTGTTCAGGCACATGGAACTATTCAGCTTTTTGTGCAGCGGTGCTTAATGGGACTGGAACCAAAAGGAGCGGCGGATGTAAACAATGATAAAAATTGGGATCAGTGGAAGTGGATGAAAAACTATCGGGTGTGGGAAGCCAACCGCAAGGTATTTCTTTATCCTGAGAACTGGATTGAGGCAGAACTTAGAGATGACAAATCTTTCCTGTTTACAGAATTGGAAAATGAACTGTTACAAAACGAGCTGACTGAATTCACAGCCGAAGAAGCATTAATTAAATATCTCGAGAAACTTGACAACATTGCTTTCCTGGAAGTTGTTGCTACTTGGTACCAGTCGGATATTAAAACTATGCATGTTTTTGCCCGCACAAAAGGGGGCGATCCTGCAATTTACTATTACCGGAGGTTTGAACAGGAGCGATATTGGACTCCTTGGGAAAAAGTGGAATTGGATATTACAGGAGATCATCTGTTAGCATTTGTTAGAAATAATCGCTTGTGTTTGGCTTGGTTAGTATTCAGTGAGGTGCCTGATCCGAATCAGGGCGCAACCCTTCCAGATCAAAGCAAAAACACTGAACAACCAGTTGATAAACCAAGGAAGAAACTAAAAATCCAGATGGCCATCAGTGAGTTTGCAAACAAAAAATGGCAATCAAAAAAAGTTTCTAAGGATGGAATATTGACACCTTCGATTTTCACTGCGAATGAAGATGATCTAAGAAGAGATAAATATAATTTGATGTACCTTGAGTATTTTGAAAAGATTTTGATCTTTAATACTTATCTTTATCGCGAGAATGAATACCCACAAATGAACGGTATTTTTAATATAACGGGATGTAAAGGTTATCCAGAATTGCTTTTCCAAGGTGATGAATTCTTTCCGGATTTCTTTCCTGACTTTAAAGATACTTTATTAAAATCTCAACGTTATAATGAGTTAGATAAAATACCGTTTAATGATCTTTCTGTCAGAAACGTAATTTCATTTTTCAGTTTTTATGAAATTTTAGGTAAAACACCGGGCATATTCAGGTTGTCGTATCCGCATCAACTGACAGTTATTGACCAGCTAGCATTATTTTTTGAATACTTACTGATATATTTTTATGGTGGTAATTATGGGGATAATACAGGCCATGCAACATATGCCAGAAGTAGATGGGGATCTTTTAAAATTCCTTTAGGCACATTTCTTCCTTATTACATGGAAGATAGCAACCATGCTTATGTGATAATTCCTGGCTTTTATAAAACTATCCAAGAATCAGAAACCAGTGATCCACTTTATGTAGCAAGAACAGCTTCGAATGTAATGCAATTGATTGAGGATATTGTATCTTTATTTATCAAATATATAGCTAAATTACAAGCTGATCCAACACATGACATTTCTAAGTTGATTCAGGAGCTATTGAAAGATAATGACTATCAGGAAATTATTAAGGAGCTAAAGGTTTATTCAAGCCTATCCTATGGCGAGCAATTTAAAAATATGTACCACCCTTTGATTTGTGCATTGAGAACAACTCTTTACAGAGAGGGTATTCCAGCATTGATGAGAAGGGAAACGCAGTTGCAGAAAACTAGTTTTGATTTTGAAGAATATGACCCCAATGAAGTTGTTGTCCCAAAAACATACATTCTTGATAAAGTCGGTGTAAAAACTTTATCCTACCCTGTTGAGGATTTAGATTTTACAACCGATGGTAGTTATAGCAACTATAACTGGGAGTTATTTTTCCACGTTCCGCTCTTATTAGCCACAAGGTTGACAAAAAATCAGCGCTTTGAAGAAGCCTTAAAGTGGTTTCATTATATATTCAATCCAACTGGAGCATTGGAAGGGGCAATTCCACAGAAATACTGGGTAACCAAGCCCTTTTATCTGACCAATGATAGCGACTATATCAATCAGAGAATTGATACCTTGCTCTACAAGATTGCCAATCCCAATACACCAGAAAGGAAGGAATTGGAGTTTGCCATTGACCAATGGAGGACCAAGCCATTTAAACCGCATGTAGTAGCACGTTTTAGGCCGGTAGCCTACCAAAAAGCAGTGTTGATGAAGTACATTGACAACCTTACTGAATGGGGCGATTACTTGTTCCGCCAGGATACGATGGAGTCCATTGTTCAGGCCACGCAGATGTATATTTTGGCGGATAAACTGTTAGGGCCAAAACCCCGAATTATCCCATCTGTCATAAAAGTGCCGTATGAAACCTATAACCAGATGGAAGCTAAGCTGGATGCTTTTGGTAATGCTTTAATTGACCTGGAAAATATTTTGCCGGATTTGTCAGCTTTGCCCGAAGGTGGAGCGGAATTACCCCCTGCACCGATTACCTTAGCTATGCTTTATTTCTGTATTCCGCAGAATGACAAAATGCTGGAATACTGGGATCGCATCGCAGACCGATTGTTCAAAATCCGTCATTGCCAAAATATCGATGGTGTGGAACGTAGTCTTGCTTTGTTTGCGCCTCCAATTGATCCCGGTATGCTGGCTCGCGCGGCAGCCGCGGGTCTGGATATATCGTACATTCTGGCAGGCATCAACGCCCCCACGCCTTATTATCGTTTCAATGTATTGTCTCAAAAAGCAACGGAGTTGGCACAAGAAGTAAGGGGACTGGGAAGCTCATTATTGCAAGCATTAGAAAAGAAAGATGCAGAAGCCATGTCCTTACTGCGTAGTGAATTGGAAATAAAAGTCCTAAGTGCTGTAAAAGATGTGAAATTACTGCAAATTAAAGAATCAAAAGAACAGATTGAAGTACTGAAAAGAACAAAAGCAGTCACGGATGAGCGGAACAAATACTATACAAATATACAAAAAATTAATAGCAATGAGCAGTTAAGTTTAGATAAATTGAGCGAATCGCATGATTTTCAAACTGCTGCACAAGGAGTGAAATTAGCAGCCTCAATCATATCATTGTTACCAGATATTGACTTAGGAGCTTCTGGGTTTGGTGGATCGCCAATAGCAAAATTCAAAATTGGGGGACTTAATATTGGCCAAGCAACGAATGCTGCAAGTGATATCTTATCATTCTTGGGAATGTTGGCTGCAAACGAGTCTTCACGAGCATCTGTTCGCGGTGGATATGATAGAAGATTTGACGATTGGAAATTACAGGAACGGTTAGCCAAGAAAGAACTTCTTCAAATTGATAAACAAATTGTCGCAGCAGAAATCCGTAAAGAAATTGCCGAAACCGATTTAAAAAATCACGAACTACAAATTGACAATGCCAAGAAAACCGATGAATTCATGCGTTCTAAATTCACCAACAAAGAATTGTATGATTGGATGATTGGGCAAATCAGTTCGGTATATTTCAGAGCCTATCAACTGGCCCATGATTTTGCTAAAAAGGCCGAAAGAAGTTATCGCTTTGAATTGGGAAATGATGATTCATTCATCTCCTATGGCTACTGGGATAGCATGAAGAAAGGGTTACAAAGTGCCGATCATCTTATTCATGATATCAAGCGCATGGAAACCAGTTACCTTGATAAGAATAAACGAGAGTATGAGCTTACCAAGCATATTTCTCTTTCCCTTTTAGATCCATTGGCTTTGGTAATGCTCAGAGCAACCGGTGTTTGCGATTTTGAAGTACCCGAGGTTTTGTATGATATGGATCATCCGGGTCACTACTTCAGAAGATTAAAATCCGTCAGTATCAGTTTGCCATGTATTGCAGGACCTTATACCTCAGTGAGTGCAAAATTGTCGTTGGTTAGCAATAGGTATAGGAAAAATTCAAATCCTGACACAACTGGGTATCCTGAAGTTCCTGGTAACGATGAGCGTTTTGTATACAATGTTGGGGCTATCCAATCGATTGCTGCCAGCAATGCCCAAAACGATAGTGGTGTCTTTGAATTGAATTTCAGAGATGAACGCTACCTTCCTTTTGAGGGTTGCGGTGCAATAAATTCATGGCGGCTTGAACTTCCAAAAGAAGTAAGGCAATTTGATTACGAGACCATTTCTGATGTGATTCTGCATGTGAAATATACGGCCAGAGAAGGTGGCTCATCGCTACGTGGGTTAGCTGAGAAAGCCTTAAAAACTAGCTTGGCTGCAATAACGCAACGAAACAGTGAAACAGGTTTGCATATTGCTCTGAATATGAAGCATGACTTACCCAATGAATGGCATTTATTCAAGAATAATGGTTCCGTGGACTTGATAATTGATAAATTCAGATTACCTTACCTGGCTCAGGTAATAGATACTACAGCCATTGCGAATGTTATGTTCATAGCTAAAGTTAAGAGCAATCCTGCGTCTTATTCAATAAGCATTGATGGGAATCCTATTAATCCTGATTTATCAAGAAAAGCTGAATGGAAGTTGTGCATAGGCAATAACGCGAACATTGTGATGGATAAATCATTTAATTTGTCAGTAGCTCCTGCGCAGTTGAAGGATCTTGAAGAATTAATGTTAATAGTGAAATATAGTTTCTCGTGAGACCTCTTTAAGGAGTGAGGTTCCCCCTGTTGGGGGTGTCCTAGATTTTGTGTAAACGGTGGTTAATAATGGCGAGGCATTCTTTCGTTAAATTGAATAGTAAACCTGTTTAGTGCCGGTTTCCAATCTCTTAGTGGCATAGACCATTTTTTGGCGATATCGCTGAGAGCCAAATAGTACAATTTGATCACGGCTGTTGATACCGGTTTAAAATTGACCCCCCCCATTACGGTTGAAATTTGACCAGGGGAAAATAGAGCGCAGGATACTACGCATCTGTGGATAAGTCGACCAGACTGGGTTGGTAATTTACCTCCTGTTGATGTTTTAGTTTGTTGTAATTGACTACGAATCGACCAGATTTTCTTCTGGTGAGTATTTTTCTTTTTCCCGCTGCTGTATTCTGATCTTTGCATTGGCTGTACTTTGTTTGTA
>Ga0138256_10002666_pt1 | contig 19042 bp, 15 predicted proteins | sample KNB2016incub_MG_FD_105486 | JGI IMG/M metagenome (GOLD analysis project Ga0138256, IMG submission 105486) | Active sludge microbial communities from wastewater in Klosterneuburg, Austria - KNB2014incub_MG | ecosystem: Engineered > WWTP > Activated sludge > Unclassified | place: Austria... | reverse complement strand
CGCACAGGTCCTTGCCGAGGTCGCGCATGTTCAGGGTGCGGACACCGGGCTTGTAAACCTCGGGCATCTCCACGCTCTTCATGTCGAGCACTCCGAACTGGAGCGCATGCGTCGATCGGGCGATACCTCCGCCGCGATGGCGGAAGGCCCCGCTCAACACCGGCAGGCAGGCAAGGGCGCGGAACTGCATCGCCCCGTTTCTGTGATGCTCGAGTCCGATCAGCGGCCGCAGGAGGGACGGTTGCGTGGTCGAGTATTCGTGTGCGAAGCGTTCGATCTCCTCGGCGGTGAGACCCACGACAGGAGACACCGCCTGCGGCGCGTAGTCGCGGACGCGTGCGACGAGGTCGTCGTATCCCACGGCGTGGCGCGAGACATAGTCGAGATCGACCAGGGAGTCGCGCACCATCACATGCATCATCGCGAGGGCTAGCGCCGCGTCGCTTCCCGGTTTGACCTGCAGGTGCCAGTCCGCGGCCTCGGCGGTGCGCGTGCGAACCGGGTCGACGACCACGAGCCTGGCTCCGCGGCTCTGCGCTTCGCGGACGTAGGGCCAGTAGTGCAGATTCGTGACGATGGTGTTGGTGCCCCACAGCACGATGTAGCGGCTGTGGACGATGTCTTCGGGGTCGATGCCGGACCCCACGCCGAGAGTGGCGGCCATTCCCGCCCAGGCGACACCCCCGCAGATGGCTCGTTGCAGCCCGCTGCAACCCATGGCCCCGAACAGGCGCCGGTCGATGGACGCCATCTGGATCAGCCCCTGCACTCCCGCGGAGCTGTAAGGCACAATGGCCTCGGCTCCCGACTCCGCGATGATCCGTTGCCAGCGCGCAGCAATGTCGGTAAGCGCCTCGTCCCAGGTGACACGCTCGAATCGCCCCTCTCCCTTTCTGCCCACGCGCTTCATGGGATGGAGCACACGTTCGGCGTGATAGACCTTCTCGAGGTAGTGGTTGACCTTCGCGCACAACCCGCCCCGCGTGAACGGATGAGTCTTGTCGCCCTCAAGCCGGGTCGCCCGCCCGTCTTTGACTTCCACCACCCACCCACAGGTGTCGGGGCAGTCGTGTCCACAAGCCCCACGAATCGTGTCAGGCGGTCTCACGGGAGGAGACGATACGGGATTCCCGGAAAGGAGAGGTTCCATCGGGAGAGGCTAGCGGCGGCCCGGCCTCTTACCTAGATCCATTTCTCCTACATTCGTGGGACCAATCCCATGACCAGCCATCCCGACCGCGGCGGCAGGAAGCGCGGTTTCTCCCCCAGACCTTCTGCTGAGCTACGGCGCGGCTTCGCTTCCCGCGATCACCGAGTGCGTCTCTCGGCTGACTCCTCTGGTGATAGCGCTGGCAACGCGACCGAGAGGGACTCCGCCCTCGCCGCGCCTTCTCGGGAGTTGACGCCGGGTATATTTCTGGCGAACCTGCGCGCGCCCGAGGTCGTCTATTCGGCTAACTGGAGGTCTGCATGCTCGACGGTCTCGCTCAGGATGTTCGATTTGGTGGACGGATGCTCGCCAAAAGCCCTGGCTTCACGACGGTCGCCGCACTGTCCCTGGCTCTCGGGATCGGGGCCAACACCACCATATTCACCCTGATCAACGCGGTCCGATTGAAGATGCTGCCGGTGGCCGATCCGGCGCAGCTCGTCATCCTGCGGTGGTCGGCTCCCGACCGGATTCCAACTCCCGCGCGATCGACCTGGGGCTCCTCGAGGAGCGAGGGAGGCAGGCAGTCGAGCACGTCCTTCTCCTACCCCGCGTTCCAGGCGATCCGCGACCGCAATCAGGTCTTCTCCTCGGTGTTCGGCTTCGTCAACATGGGTCGGGTGAGCGTCGCCGCAGACGCGCAGCCCGGCCTCGCACAGCTGCAGCTCGTCACCGGCGGCGCATTCGACACCCTCGGCCTTCCTCTCGCGATGGGCCGCGGTATCGGAATGGAGGACGACAAACCCAACGCGGAGGCGGTGGCGGTCATCAGCCATGGATACTGGCAGCGCCGCTTCGGCGGCGACCCCGCGATTCTCGGGAAGTCGATGGTCGTCAACGGAAAGCCGGTTTCCGTCGTGGGTGTCACCCCCGCACGCTTCACCGGAGTCAATCCCGGCAACGCGGATGACATGTGGATGCCGCTCGAGACCATCCGCCTGATCGCGCCGGAGCGCGTTCGCGAGGGCGCGGCCTTCGCCCAGAACGACTTTTGGTGGGTGCCGATCATGGGCCGCCTCAAGCCTGGGCTGGAGCCCAGCGCGGCGCAGTCGAATGTCGATACCGTCTTCAAACAGATGGTGATGGACGGCATTACGGTCACGGGGAAGCCACCGGTGATTCCCACAGTCGAGCTCACGCCCGGCGGCCAGGGCATCGACCAGATCCGCCGCGAGCTGGACACGCCGCTCACCATCATGATGACGGTGGTTTTCGTGGTGGCGCTCATCGCCTGCGCCAACGTCGCGAATCTGCTCCTCGCCCGCGCCGCGGTTCGTCAGAAGGAGATCGCGATCCGCCTTTCGCTTGGAACAAATCGATCGCGTCTGATCCGACAGCTCCTGACCGAGAGCGCGCTCCTCGCGAGCCTCGGAACGGCTCTTGGTTTCGCGCTCGCTTTCGCGGGCAGCCGTTTCATGGTCGGCATGATGGGCCGAGGCGACCGTCCGATGACCCTCGACCTTTCGCCCGACCTCACGATCCTGGCCTTCACCGCAGCTGCGGGCGCTCTCACGACGCTCGTGTTCGGTCTAGCACCCGCGCTCCGCGCCACCGCGATCGAGCCCTTCGCCACACTTCGCGAGAGCAGCGCCGGCGCAGGCGGCGGCAAGACCATCGGCCTCGCCCGTGCGCTGGTGGTCGGTCAAGTCGCGCTCTCTCTGGTTCTCCTCGCGGGCGCCGGGCTTTTCGTGCGAACGCTTCACAATCTCCGAAACGTCGATCTCGGCTTCGAGGAATCGGGCCTGCTGCTCTTTGGCGTCAATGGGCTGCAGGGCGGTTTCAAAGACGCGGCCCTCGCCGATCTCTACGACCGAATTCAGACGAATCTCGAGGCCGTGCCAGGCGTCCAGTCGGCAACCATGACTCCCTTCCCCCTTCTCGCGAGTTCTTCGAGCAATTATTCGGTCACGATTCCCGGATACGTTCCCAAGCCCGATGAAAGGGTCGGCGCGCGGGTCCTTCACGTCGGCCACCACTTCTTCGAAACGATGGGCCTGCGGCTCGCCCTTGGCCGGACGCTCGAGGCGAGGGATCGAGAAGACGCGCCGCTCGTGGCCGTGGCGAATCACGCCTTTGTGAGGAAGTACCTCGAAGGAACAACCGGCCTCGGCCGGACGTTCAGCTTCGGCCAGGCCGGTGACAAGCAGGTCGAGATCGTGGGCATCGCCAACAACGCGAAGTACGACCGGATCCGTGGGGATATCCAGCCCACCCTCTACATCCCCATGCGTCAGAACCTGCGGGCGCTCAGCACTGCTTTCTTCGAAGTCAAGACAACCCGCGAACCGCTTTCGATCGTCCCCGATGTCCGCAAGGCGGTGGCCGCGGTGAATCCCTCGTTGCCGCTCTTCGAGGTCAAGACCCAGACCCAGCAGATCGATCAACTCCTTCTGCCGGAGCGGATGTTCGCGACGCTGACCACGTTCTTCGGCGCGCTGGCGCTGGCCCTGGTCTGCGTCGGCCTCTACGGGATCATCTCGTACGGTGTGGCGATGCGGACCACCGAGATCGGTGTTCGCATGGCGCTGGGTGCTCGCTCCGAGGACATCGTCCGCATGGTTCTTCGCGAAACGGCTTCTCTCGTCTCGAAAGGGGTCGCGATCGGACTACCGATCGCATTTGCCGCGGGCCACTTCGCGGCCGGCGTCGTGGCAAGCCTGCTCTTCGGGCTTCAGCCGACCGACGCCTTGAGCCTTGGCGCCGCGACTCTGGTGATGGTTCTGATCGGGTCCCTCGCCGGCGTTTTGCCGGCGAGACGCGCGTCCGGTGTCGCGCCCATGGCGGCCCTGCGCTGCGAATAGGAGGCCGCGCTCCTTGACGCCACAAGCCGACGGACGCCGCCAAAAGGCGGCGTTTCCACGTGCAGATCCCGGGCACCGGACAGGCCGCGACGCAAGCAGGCGCCCGAAGCACTCGTCCGATCGCACGCGAGCCTGGACCACGGGGAGGCGGGACGGGCAGACACTCGAGAATATGTGTTGACACACATATTCCTTCGCGGTAAGGTTCCGCCCGTGGGACAGAAACTGATTCAACGTCTGCAGCAGACGAAGCCTCTGGAGAGCCCGGTCGACGAGGCCCTCGTGAGCCTCATGGTCGCGAGTTCGTGGCTCAGCGATCGCCTCGAACGCGCCCTCCAGGGGCTGGACGTCAGCATGGCGCAGTACAACGTCCTTCGCATTCTCGGAGGCGCTCAACCCCACGGCCACCCGCGCTGCGAGGTGGCCCGGCGCATGATCGATCGCGCTCCGGATGTCACCCGCCTCCTCGACCGGCTGGAGAGCCGGGGCCTCGTCGCCCGCGAGCGCGACGCGCAGGACGCGCGCCGGTCGCGAGCCAGGATCACTCCTGCGGGCGTCGACGTCCTGCACCGCGCCACCGCGGCCCTCGGGGCGGTGGACGCCGAGGTGGCGAAGCGCCTCACCACGCCCGAGCAAAGAGAGCTTTCGCGCCTGTGTGAAGCCTTGTTCGGTCCCGACGTGGAGTGACGACCTTTTTTTTGACCATTTTCGTGTTTCAACACATATAAGGAGACAAACCATGACCACCCTGACCTCCCCCTATCCCTCAACCGCGACGGCATCGCTGCCCGATCGCAGCCTCGGCCTACGCGGGTTGCGTGCGCTCCTCGCTACCGACCCCGACTGGTCCGCTACTGCGGCCCGCGTGACACTCGGCGCGGTCATGCTGCCGCACGGCGCGCAGAAGCTGCTCGGATGGTTCGGCGGCCCGGGCTACGGCGGCGCCATGGGCTTCCTGACCGGGCCCATGGGCCTGCCCGCGCCCCTGGCGGCGCTGATCATCCTGATCGAGTCGCTCGGCGCCCTCGCCCTCGTCCTGGGAATCGCCGGACGCGCGATGGCGGCCGGCGTCGCGGCCATCATGGTCGGCGCCATTGCGACCGTGCACTACGCAAACGGGTTCTTCATGAACTGGGGCGGCAGCCAGCCCGGAGAAGGGTTTGAATACCACCTCCTGGCCATCGGTCTCGCCCTCGTCGTGATGCTGCGCGGCAGCGGGGCCGCCTCCGTCGATCGCCTGTTCGTGCGAAACCGGTAACCGCGGTTACGCACAAACCCGAGGTTGACGCTGCGAATAAGAGGCTTGGGCTACTTGTAGAGGTCGCCCTGGAGGTACTTGAGACCGGAGTCGCAGATCACAGTCACGATCTTCCGGCCAGGGCCCAACGCCCGCGCGCGCTGAAGAGCTCCGAAGACATTGCTGCCGGAAGAGATGCCGCCGAAGATGCCTTCTTCGCGGGCCAAACGTCGCGCGGTGGCGAAAGCGTCGTCGTCGCTCACCGCCACGATCTCGTCGATGAGGTCCACGCGCGTGATCGAGGTGATGAAGCCGGCGCCCATGCCTTCGAGGCGATGGCTCCCCGTTGAAGGGAGACCCGAGAGCACGCGCGACTTCTCCGGCTCGATCGCGACGCATCGCACTCCCGGAACTTTGTCCTTGTAGACCACCGCATTTCCGGAGAAGCAGCCGCCGGTCCCCACCCCCATGACGAACTCGTCGAACGCTCCGCCGAGCGCCTCGATCACTTCGCGGGCCATCGCCGCGTAACCGGCGCGGTTGTCGGGGTTGTTGAACTGATCGGTCCAGAAAGTGTCGGGTTCGAGTGCCAACTCCCTGGCCCGGGCGAGGCCGTTCCGAACGAGTTCGGGTGAGGCTCGCCCGTTGTCGCTCGGAATCATCTCGAGGGTCGCCCCGAAAGCGCGCATGGTCTGGAGCTTCTCTTCGGCGAAGGCGTCCGACGACACGAAGTGGGCCCGGTAGCCGCGCGACGCGCAGACCATCGCGAGTGAGCTGCCGGTGCTTCCGCCGGTGAAGTCCACCACCCTCGCCCCGGGCTTGAGCTGGCCGCGTGCTTCCGCTCCTTCGATCATCGAAAGCGCCATCCGGTCTTTCATGCTGCCAGTGGGATTGGCTCCCTCGAACTTCACGAAGATGTCGGCGCTTCCAGGCTCGCGCAGCCGTTCGAGTCTGAAGAGCGGCGTGTTTCCGATCGTGACCACGTGACCCTGCCGATCAGTAAGCGACCGCGTCGAACTCGGCGAACATCTGCTGCGCCTCGGGCAGACTGGTGAGCGGGACGAAGTCGCACGCCGCGCCAAACTCGCCCCACAGGGCGAGGACCGCGGGGCTCTTATGAGCGGCTTCGATGGCCGCGGCATCGCGCCATTCGAACACTTCGACCAGGGTTCCGTCGGCGGCCCGCATGACGTGTGCGGCTTTATCGCTGACCAGGTTCTCCGCTCGCAAGACCTGTATGTGCTTCTTCACCGCGGCGTGGAGCTGCGCTTCCTTCTGCGGTTTGGGTTTGTAGGCGACGATGACGAAACGGCCCATGGTCTCTCCTCCAGTGGTGATGCGGCGCCAGTTGCGCGAGCTTAGCCTTTGGTCGCTACCGAAGACCGCTTACCAGGTAGAGCGAGTTCAAGAAGCGGCTCGAACTGTAGGCGTACGCTCGGCCGTCCTGCGAGACGGTGAGGAAGGGATCGAAGAGAACACCCGCCTCGTCGAGCATCTCGATCTGCTGGAGGCGTGTGCGCGCGCCACCGCTGACCTTCATCCGATCCACGTATCCGGTGCGGCGATCGAGAGCGCCGACCAGAAGCGTTCCCGCCGTCTCCCAGCGTAGAAGTTTCTCGTGTGCGGCGACCCGGAGGAGGGGCTTCGGAGCTCCCCCACTTAGCGGCCATTCCCGGACGGAACCGTCGAGGTCCTGGATCGCGAGCCTCGAACCATCGGGTGAGATGGCCCAGGGTGCGCCGCGCCGCGATGTGATGACCGGCCCATCGACCTCGAAGAGACGTTGCGACTGTGCGCTTCTCGTGTCGATCCGGTGAACCGACCTCTTGTCCGCCTCACGCACCTGGAGCAGGACCGATGCGCCGTCGGGTGTGAACAAGGCGTTCTCGATGCCGGGCGGGCCGGTGAGGGCGCGCGGCTCGCCAGCCCCCACGCTCAGCAGGGAGAGACGAGTGGGTTCCTTCGCGGACATCGAGAGAGCGTGTTTCCCGTCGGCCGAGAAGGCGAGGGAGAGACCGCCGCCGAGCTTGAGCGCGGGCGTGCCGTCCGTCCCACGCGAAAAGGACGTGTATTCGTCCGAGAGTTCGAAGCCGGTGACGAGCAGCGTTTTGCCATCGCTCGAAATGTCGAACAGGTCCGACCAACCCAGCCACGCGAGGTCGCGTTCGCGGTTCTCGTCGGGCGCCTTGCTGGCGATGAAGGACGTGATCGACCCGCTCGCGAGCAGCACACGGCCATCGGCGGCCACATCCATCAGGACGAGGTGCTGTGGCGTCTGAAAGACCAGGCGCGGTTCGCCGCCGGTCGCGGGAAACGCGCGCAGAGAGGAAGGTTCTCCGGGCAGGACCGCGGTGAACCAGATCTCCTTCCCATCCGCCGACCAGTCGAGTCCTTCCGACGAGATCCACTCCTCGCCGAGCGGTGTGACCTTGCCGTCCTTGGTGGCGACGGTGACCCGGCCGCGGTTGTCGCCGTAGCGGGCGTGGTCGAGAAATGCGACGCGGTCGCCCTGTGGTGAGACGCGCGCGTGCGAGACGTATCCCGTCGACTCATGGACCACCTTACCGAGGGGAAACTCGACGCGGTCGCGGCCTTCGACACGCCGCACCACCGCGAGTTCGCTCGAGCCAGGTATCCAGTCCGCTTCCCGGACCGACTCGAGCAGCGGCCGCGGGTTCTTGCCGAGCAGTTCGACCTCGGCGAGTTTGCCTTCGGCCAGCCATGCCTCGTATTTCTGATCGAGAGAAAGTGCCATCTGCCCCTTCTCGGAGATCGAAAGAAGGCCCGCGTCGGGCAATCCGAGGTCGGTGGACTCGCGATTCTCGGAGTCGGTGCGGGTCATGAAAGTCCGGATCGGCCGGCCGCCCCAGGTGGCGCTGTAGACGATGGACGTCATGTCGCCGGTGAAGCGCGCGGCCCGCACCGTACCGCGGTCAAACGTAATCTGACGAACGCTCGGAGTCGAAGCGGGACGCCGGCCCGCGAACATTCCGGCGAGGACGGCCACGGCAATGACCGCAGCGACGCCCAGCACCTTCCGCAGGGGCGGCCGACGGAAGGTCGGTGCGGGAGTAATGAAACCCGAGACCGCCGAACCGTCGAGGGTGACGTTTTGGAGCGTGAAAGCGAGATCGCGCGCGGACTGAAATCGCTGATCGGGATCTTTCTCGAGACATCGGCTCACGACACTTTCGAGAACCGCAGGGACTTGACGGCCGGAGAGCGACATCGCAGGCGGGTCGTCGCGAAGAATGGCGGAGAGACTCTCGGCCTGCGAGTCACCCGGGAAAGCGCGTTTGCCCGTGACCATCTCGTAGAGCACGCAGCCGAGCGCGAAGACGTCGGATCGGCGGTCGGCGCGTTTGCCCTTCGCCTGTTCGGGCGACATGTAGCCGAGCGTGCCCATGACGAGCCCCGCCTCGGTCGCGTGGGTTTTGGTGTTGCCTGCGGAGACATCCCCTTCGGTGTCGGTGCGCGCGAGGCCGAAGTCGAGGACCTTGATGCGCCCATCCGGCGTCACCATGATGTTCTCGGGCTTGAGGTCCCGATGAACGATGTCCTTGTCGTGAGCCGCGGCGAGACCATTCGCCAGTTGCGCGCCGTAGTCCATCGCCTTTCGAAGCGGGAGGACGCCGCCCTTGAGTTTGGCCCGCAGGGTTTCGCCCTCGATCAGTTCGAGTGCCGCGTAGGTGGTTTCGCCTTCGGTTCCAAAATCGTGGATGGCCAGGATGTTTGGATGCGAGAGGGCGGCCACCGCCCGCGCCTCGCGCTCGAAACGAGCCAGGCGGTCGGCGTCTGCGGCAAGTTCTTTGGGTAGAACTTTGATCGCAACATCCCGGCCAAGACGCGTGTCCTTCGCGCGAAACACCTCGCCCATTCCGCCCGCACCCAGCGACGAAACGATCTCGTAGGGGCCGAGCCTGGAACCGGGCGCCAAAGTCACGGGCGTACCTTACGCGGGATCATGCTTCGTAGACGAGAAACCCGCGGCCAACGTTCCCAACAAAATCCTGGACGCTGCGAACCATCGAGCCTCGGCGCGCCACTCATGACGAAATCCCGGAGGATTCATGCTCGCCTATCAGTTTCTTGCCGCTCTTGCCATGCTCCCGCTCCCCCTCTTCCAGGCCCCGGCTGCCGCGAAATCGTCCTCGCTCAGGTGGGAACCCTCTCTGCTGATCCAGCTCCAGGTCAGCGATCTGGACCGCTCGATCCGCTTCTACGAACAAACCCTCGGCTTCAAGATCGCCGAGCGGCGCGACGACCTTCAGTTCGCCCATGTCGATTGCGGTCTCACCGGGCTTCAGCTCGGTCTCTCCGCGGGCGGAAGCAATCCGCCAGCGGCTGGATCCATCGTCCTGAACTTCGGCGTGATCGGCGACATCGAGGCGGCGCGAAGGGATCTCGAGGCGAAAGGAGTCGTGTTCGTCGGTCCGACCGTAATGATCCCGGGCAAGGTCCGGCTTGCGGAGTTCAAGGATCCCGACGGCTACCGCCTGCGACTCGCGAAAGACGACAAGCAATAGGGCGAGCCTCTAGTGCAGGCCGAATTGACTTCGGCCAGAGCTTCTGCCGGGCATACTCCTAGCGGATCGCGGCCAGGACGACGCCGCCGCCGTGTCTCAGGTGCGGATTCGCCCGGGCGATCGCGACCGCTTCGGACTCGTCCCTGGCGGCGACCACGAAATACCCGACGACCGGTTCGTTCGGACGTCCCTCCGGGAACTCGTGGCGGGCCCCCACCAGTTCCGCGCCATCCGCGGATACCCCGCGCTCCTGGAGATCCCCGAGCCACGCGCCGTACTCGTGTCGACGGGCCGCGTTTTCCTCGGGGGTGGCGGAGGCGCCGCCGGTCAGGAGAAGCACGTACTTCGTACCGCCTCGCTCCTCGGCGGATGGCGCGGAGGGTAAAACCCGGCCGGCGAGAAAGCCGATGACAGCGAACACGGCTGCCGCCGCCCAGGGCGCCCAGGCCCAGAGGCCACGCGGACGGGACGCCAGCAGACCGAGGACCCTCATCCGACCGATGATTCTCGGCTTGACCTCGGGGGCGGGCGAACCGCCCCCCTCCGCCAGGCCGCGCAATGCGCGGGCTTCGTTGTCGTTCCAGTCAGCGCCTTCGTTGTCACTCATCTCACGGCTCCTTCTCGGTGCGACTCGTCAGTCTGTGCCCAGAATCCCGCGCAGGGTTGCGCGCGCCCGGAATAAACGGCTCTTCGATGTCCCAGGCGCGATGTCGAGGATCGCCGCGACCTCGTCGTGAGTGTGGCCGAGCACGTCGTACAACTCGATGATTTCGCGGCTGTCATGGTCGAGTTGGCCCAGGGCGCGTTCGAGCCGGACGCCTTGCAGGCGATCGGCGCGCGAAGGTGACGGGGACTCGGGAAGTTCGTCGATGGGTACGAAGGTCCGCCTCCGCCACACCTCGCGGCAGCAGTTCATCGTGATGCCGCAGAGCCAGGTTCTCAAGGTCGACTCACCGCGAAACCGCGAAAGAGATGTCACGGCGCGGATCCACGCTTCCTGCAAAACGTCCTCGGCGGCGCTTCGATCTCCGTGGAGCATCCGGAACGCGACACGAAACAGGTAGGGCGAATGCCGATCGTAGAGAGACTCGAAGGACTCCTGCGCCCGGTCCTCGAGAAAACGGCGAACGAGCTCGGGGTCGGATGGGGTTTCGTATCGGCTCATCGGTTGCAATCGAGATGAGTGACGCGAAACCGGAAGAGGGTTCCCGGGATTTATTCGAAGGCGGGCGCCGGTATCAGCAGGGACGCCGCGATGGCCGCGACCGATGCGACCAGGCACACGATAGCCATGACCACGTGGTTGGTGCGCTCCGACTTCAGCGGATCGAGCAGCCAGGCCACGAGCCAACCACCGAGGAACCCCCCAAGGTGCGCCCAGTTGTCGATGCCTCTCATGACGAGACCGAAGGCCATGAAATACAAAACGTTCGTCCAGGCCCATTTCCGAAGGTTGCTCGAACCGGTCCGGCGGCCGTAGTGGACAAGCGCGCCCCAAAGACCCATGAGCGCCGCGGATGCGCCGAGGGTAAAGAGACCAAAGCCTGGAAAAACGCGGAGCGGACCCTGAAGAAATGGCGCCACCGTGAGGATCGCGACGGGCGCTACCGAACTCATCGCGAAGCCAGCGACCGAGGCGAGGGTGTAGACGATCACGGTCCGGCCGGGACCGTACAACTCCGCCACCTGCGGAACCAGGATGCGAACCCAATACATGTTGAAGAAGATGTGCAGGAGGCTGCCGTGCAGCCAGCCGGCAGAGAGGACGGTCCACCACCGACCGTTCTCCCAGACGGGATAGATGCCTGACGAGCCCATGCGCTGACCCGCCTCGAGGCTTGGGGAGAGCAGGTTCAACCCCTGAAATCCGATGCCCTCGGGGTCGAGCGCCAGGGACATGCCGTAGGCCAGGACGCAGATGCTGAGGATCAAGGGACCAAAGCCGAGATCCGCCCCGACGCTGCGCAGCCGCGCGGCGAAGCCGAAGAGCCCTGGGTTGCGCGCGCCGCAGTGGAAGCAGCTTTCATCCGAAACCCCGGTCAAGCCCCCGCAGGAGCGACAAAGAACCGACCCGGTCTGCTGACGTCCCAACATGAATTCTTTCTCCGCGATCGCCCCACGCCAGCCTATCCGAAACGGCTGCGACGGGCCGCGCGCACACCACAAGCGTTGACACTCATCTTGGTACATATGTACCATGACACCATGAAATCGAAACCCCGGGCCACAACGCGAACCGCCGCCACCGCCACCCCGAACCTGACCATCGAGCGCGTCCAGACCGGCGTGCGGATCGAGAAGCGGCTCCTCAAGGTACTGAAAGCTCTCGCCGACTATCACGACTTGTCCCTGGGCGACCTCATCGAAGGCATCGTCCTTCATTCCTTCGAAGGCAAACCGCCCTTCTCCGAAGAATCCCGCAGGAAGATCGCCGACTTGAAACGCGTCTTCCAGCTCGACCTCGACGCCTCAAGTTCCCATCGACTGAAAGAGAAAGCCTGAAACCATGGACATCAAGACGCCCATCCGCGCGACCCGCTCCTACACTCAAAGACTCATCGCGAGCCCCGAGCGGGTGTTCCCTCTGCTTTGCCCGGTGCGCGAATCCGACTGGATCCACGACTGGGACCCTGTGACCGTCTGGACTCATTCCGGCGTGGCCGAGACCGATTGCGTCTTCCTAATGCCCGGAACGCCGCATCCCGCGATCTGGTTCATCACCCGTCACGAGCCGGAACGGGGCTTCGTTGAGATGTTGAAGGTCGTTCCTGAGATGACGGCCTGCCGACTCTCGATTCAACTGAGCGGAACCGCCTCGGGCTGTGACGCCGTGGTCACGTATTCACACACGAGCCTCGGACCGCAGGGCGATGTCTTCGTCGCGAACTTCAGCGAAGCGTTTTACGAGAAGTTCATGCATGAGTGGGAGACCCAGATGAACCACTACCTGGAGACCGGCGAGGCGATGAAGGCCGCGTAGGCCGACGCGTTAGAGTTCCCTCCAGAATTCAATCAGGAGGGACTGAAATTGGGCTCGCACCTCAAGGGTTTTCGGATGGGTCTGATTGTTCTTGTGTCCTGGCTTGCCGCTCTCCAGGGCGTCAGAGCGCAGGCGCCACAGCCTCAGAAACCGCCGGTCTTCGGCGCGGATGTCGCGGTCGTGGCGGTTCCCGTCTTCGTCACCGACAAGAACGGAAAGGCCGTGGGCGGTCTGACCGCCGCTGACTTCGAGGTCGAGGATGGTGGGAGGAAGGTTCCCATCGTCGCTTTTCAAGCCCTCGACGTGGATGCTCCGGTGACCGTGGAAGCTCAGGCCGGACTCACCCCGTCGCTGCCGATTTCCGTGCAGGCCGAAGGACCGCGCCAGTTTCTGCTGCTCCTCGATCTCGAGTTTTCACCACCGGCGGGCGCTCATCGCGGTCGCGCCGCCGCCGCCTCCTTTATTCGAGAGCAGTTAGCACCCGGCGACCTGGTGGCGGTCGCGGTGTGGGGACGCAACGGGCTCCGAGTCCTGACAAACTTCACCGCAGATCACGACAAGGCGGCGCTCGCCCTGGAGGGGAAGGGTGTCGTGAACACGCCGGGCCTCGACCCCCTGGGTCTCGCCGGGGGCTTCGGGACGCTCGCGCCGAGCGGCGCGCGATCAGATGAACAGGCGGCGGAGATCGACGCGCTTCAGCAACGGTTGATGAAGGAGGAGTACGCAACCCGAGTCGGCGGCTTCCTCGAAGACGCTATCGAGCTGGTCCTTAAACTCTCTTCCCTTCGTGGGCGAAAGCAGCTGGTGCTGCTCTCGGGCGGCTTCCGCGAATCGGCCTGGAATGGCGGGCCTGAATCCTTGCCGAATCTCAACCGAATGCGCAGGGTCTTCGAGGCGGCCGCAGGCGGCGACGTTGTGGTGCATACGATCAGCCTCGGCGGGATTCCGGAATCGCTCGACCTGTCGAGCCGCACCGCACGCAGCGATGACAGGACCGACAACGGGTCGGTGGACACGCGCACCGGGGCCGATCTGGTTTCGGGTCGCATGACCCTGGCCGCCCTCTCGAAGAACACCGGCGGCTTCCACATCCAGCCCACCAACGACTTCGGCCGGGCGTTGCATGAGGTGGACCGGGTGAGCCGGCAGTCGTACGTCATCGCGTTCGAGGCCGCGGAGCCCTCCCCTTCAGGCAAGGCGCGCCAGTTGAAAGTGCGGGTGCGGCGCGCGGGCCTCTCCGTGTCACATCGGACCACCTATCGAGCACCCGCGGCGCTGACGGCCGACGCAAGCGGCGCCTACCGGCTCGAAGCGGCCGAGGCGATCGCGAAAGGACTCACGGGAGGGTCCCTGCCGCTGCATCTCACCACGCTTCCCTATCGAGATGGGCTGGGACAGCCGGTCGTTCATGCGGTTTTAGACATCGGCGCGCCGGGTTTCACGAGCGCACCCGGGGATCGTCCGCTGAACGTGGAGATCTATGCCTACCTGGTCGAGAAGGGGCGCGTTCTCGACTCTCTTGCCGCCAGCACGTCGATCGATCTGTCGAAGGTCGGGACTGCGGTCCGGGCCTCCGGCCTGCAGATCCTCACCGCCTTTCCTCTGCCCGCCCACGCCGCGAGCCTTCGTTTCTTCGTACGCGCCGGCGAATCGGGCCCGACCGGTTCGATTCAGCAGATCGTTTCCGCTACTTCCTTCGCCTCGGGACAGCCCGTCTTCTCCGCGCCGTTTTTCAACCTGCCTCTCGCCGGAAGAATGGCCCTTCCCTTCCAGCCAAAGGATCGCCCGCGAATCGAGATACCTTTCCGGCTCGGCGGCGAACCCTTCGTTCCCGAAAGCAACGTTGTCCTCGAGACGGGGACTCCACGTGAGGTATGCGTCTTCGTGTGGCCGGGCCGTGCCGAACCAACACGCCGATTCGAGGTCGCCGCGCAACTCGCGAACCCCGGAGAACCGCCGCGGGCGGTCCAGATCGAAAGCGCACCACAAGTCGTCGCTGACAACGATGGGTTCGACCGTTATGTGATCCGTATGGTCGTTCCCGAGACTCCACCCGGCTCGTACGCCCTTCGACTGACGTTCCGCGACCCCGTAAACGGTGTCGTCACGCACAGCCAAACCAGCGTCTTCGTTCAATGATGATCTCCTGGCGGGCGTGATCGCAGGGCAACCTTCCCGGCTTCATTTCAACCGTGCCCTGGTGCGTGCGCCCGGCGCGTCCGTCGTGAGCGGGTTGCGTGCGATCGATCGAGGGAGTCCAACCCTCGAGGGGGTGCGGGACGAATGGAACGCCTACGTCACGGCGATGGAGGCGGCGGGTGTTCTCGTCGAGCCACTGCCGGCACTCGATGAGTTCCCCGATTCCATCTTCGTCGAGGATCCAGCCCTCGTCTTCCCCGAGGGCGCCATCGTGCTTCGGCCGGGCGCGCCGTCACGACTTGGCGAGGCCGAGATGATGGCGCCGGAACTGAGACGCAGGTTCGATGTTGTCCTCGAATTGCCAACGGGCTTCGTGGAAGGCGGTGACGTGCTGACCACCACTCGCGAAGTTCTCATCGGTCTTTCCGAGCGCACGAACGAGGCGGGTGCCCGGTCCCTCCAGGGTTTGCTCGAACAACTCGGTCGGAAGGGCCGGATCGTGACCACGCCTCAAGGCGTCCTGCACTTCAAGACCGACTGTTCGCTCCTCGATGAGGAGACGATCCTCGCTACCGAGCGCCTCGCCGCCTCGGGAGTGTTCGAGGGCTACCGTGTGGTCCTCACGCCCGAAGGAGAGGAAGCGGCGGCGAACTCACTGCGCGTGAACGACCGGGTGTTCGTCGGAAGCGGTTTCCCGCGAACCACAGACCAACTCACCGCGGCCGGGCATCGCGTCGTGACCCTCCCGAACGAGCAGATCGCCCTGCTCGACGCTGGTTTCTCATGCCTCTCCCTCCGCTGGAGGGGGCCCGTCTAGGATAGTTCGAGCTCTATTCCGCCCACGATCTTCGCCACGAGGTTGTAGAGCGGGGCCATGATCAGGCCGCCCACGAAACCGAGACAGCCGTAGAAGATCGGCAGGATGATGATGGCGCCCACGCCGAACAGCATGCCCAGGAGACCTCCTCCCGAGTCACCGCCCGCGGCGCCGCCGACCGCGGCGCCCATGATCGCGAAGAGCGACAGGATCGCGCCGAAGAAGAGTCCGAGGAATGCGTAGAGAACGGCCATCATTTTCGCGAGCGACAAGACGCCAACACTGCTGACGGTCTGAAGAGCCATGAATCACCTCGGATGGAAGGAACGGTTCGATCCGAACATAGCGCGTTTCCGGTCGGCGGGGATGCCGCGGGGCGGGCGGGTGGCCAACCTCAGCTGTGCTAATTTCCGCCCAACAGGCCGCGCTTCGCGGCAACCGCAAGGGGTCTATTCCAAGGAGAAGCGTCCATGCTTTCCAAGCTTTCCACACTGAGGTGCTCGCGCGCCCTGTCCCTGTTCGCAGCCATAGCCCTTCTCTCGTTGAGCCCTGCCGCTTTCGGCCAGAGTCTTGGCGGATCGATCACCGGACTCATCAAGGATGAGAGTGGCGCCGCGGTTCCCGGCGCCACCATTGCCGCCACCAACGTCGGTACGAACGTGGTCTACACCGCCACGTCCAACAGTGTTGGCAATTACACGATCACGAACCTGCCGGTTGGCGAGTACATCGTGAAGTCGGAACTGGCCGGGTTCAAGACCGCGGCTACCAAGGCGGTGGGGATCGAAGCCCAGCAGACCTCGCGCATCGACTTCAAGATGTCGGTCGGCGCGATCGAGGACACAGTTGAGGTCACGGCGGATGCGGCTGTCCTTCAAACCGAGTCGGCGACGGTGGGCGAGGTCATCTCCGGAACGACCGTGCAATCGCTCCCCCTGAACGGACGCAACACCGGCCAGCTGGCCCTGCTCCTGCCCGGCGCGCTCACCCCAAGCCCTCGGGGCTTCAACAACATCGGGTCGGTGAACATGAACCGGCCGTTCGTGAACGGAAACCGCGAACAGACGAACAACTTCACGGTGGACGGCCTCGACGCCAACGAAACCATCGACAACCGCGTTTCCTACCAACCGAGCCCCGACGCCATCGCGCAGATCAGCGTGGAGACGAACAATTATTCGGCGGACGTGGGCAACGTCGGTGGCGCGATTGTGAGCAGCGTCATCAAATCGGGCACCAACAAATTCTCCGGCAGCGTCTTTGAGTTCTACCGGAACTCGAAGTTCGACGCGAACAGCTGGGAGAACAACCGCTCGAACGCGCCCAAGCAGGAGAGGAAGCAGCACATCTACGGGGCGACGCTCGGCGGACCGATCCGCAAGGACAAGCTCTTCTTCTTCGCGGACTATCAGGGTTCGCGGCAGGACGCTCCCGGCTCCACCACGGCCTCGGTGGCTCCAGAGGCCTGGCGGCGTGGCGATCTTTCGAGCGTCAGCGCGGTTATCCGCGATCCTCTGACCAACCTCCCCTTCCCCAATAATCAGATCCCCTTGAACCGGATCAGCCCGACCGCGCGCGCCATTCTCAACGATCTCGCGAAGTATCCCCTTCCGAACCGCACCGTCCCGGGCGGCATCACCGGAAACTTCGTCGGCGACACTCTCTTGTCCGTCCGCGCCCATCAGGGCGATGCGCGACTCGACTGGAACGCGTCCGAGAAAGACAAGGTCTGGGCCCGTTACTCCTTCGCCACCTACGTCGATGAGCGCAACAAGCAGCCCTTCGCCCTCTTCATGGGCAGCCGGAACGATCAGCCGTTCCACAACGTGGGCGTCAACTGGACGCGTGTCCTCGGTCCGAGCACGATCAACGAGTTGCAGGCCGGCTACAGCGTCACCACGGTGATCGCCCAGACTCTGGACTGGGCGGGCTTCGGCAACGGCAATTCGACTTACGGCATCACCGGCGGCCAGCCCATTCCGGGCCTGAGCTCGATCGGCTGGGGCAGCGGCCTCACGGCGCCAGGAGCGATCGCCCCGGATTCCGACACAGTTGCCAAGACCTACCAGTTGAACGAGAAGTTCACCTGGCTCCGCGGCCGGCACGCCTTCAAATTCGGCGGCCAGTTCCTGCACTATGACCAGCAGCGCTTCTACGCGGGCAACAACGGCCTGCTCGGCTTCCTGAACTTCAACGGCGCCTTCACCGGTTTCGCGTTCTCCGACTTCCTGCTCGACCTCGTGTCCTCGAAGGGGCGCGGGGGCGGCGATCCCACCAAGCCCTGGACCCATCTCCAGGACCGCATCGGCTTGTTCGTCCAGGACGACTTCAAGGTACGGCCCAACCTGACCCTGAACCTCGGCCTGCGCTGGGCCTACACCTCTCCTCTGGTCGAGAAGAACAATCTCCAGACGAACTTCGACCTCAAGACGGGGAAGCAGATCTTCGCGAGCGACGAGGACCGCGCCCTCTACAAGCCGTACTACAAGGGCTTCGAACCGCGCCTCGGTCTCGCCTGGAGCATCAACGACCGCACGGTTTTCCGCGCTGGCTACGGCATTTCCCAGTTCATGGAAGGCACGGGCGCCAACCTTCGCCTGCCCATGAACCCGCCGTTCTTCTTTGAATCTGCGGTGACCTACGATCGCACCACGGGCGCCGGTTCGCTGGCTCAAGGGTTCGCCGGACTCGTCGCCGGAACGACGCCCTCAGGCAACGTTCGCGCCTTCGATCCGAATCTCCGTCCTCAGTTCTCTCAGCAATGGAACGTCTTCATCGAGCGTCGCCTCACCTCCAGCATGTCCGCACAGCTCGGTTACGTGGGGCACAAGGCTTCAAACCTCGTGACTCCCGTCGAGGGCAACCAGGCTCTTCCCGGCGTCGGCGACCCGTCGACCTGGGCGGCCAAGAACACGCGCCGCCCGCTCTTCGGCGCCTTGCCCCTCGTCACCACCATCGCCACCACCGCGTCCCGTGGGAGGAGCGAGTACAACGCTTTGCAGGCGAGCGTTCGCCAGCGGTTCGACAAAGGCCTCGAGTTCATGGCCTCCTACACCTGGGCGAAAGGCATGAGCAACAACCGCGGCTTCTACGGACAGTTCGGCGGACCGTCTTCGGGCGGGTCGCTCGCCACCGAAGGCGCCTACTGGCAGAACACCTACGATCCCGACGCCGACTGGGGCCCGATGTTCTACGACCTTCGCCACAACTTCGTTCTCTCGGGCGCCTATGAGCTGCCGTTCGGCAAGGGTCGCAAGTGGGGATCCAACTGGTCGGGCGCCACGAACGCGATTCTGGGCGGGTGGAAGCTCGCGGGGATCTACCAGGGCCGG
>Ga0138256_10002664_pt1 | contig 19044 bp, 23 predicted proteins | sample KNB2016incub_MG_FD_105486 | JGI IMG/M metagenome (GOLD analysis project Ga0138256, IMG submission 105486) | Active sludge microbial communities from wastewater in Klosterneuburg, Austria - KNB2014incub_MG | ecosystem: Engineered > WWTP > Activated sludge > Unclassified | place: Austria... | reverse complement strand
GCAGAGCTTTCTCGACGTCGCCGACAACTCCGGTGCCAAGGAGCTGATGTGCATCAAGGTGCTCGGCGGCTCCAAGCGCCGTTACGCCGGCATCGGCGACATCATCAAGGTGTCGGTGAAGGATGCGATTCCGCGTGGCAAGGTGAAGAAGGGTGACGTCTACGACGCCGTCGTGGTGCGTACCCGCAAGGGCGTGCGTCGCGCGGATGGTTCGCTGATCCGCTTCGATGGCAACGCCGCCGTGCTGCTGAACAACAAGCAGGAACCGATCGGTACGCGCATCTTCGGGCCAGTGACCCGCGAGTTGCGCACCGAGAAGTTCATGAAGATCGTTTCGCTCGCGCCCGAAGTGCTGTGAGCTGAGGACCAACACATGAACCGCATCAAGAAAGGCGATCAGGTGGTCGTCACCACTGGCAACAAGAAGATCAAGGGTCAGACCGGCGAAGTGCTCCGCGTCGATGGCGAGCGCGTGTACGTCTCCAACCTGAACCTGATCAAGCGCGCCACCAAGCCGAACCCGCAAGTCGGCCAGGCCGGCGGACTGGTCGAACGCGAGGCGTCGATCCACATCTCCAACGTGATGTTGCTCAACCCGGCGACGGGCAAGGGCGAGCGCGTTTCCACCAAGGTCCTGGAGAATGGAAAGCGCATCCGCGTGTTCCGCTCCAGCGGCGAGGCGATCTGACATGAATACCCGTCTGGAAAAGTTCTACAAGGAAGAAGTGGTGCCGAAGCTGATGAAGCAGTTCGGCTACTCCAATCCGATGGAAGTTCCCAAGCTGACCAAGATCACCCTGAACATGGGCGTGGGCGAGGCGGCGACCAACAAGAAGATCCTCGAGAACGCGGTGGCCGACATGGCCAAGATCGGTGGCCAGAAGCCGTTGGTCACCAAGTCGCGGGTCTCGGTGGCTTCGTTCAAGATTCGCGACGGCTGGCCGATCGGTGCCAAGGTGACCCTGCGCCGGGCCAAGATGTACGAGTTCCTGGATCGCCTCATCAACATCTCGCTGCCGCGCGTGCGCGACTTCCGCGGTGTTTCGGGCCGTTCGTTCGATGGTCGCGGCAACTACAACATGGGCGTGAAGGAACAGATCATCTTCCCGGAGATCGATTTCGACCAGGTCGACGCGATGCGCGGCATGGACATCGCCATCACCACCACCGCGAAGACCGATGCCGAGGCCAAGGCCCTGCTCGAAGCCTTCCGCTTCCCGTTCCGCAACTAAAGGCAAGATACGATGGCCAAGACTTCGATGGTGAACCGCGAGGCCAAGCGCGCCAAGCTTGCCAAGCAGCATGGTGCCAAGCGCGACGCGCTGAAGAAGATCATCTCCAGCCAGGACGCGTCCTACGAGGAGAAGATGGAGGCGGCGGTCAAGCTGCAGAAACTGCCGCGCGATTCCTCGCCGTCCCGCCAGACGACCCGTTGTGTCCTGACCGGCCGTCCGCGTGCCGTGTACAGCAAGTTCGGTCTCGGCCGAAATGCGCTGCGCAAGGCGACGATGAACGGCGACGTGCCGGGTCTGCGCAAGGCGAGTTGGTAAGCCGCTTCTAAAGCGGGCAATACCCTGCCATACTAGGCGGCTTCCCGCCCTCAAATGGCAGGATTGAACCGGGGCCCGCAGCGATGCGGGCCTTCGGTCGCAGCAAGTGCCCTGCAGCAATGCAGCAGTGGCATTCACATCCCAAGACAGATTTTCGCGAAAGCGGATATCGGTGCTACTCATCAGGAACCTTCCATGAGCATGACTGATCCCATCGCCGACATGCTGGTCCGCATCAAGAATGCGGCGGCCGTCGGCAAGCAGACGGTGAAAATGCCGTCGTCCAAGACCAAGGTCGCGATCGCCAACGTCCTCAAGGGCGAAGGCTACATCGCCGATGCGCGTGTCACCCAGCTGGGTGCCAAGGCCGAACTCGAGATCGCCCTGAAGTACTACGAGGGCAAGCCGGTCATCGAGACCCTGAAGCGCGTGTCGCGCTCGGGCCTGCGCAATTATCGCGGCAAGGACGCGCTGCCGAAGGTTCTCAATGGCCTCGGCGTCGCCATCATTTCCACCTCCAAGGGCATCATGACCGACACGCAGGCGCGCCAGCAGGGCGTCGGCGGTGAAGTCCTGTGCATCGTGGCCTAAGGGAGTAACGACCATGTCCCGAGTCGCCAAGAAGCCGGTCGCCCTGGTCAAGGGTGTCGAGCTCAACGTCCAGTCGGATTCGATCAGCGTGAAGGGGCCGAAGGGTACCTTGAGCGTGCCGAAGCCGGCCGGCATCGAAGTCAAGATCGAGGACGGCAGCGCGCTGCTGTCCGCCAACGACGTCTCGCTGGTGCCGCTGACCGGTACCTTGCGTGCAATCGTCGCCAACATGGTGCATGGCGTGTCCACTGGCTTCGAGCGCAAGCTCGAGCTGGTCGGCGTCGGCTATCGTGCTGCCATGCAGGGCAAGGATCTGAGCCTGTCGCTCGGTTTCTCGCACCCGGTGCTGTTCCCGTCGCCTGAGGGCATCACCATCACCACGCCGACCCAGACGGAAATCGTGGTCGCCGGTGCGGACAAGCAGCGCGTCGGTGAAGTTGCCGCCAAGATCCGCGGCTACCGCCCGCCTGAGCCCTACAAGGGCAAGGGTGTGAAGTACGCCGGTGAAACCATCATCCGCAAGGAAGCCAAGAAGGCCTAATCGGCGCTTCAGCTTTCGGAGACAAGACCATGGAAAAGAAGACCGCTCGTCTGCGTCGCGCCAAGTCCACTCGCGCGCGCATCCGCATCCTCGGCGTGCCGCGCCTGTCGGTGCTGCGTACCGGGCAACATTTGTACGCCCAGTTGTTCACCGCCGATGGTGCCAAGGTGCTTGCATCGGCCGCGACGGTCGAAGCCGACGTCATGGCCGGCCTCAAGAACGGCAAGAATGCCGACGCTGCCGCCAGGGTCGGTCAGGTGATCGCCGAGCGCGCCAAGGCTGCGGGCATCGAGAGGGTCGCGTTCGACCGCTCGGGCTACCGTTACCACGGCCGCATCAAGGCGTTGGCCGATGCCGCGCGCGAAGGCGGCCTGCAGTTCTAAGGCTGGCTGCATAAAAGCTTGAAGCATGGGGCTGCGGCCCCATGCCGTCGGACAGATTGCTTGCCGATGCAAGGTGCATCGGACGCCAGTGCCGGTTGCGGCGATGGCGGAACATCCGCGGTAGACCACAACCATAAGCGGCGACGCCGCAAATCCCATCAATTCAACGAGATATCGAAATGGCAGAGCAGCGCGAATCCCGCGGCCGCGATCGCGGTCCCCGCGAGGAGAAAGTCGATGACGGCATGATCGAGAAGCTGATCGCGGTCAATCGCGTCAGCAAGACGGTCAAGGGCGGTCGTCAGTTCACCTTCACCGCATTGACGGTGGTGGGTGACGGTGCAGGCAAGATCGGCATGGGTTACGGCAAGGCGCGTGAAGTGCCGGTCGCCATCCAGAAGTCGATGGAGCAGGCACGCAAGGGCATGACTTCGGTCGACCTGAACAACGGCACCCTGTTCCATCAGGTGAAGGCCAATCACGGTGCGGCCAGCGTGTTCATGAAGCCTGCGTCCGAAGGTACCGGCGTGATCGCCGGTGGCGCGATGCGTGCGGTGCTGGAAGCGGTCGGCGTCAAGAACGTGTTGGCCAAGGCAACTGGTTCGCGCAACCCGATCAACCTCGTGCGCGCCACGATCCGTGGCCTGGAGTCGATCCATTCGCCGGCCAAGATCGCGGCCAAGCGCGGCAAGAAGGTGGAGGACCTGATCCATGGCTAATACCGAATCCGGCACGGTCACCGTGCGTCTGGTCAAGGGTCTGCGCGGCACTCAGTCCCGTCATCGCTTGTCGGTCAAGGCGCTTGGCCTGGGCAAGCTCAACAGCGTCCGCACGCTGAAGGACAGCCCGCAGGTGCGTGGCCTGATCAACCAGCTGCATTACCTGGTCAAGGTCGAGGATTGATTCCATGAAAATGAATACTCTCAGCCCCGCCGAGGGCGCGCGTCAGGTCGCCAAGCGCGTCGGTCGCGGCATCGGTTCCGGCCTGGGCAAGACCTGCGGCCGCGGTCACAAGGGTTCGTTCGCGCGCGCCGGCAAGGGCAAGATCAAGGCCGGTTTCGAAGGTGGCCAGATGCCGATGCAGCGTCGCCTGCCGAAGATCGGCTTCGCCTCGAAGCTGAAGGCCGATACCGCCGAAGTGTTGCTGTACAAGCTGGACACGCTGCCGGCCGGTGACGTCGATTTCGCCGCCCTGCGTGCCGCCAAGCTGGTACCGAGCACCGCCAAGCGGGCCAAGATCGTGGTCAAGGGTGAAGTCACCAAGGCCTATGTGCTGAAGGGCATCGCCGCGACTGCGGGTGCCAAGGCCGCGATCGAGGCCGCCGGCGGCAAGCTGGCGGAGTAATCGGCGAATGTCGCGAAACGCGAACGCATTGTCGGGTCTGGCGGGAGCGGGCAAGTTCACCGAGCTTCGCTCGCGCCTGCTGTTCGTTCTCGGGGCGCTGATCGTCTATCGAATCGGCTGCTTCATCCCGGTGCCGGGCGTCAACCCGGAGGCGATGCTGCAGTTGATGGAGTCGCAGCAGGGCACCATCGTGGACATGTTCAACATGTTCTCGGGCGGTGCGCTGTCGCGCTTCAGTCTGTTCGCCCTGAACGTGGTGCCGTACATCTCGGCCTCCATTGTCATGCAGTTGATGGTGCAGATCCTGCCCAGCCTGAAGGCAATGCAGAAGGAGGGCGAGTCCGGTCGCCGCAAGATCACCCAGTATTCGCGCTACGGCGCGGTCGGGCTTGCGATCTTCCAGGCTGCGGGCATCGCCATCGCCTTGCAGGGTCAGGGTGCTAGCGGCGGCATCCCGGTGGTGTACAACCCGGGTCCGGGTTTCGTGATGACCGCGGTGGTCTCGTTGACCGCCGGCACCATGTTCCTGATGTGGCTCGGCGAGCAGGTCACCGAGCGCGGTATCGGCAATGGCGTCTCGCTGATCATCTTCGCCGGTATCGTTGCGGGCCTGCCGGGTGCGGTGCTCAACACCCTGCAGCAAGCCAGCAGTGGCGACATGCAGTGGATCACGGTGTTCTTCATCCTGGCCATCGTGATGGGGTTCACCTGGTTCGTGGTTTTCATGGAGCGCGGCCAGCGTCGCATCACCGTGAACTACGCCCGCCGCCAGGGCGGCCGCGGCGCGTACATGAACCAGAGCTCGTTTTTGCCGCTCAAGCTCAACATGTCCGGCGTGATCCCGCCGATCTTTGCCTCGTCGATCATCATGTTTCCGGCCACCGCCTCGTCCTGGTTCGGTCAGTCCGGCAGCGGTGGCACGGCCTGGCTGCAGAAGGTCAGTCAGATGCTGTCGCCGGGCGAGCCGCTGCACATGATCCTGCTTGCGGCGCTGATCATCGGTTTCGCGTTCTTCTACACGGCGCTGGTGTTCAACTCGCAGGAAACTGCCGAGAACCTCAAGAAGTCGGGAGCTCTGATCCCGGGGATCCGCCCCGGCAAGGCGACCGGCGACTACATCGATGGCGTGCTGACGCGCCTGACGCTTGCCGGTTCGCTTTACCTGGTGCTGGTGTGCCTGCTGCCCGAAGTAATGCGTACCGAACTCGGCACGTCGTTCTACTTCGGCGGCACGTCGCTGCTGATCGTGGTGGTGGTGGTGATGGACTTCATCGCGCAGATCCAGGCGCACCTGATGTCGCACCAGTACGAGAGCCTGTTGAAGAAGGCGAACTTGAAGGGCGGCTCGCGAGGCCGCTGACGAAACAAGCGCCGCGCCGGGCATTGCGCCCCGGCCGGCAAGTTGGGCGACTCACGCAGCGATTCCGGGCGTGGGTGGCAACGAACCGATCCGCGCGCCGGAGTAGCGCGCGGGCAGGCCGTCCAGCTTTCCAAAGGAAAGCCGTCCGGAACTGCCAGTTCGAAGCCGTCGCCGGAGCATGGGCACACTCCCCATGCCGGGTCCAGGCCCTTCGAGGGTCGGGACTTCCTGAGTCACCGGAATCTGGTTATAATTTCATGTTCACCGCGCCGGATTGCGTAATCCGGTGCCTTTCGTTATCGGAGATCGCCTCATGGCGCGTATCGCTGGCGTCAATCTGCCTGCCCAGAAGCATGTCTGGGTCGGGCTGCAAAGCATCTACGGCATTGGCCGTACCCGTTCCAAGCAGGTCTGCGAATCGGCCGGCGTGAATTCGTCGACCAAGATCCGCGACCTGTCCGAGCCGGACGTCGAGCGTCTGCGCGCCGAGGTCGGCAAGTTCGTGGTCGAGGGTGACCTGCGCCGCGAGATCGGCATGGCGATCAAGCGCCTGATGGACCTGGCCTGCTACCGCGGCCTGCGCCATCGTCGCGGCCTGCCGCTGCGCGGCCAGCGCACCCGCACCAATGCACGCACCCGCAAGGGTCCGCGCAAGGCCATCAAGAAGTAAGGAACGGACATCATGGCCAAGCCTGCAGCAACCAAGACCAAGAAGAAGATCAAGCGCGTCGTCACCGACGGCATCGCCCACGTCCACGCTTCTTTCAACAACACCATCATCACCATCACCGATCGCCAGGGCAATGCGTTGTCGTGGGCGACTTCGGGCGGCGCGGGTTTCCGCGGTTCGCGCAAGTCGACCCCGTTCGCCGCGCAGGTTGCCGCCGAGAAGGCCGGCAAGGCCGCGCTCGATTACGGCGTGAAGTCGCTGGAAGTGCGCATCAAGGGCCCTGGCCCGGGGCGCGAGTCGGCCGTGCGTTCGCTGAACAACGTGGGCTACAAGATCATCAACATCATCGACGTGACGCCGATCCCGCACAACGGGTGCCGTCCGCCGAAGAAGCGTCGCGTCTGACGCCGGGGAGCAAGAGAACATGGCTCGTTATATCGGTCCCACCTGCAAGCTCGCCCGCCGCGAAGGCGCAGACCTCGGTCTGAAGTCGCCGGCGCGCGCCCTCGATTCCAAGTGCAAGCTGGAGCAGAAGCCCGGCCAGCATGGTGCCAACGTGCGCAAGGGCAAGTTGTCCGACTATGCCACCCAGCTGCGCGAGAAGCAGAAGGTCAAGCGCATCTATGGCCTGCTGGAACGTCAGTTCCGCAACTACTACAAGAAGGCCGCCACCAAGAAGGGCAACACCGGCGAGAACCTCCTGCAGATGCTGGAAACCCGCCTGGACAACGTCGTCTACCGCATGGGCTTCGCCGTCACTCGCCCGGCCGCGCGCCAGCTGGTGTCGCACCGCGGCATCACCGTGAACGGCAAGTCGGTCAACCTGCCGTCGTACGCGGTCAAGGCCGGCGACGCGATCGCCCTGTCCGAGAAGGCCGCGCGCCAGCTCCGCGTCAAGGAATCGCTGACCGTTGCCCAGCAGATGGACCTGTCCCCGTCGTGGGTCGAGGTCGATGCCAACAAGTTCGCCGGCGTGTTCAAGGCCGTCCCGGACCGCGCGGATCTGCCGAGCGACATCAACGAAGCGCTGATCGTCGAGCTGTACTCGAAGTAATTTTCTTTGCGTCACGCACCCGGCGTCATGAACCGGGTGCATCAGGAGACATCACGAATGACGGTTACCGCCACCCAAGTGCTGCGCCCCCGCGGCCCGCAGATCGAGCGCATCGCCGACAACCGCGCCAAGGTCGTGATCGAACCGCTGGAACGCGGCTACGGCCACACCCTCGGCAACGCACTTCGCCGCGTGCTGCTGTCCTCGATCCCGGGCTTCGCGATCACGGAAGTCGAGATCGATGGCGTGCTCCACGAGTACACCACGGTCGAAGGGCTGCAGGAGGACGTGCTCGAAGTCCTGCTCAACCTCAAGGATGTCGCCATCCGCATGCATAGCGGCGACAGCGACACTCTCGAGCTGAAGAAGCAGGGCCCGGGCGTCGTCACTGCAGGCGACATCAAGACCAGCCACAACGTCGAGGTGCTGAACCCCGACCACGTGATCGCCAGCCTGACCAAGGACGTGGCGCTGAACATGCGCCTGACCATCAGTCGTGGCTTCGGCTATCAGCCGGCCGCCGCACGTCGTCGTCCGGACGAGGAAACCCGCACGATCGGCCGTCTGATGCTGGATGCCTCGTTCTCGCCGGTGCGCCGCGTTGCCTACGCGGTGGAAGCCGCGCGCGTCGAGCAGCGCACCGACCTCGACAAGCTGGTGCTGGACATCGAAACCAACGGCACCATCGATGCCGAGGAAGCCGTGCGCACCGCCGCCGACATCCTCAGCGACCAGTTGTCGGTGTTCGGCGATTTCACCCATCGCGATCGTGGTGGTGCCAAGCCGGTTCCGACCGGCGTGGATCCGGTGCTGCTGCGCCCGATCGACGATCTGGAACTGACCGTGCGTTCGGCCAACTGCCTGAAGGCAGAGAGCATCTACTACATCGGCGACCTGATCCAGAAGACCGAGGTGGAGCTGCTGAAGACCCCGAACCTGGGCAAGAAGTCGCTTACCGAGATCAAGGAAGTGCTGGCACAGCGCGGCCTGTCGCTCGGCATGAAGCTGGAAAACTGGCCGCCGGCCGGTGTTTCCGCGCACGGCATGCTCGGCTAAGAAGCAACATCACGGCCCGCAGCGATGCGGGTCGTGGCTGTGACAAGCAAATCGCAACACCATGCCGACGAACCTCAAGTTCGCGGCGCGACCGGCAAGGGACGCCGGCACGGGCCAACCGCAGTCCAGACGCCCGCAATGCAGGGCATACGCCAGGATGGCGACAGCGAAATCCAACGACACAATCTTTCGTAAGGAACCCTTCCCATGCGTCACCAGAAATCCGGCCGCAAGTTCAGCCGTACCAGCGCTCATCGCAGCGCGATGTTCTCCAACATGGCGGCCTCGCTGTTCAAGAGCGAGCTGATCCGCACCACCCTGCCCAAGGCCAAGGAATTGCGCCGCGTTGCCGAGCCGCTGATCACCCTGGCCAAGGTCGATGGCGTTGCCAACCGCCGCCTTGCCTTCGCGCGTCTGCGCGACAAGGAAGCCGTGGGTACCCTGTTCACCGTGCTCGGTCCGCGCTACGCACAGCGCCCCGGTGGTTATCTGCGCATCCTGAAGTGCGGCTTCCGCGCCGGCGACAATGCACCGATGGCCTATGTCGAGCTGGTGGATCGTCCGCAGGCCGCTGCCGAGTAATCGAACGCGTCTGCGTGTTGCCGAGAACCCCGGGATCCCCGGGGTTTTTCGTTTTTCGGTATCTGGACGATAATCATGCAATCACTACGCAAGGCAGGCGCATGAATCCGTTCCGTTGGTCGTTTCGCAATCAGTTCCTGCTTGGATTCGTCGCATGCGCCGCGCTGCTGGCCTATGCGTTCTTCGTGCAGTTCCAATTGGGCATCCAGCCGTGTCCATTCTGCATCTTCCAGCGGCTGTGCTTCGCCGCGCTTGGATTGGCATTCCTGATTGGCGGCCTGTTGTCACCGCGAAGTGCCGCTGCGCGCAAGGGGGCGGCGCTGTTGGCGCTGCTTGCCGCAGGTCTGGGCACCAGCTATGCGGCCCGTCATGCCTGGGTGCAGCTGTATCCGCCGGAGCTGCCGAGTTGCGGCCCCGGCCTGAACTTCATCGTCGAACAGCACTCGTGGTTGGGTGCGGCGCGCCAGGTACTGCTGGCAACCGGCGATTGCAGCAATATCGACTGGAAATTCCTCGGTCTGAGCATGCCGATGTGGTGCGTGCTGTGGTTCGTCGCATTGGGCGCGTGGGCGCTTCATGCCGGTTGGAAACGTCGCGAGAAGCATCGGTTCCACAGGTAACCGTTGCGGTAGCGAGGCGGGAGCGGGATGATGCGATGCAACACAAGCAGCATTCCTCCTCGATACCCGAACATGTCCAGCGCACACGCCAACGTCACGCCGATCGCCTCCGCCTCCGCCTCTGCCTCGCCATGGGCGCCCGCCAGCTGGCGCGGCAAGCCCGGCCTGCAGATGCCGACGTATCCGGATGCGCAGGCGCTTGCGGGCGCGCAGGAAGAATTGCGCGCATTGCCGCCGCTGGTGACCTCGCGCGAGATCCTGTCGCTCAAGCAGCAACTGGCCGAGGCGCAGGAGGGCAAGCGCTTCCTGCTGCAGGGCGGCGATTGTGCCGAAACCTTCGCCGAGTGCAATTCCGAGGTCATCACCAACCGGCTCAAGGTGCTGCTGCAGATGAGCCTGGTGCTGGTGCACGGGCTGAAGGTGCCGGTGGTGCGTGTGGGCCGCTTCGCCGGGCAATACGCCAAGCCGCGTTCGGCCGATAGCGAAGAACGCGACGGCGTTTGCCTGCCGAGCTACCGCGGGGACATCGTCAATGGTCCCGATTTCACCGCCGAAGCGCGCGTCCCCGACCCGCGCCGCATGATCAAGGCGCACGCGCGTTCGGCGATGACCATGAACTTCGTGCGTGCGCTGATCGACGGCGGCTTCGCCGATCTGCACCATCCCGAGTACTGGGGCCTGGGCTGGGTGAAGCAATCGCCCCATGCCGCCGAATACCAGGAAATGGTGACCAACATCGGCGATGCGCTGCGCTTCATGGAAACGCTCGCGGGGCGCCAGCTGCAGAGCTTCAACCGCGTCGATTTCTACACCTCGCATGAAGCGCTGCTGCTGCCGTACGAGGAAGCGCAGACGCGGCAGGTGCCGCGCGCGCCGGGCTGGTTCAACCTCAGCACGCACTTCCCGTGGATCGGCATGCGCACCGCCGCGCTGGATGGCGCGCACGTCGAATACTTCCGCGGCATCGAAAATCCGATCGCGCTGAAGGTCGGGCCGTCGGTGACGCCGGAGCAATTGCTGCGGGTGATCGATGCGCTGAACCCGGACAACGAACCGGGTCGCCTCGGCTTGATCCATCGCATGGGCGCGACCCAGATTGCCGAGAAGTTGCCGGAACTGCTGGATGCGGTGCAACGCGAAGGCCGCCGAGTGCTGTGGATCTGCGATGCCATGCACGGCAATACCGAGAGCACGGCGAACGGCTACAAGACCCGCCGTTTCGAGAACATCCGCAGCGAAATCGAACAGGCGTTCGACCTGCACGATGCGGCCGGCACGCGCCTGGGTGGCGTGCATCTCGAGCTTACCGGCGAGGACGTGACCGAATGTCTGGGCGGTGCGCGCGAGCTCATCGAGAGCGACCTGGAACGCGCCTATCGCAGCACCGTTGATCCACGCCTGAACTACGAGCAGGCACTGGAGATCGCGATGCTGATCGTGCGCAAGCGCGGGCAACTGGCCGACGGTTGAATCGCGAACACCTCGGTGACGTTGCGCATTCGCGGCCGACGCCGGGCAACGATCCGGCATCGACCACAAGCCTGCCGTCATCCGGTACGTGCTGAAACCCGTGCTGCATCGTGCGCCGACGCGATGCAGGCGATTCAGCGCCGGCGCTTGAGCAGGTCGCGTGCCAAGACCCAGACCACCAGCAGATTGATCGCCAGCACCACCACTTCCAGCCAGTGGCGGTGCATGGCGAGCGCATAGATGTCGAACGGCAGGTACAGCGCGGCGGCGATGCAGCCCAGCCACGAGGCCCAGGCCTTCGCGCGCCACAGGCCCCAGCCTTCGATCAGGTGGACGATGCCATACAGTGCGGCGACGGCGGCCGCCAGGTGCACGGCATCGGGATTGATCGCATGGGCCAGCCATGCCATCGCGCCGTGCTCGGGGTCGAGCTGGAAGTGGGCGATGAGCGCATCGACCCAGCGCCGGATCGGTGCGGGGCCGATCAGCTCCAGTCCACTGGCGGCAAGCAACGCGAGCGAGCCTTTTACTGCCTCGACGATGGCGATGACGTGCAGGCCCGGATGCGCATGCGGATCCGGGTTGTAGTGCAGGCCCGTGCCGGTATCGCCCCCGTCGCGAGCAGGTTCCCGCATCGTGCTTATGACGAGCGGCTGGCGCGCTTGCGGTCGCTCTCGGTCAGCAGCTTCTTGCGCAGGCGGATTTCCTTCGGGGTGATCTCGACCAGCTCGTCGTCGTCGATGAAGTCCAGCGCCTGTTCCAGCGAGAACTTGGTCGCCGGAGTCAGCTGGATGGCATCGTCCTTGCCGGAAGCGCGCATGTTGGTCAGCGGCTTGGTCTTGATCGCGTTGACCGTGAGGTCGTTGTCCTTGCTGTGGATGCCGACCAGCTGGCCTTCGTAGACCTGGTCGCCTTCGGCGGCGAACAGCTTGCCGCGTTCCTGCAGCGGGCCCAGCGAATACGCAGGTGTCGCGCCCGCGGCATTGGCGATCATCACGCCGTTGAGGCGCTTGGCGATCGCGCCGGTTTCCTTCGGGCCGTAGTGGTCGAACACGTGGAACAGCAGGCCCGAGCCCTGGGTCAGGGTCTTGAACTCGTTCTGGAAGCCGATCAGGCCGCGCGCCGGGATTTCATAGTCGAGGCGCACGCGGCCCTTGCCGTCCGGCTCCATGTTCTTCAGCTGGCCCTTGCGGATGCCGAGCTTTTCCATCACGCCGCCCTGGTGGGTTTCCTCGACATCGACCACCAGCTGCTCGATCGGCTCCATCAGCTGGCCGTCGATTTCCTTGATGATCACTTCCGGGCGCGACACGGCGAGCTCGAAGCCCTCGCGGCGCATGTTCTCGATCAGCACCGACAGGTGCAGCTCGCCGCGGCCGCTGACCAGGAACTTGTCGGCGTCTTCCAGCTGCTCGACCTTCAGCGCGACGTTGTGCACGGTCTCGCGCTCCAGACGGTCCTTGAGCTGGCGGCTGGTCAGGAACTTGCCGCCGGACAGATCCTTGTTGCCGGCGAACGGCGAGTTGTTGACCTGGAAGGTCATCGAGATGGTGGGTTCGTCCACGGTCAGCGCCGGCAGCGCTTCCGGGGTGTCGAGCGCGCACACGGTATCGGAGATGGTGAGTTCCTGGATGCCGGAGATGGCGACGATGTCGCCGGCCTCGGCGCTGTCCTGCTCGATCCGCTCCAGGCCCATGAAGCCGAGCACCTGCAGGACCTTGCCCTGGCGCTTCTTGCCCTCGCGGTCGATCACCGCCACCGGCATGTTCTTCTTCAGGGTGCCGCGCTGGATGCGGCCGATGCCGATCACGCCGACGAAATTGTTGTAGTCCAGCTGCGAGATGCGCATCTGGAACGGACCGTCGGCCTCCACTTCAGGTGCCGGCACGTGCTGCATGATCGCCTCGTACAGCGGGGTCATGTCGCCTTCGCGCACGCTGTCGTCGAGGCTGGCGTAGCCGTGCAGGGCCGAGGCATAGACGATCGGGAAATCCAGCTGCTCGTTGGTGGCACCGAGCTTGTCGAACAGGTCGAACACCTGGTCGATCACCCACTCCGGGCGCGCGCCGGGGCGGTCGACCTTGTTGACGACGACGATCGGCTTGAAGCCCATCGCGAATGCCTTCTGGGTGACGAAGCGGGTCTGCGGCATCGGGCCGTCCATCGCGTCGACCAGGATCAGCACCGAGTCCACCATCGACAGCACGCGCTCGACCTCGCCGCCGAAGTCGGCGTGGCCGGGGGTATCGACGATGTTGATGCGGTTGCCCTGCCAGGTGATGGCGGTGTTCTTGGCCAGGATGGTGATGCCGCGTTCCTTTTCCTGGTCGTTGCTGTCCATCACGCGCTCGGCCAGCACGGTGCGTTCGTTGAGCGTGCCGGACTGCTTCAGCAGGCAGTCGACGAGAGTGGTCTTGCCATGGTCGACGTGGGCGACGATGGCGATGTTGCGAAGGCGTTCGACGGACATTGCAGGGAGGCTCGTGGAAGCCGCACCGGCTACCAGGGGCAGGCAGGGCGCGGGGGGTTGAAAGAAGGAAGCCGGCTATTATATCGGGTCAACGCGCCCATCCGGGTGTCCGGAGATGAACAAGATGAGCCTGATCGCCACTTTCGATACCGACCGCGGTTCCATCCGGGTCGAGCTGTTCGCCGACAAGGCCCCGCTGACGGTGGCCAATTTCGTCAATCTGGCCCAGCGTGGCTTCTACGATGGTCTGAACTTCCATCGCGTGATCGCCGATTTCATGATCCAGGGCGGTTGCCCGGAAGGTTCCGGTCGCGGCGGCCCTGGTTACCGCTTCGAGGACGAGACCAACAACGGCGTGAAGCACGAGCGCGGCGTGCTGTCGATGGCCAATGCAGGCCCCAATACCAACGGCAGCCAGTTCTTCATCACCCATATCAAGACCGACTGGCTGGACGGCAAGCACACCGTGTTCGGCAAGGTGGTCGAGGGCCTGGACGTGGTCGATGCGGTCAAGCAGGGCGACAAGCTCAACTCGGTGAAGATCGCGGGCGATGCCGATGCGGTGCTGGCCGCCAAGGCCGACCGCGTGGCGGAGTGGAACAGGATCCTCGCGGCTTGATGCTGTTTCCTTCTCCCGCTGGCGGGATCGAAGCCGCAGCGAGCGGCTGAGGGTGGCCCGCAGGGCCGGATGAGGGAGGTGGCCAAGCGCCCCTCACCCCAACCCTCTCCCGCCAGCGGGAGAGGGAGATGGGTTACTTCCAGCGCAACGTATCCAGCATCGCGCCGACCTTCGCCTCGTCGCGCGGGTAGTAGTACTCGGCCGGCGCGTAATACAGCGCCAGCGCCAGGCCTTTTTCATGTTCGAAGGCGGCAACCATCGCCCGGTACTTGAGGCCGGATGCGTTGTCCATCGCCATCTCGAAACGCAGGCCCTCGCGCCCGCCGAAATCGGCGGGGCGCAGGTTGCTGGCGACGACGTTCACCGCGCCGGTCGCGCGCATGCCGTCCACGATCAGGTCGCGCAGTTCGTCCGGACGCATGCCACGGTGGTAGAACGCGCCATCCGGACGGCGTTTGCTCTGGCGATCGCCGAGGAAGACGAACTCGCGTTCGCGCACGCCGGGGATCAGGTGCAGGCTGTTGAGTTGCGGGCCGTCGATGGTCCACAACTGCTCGCGGTAACCGGCCATGCGCGTCCATTCCATGCCGGCATCGATGGTCAGTTCGCTGCCGATGCGCTGGGTGCCGGGTGTCACCAGTGGCCCGCCCGCGGCGCAGGCGGCCAGCAGCAGCGCCAGCGCGATGCTCATCATTCCGTGCAAGCGTTTCATTGCGCAGCTCCAAGTTTGTCCAGCTCGCGTTGCACGAAGGCGCGGTCTTCCGCATTCGGTGCATCGCGCAGATAGCGTTGCAGCGATGCGCGCGCGGCGTCGCCGCCGCCGGCACGGAGCAGGTCATAGCCATGTTCGCGCCATGCCGCGGCGGGTGCGTTGGGCAGGGTGATGGCCTGCGCGTAATGCGCGGCGGCTTTCGCCTTGTCGTCGCCCAGGCCGCGTCGACGATAGGCCTCGCCGAGATAGAACGTCAGCAGGCCCTTGTCTTCGGCAGGCGAATCTTCCAGCAACTCGCTGATGACGAGGATGGAGCCCGCATAGCGGCGATTGCCGAGCTCGGCGTCGAGCAATTTCGGCAGCAGCGGGCGCAGCACCGCGCGATAGCGGTCGCGGCCACGCTCGGTGGGTGCATCGACGATCGCGGCGGCCTCGGCCTTGAGGTCGTTCAGGCGCTCCATCGATGCCGGGTGGGTGGAGAACACCGGCATCGGGCGATCGTATTTGCGCGTCTGTTCCTCGCGCCACATCCGTGCCCACAGGTCGGCACCGGCGGTCGGTGCCCAACCCTGCGCGACCACGCTGTCGAAGCCGAGTGCGTCGGCCTCGCGCTCCATGTCGCGCGAATACTTGAAGATCGCCGCCATCCCGGCCAGCGTTCCCAGTTGCGCGATGCCGCCTGCGCCTGCACCGTACGCCACCAGCTGGAAGGCACCGAGCCAGGCACTGGCCCCCTTCATGCGCCGCCATTGCCGGATTGAATGGCGGGCGGTGAAGTGGCCGGTCTCGTGGCCCAGCACGAAGGCCAGTTCGGCCTCGTCGCGGATCCGCAGCAGGGCGCCGGTCCAGAACAGCATCATCCCGTTCGGGGCCATGCTGGCATTGAACTGCGGCACGTCCATCACGTAGACGCGGATGTCCTTGCAGTGCGCGCCCGCCACCTTGCAGGCGGTGTCGCGGATGTACGCGTTCAGGACCGGATCGCGTACAAGCAGCGGCGAGCGCTTCAATTCGGTTTCGGCGCGTTCCATCGCGTACCAGAGTTCGGCCTCGTCGCTGTCCTGCAGCGGCGTCGCATCGGGAGCATCCACCTGCCGTGGCGTGCCGATGGCCATGCCTGCCGGCAGTGCAAGCGCAAGCACGAGTGCGATTGCGAGCATCCGCATGAGTTTCATTCCGACGGCGTCAGCGGCGTGCCGCGCACGCCCTTGAGCAGGTCGCCGGCGGTCTCGCGCGCGCCCTCGAGGTTGCGCAGGTCGCCGGTCTGGTCGAGCAGCAGGTTGTGCCAGACCACCTGGCCGCTGCGCAGGTCGACCAGCGAAGCCAAGCCGATCTGCACGCCGCCGCCGATGTCGCCACCAAGCAGCAGCAGGCCGGCGATGCGCATGGCCTGGCGCCCGCCACTGGCATAGCTGTCGCGGATGTAGGTGAACAGGCCGTAGTCCGCCCCGGTCGCCTTGCGCAGTTCCTCCGCACCCGGGCCCAGGCTCCAATCGAACTTGCCATGCTTGTTGCGAAGCGGCCCCTGGCCGCTGCTGCGGCTGTATTGGAGGATGCTCATGGATACCGCCTGGCTGAGCAGGGTCAGCTGGCGCAGGCGGTTGTCCGGGCCGGTATCGGCCGGCAGCACGAAATCCGGGGCCATGCCGATGCCCTGCGCGGCCAGGGTTTCACGCGCGGCCTGCGGGTAGAGCAGGCGCGCGGTGTTGCTCCATTCCTTGCGCGGCTCGGCCATGCCGCCGGCACCGAGTTCGGACAGCTCGATGTCGGGCTCGATCAGCACCACGGTGCCGGACAGCGCCACCGGCTTGCCGGCGGCGTCCTTGGCGGTACGCACCTGGGTCGAGGAGCAGCCGGCCAGCAGGACGAAGGCGAGCAGCAAGGCCACGAAGCGCCCGTGGAGGCGGGGCTGAGGGCGCGCGTCGAAGGCAGTCGAAGGGCAGGGCTGTGCTAACATTTGAAGGCTTTCTCCCACGTCCATGCCGCGTTCTGCGGCCCCGTTCCGAGGTTCCCCACGATGCCTCAACTCGCCCGGCGCATTGGTCGCGCCAAGCCCAGCGCCATCATGCAGGTTGCCGAGAAGGCCAAGCGCCTGAAGGCCGAAGGTCGCGACATCATCAGCTTTTCCATCGGCGTGCCGAATTTCCTGCCCGCCGAGCATGTCTATGCCGCTGCGCGCGAAGCACTGGCCAAGGATAGCGGACAGTACGGCAGCAATCGCGGCAGCGATGCCCTGCTGGACGCTTTCATCGCGCACATGGCGAAGATCGGCCTGACCGGCTATGCGCGGGTCAACTGCGCCACCGGCATCGGTGCCAAGCACGTGATCTACAACCTGGCCGAGGCGTTGCTGGACGAGGGCGACACCATCGCCTTCCCGGTGCCGTACTGGACCAGCTACATGGACATCGCCGAGATCGTCGGTGCCAAGGTCGAGCTGCTGCCGTGCCCGGCCTCGCAGGATTACAAGATGACACCGGCCCAGCTCGATGCCGCGTTGGCATCGAAGCCCAAGGTGTTCCTGTTCAACAACCCGTCCAACCCGACCGGCATGGTCTATACCCGCGACGAGATCGTCGCGCTGGCCGAGGTGCTGGTGAAGTATCCGGACACCTGGATCATCACCGACGACATCTACAACCGCATGCTGTTCGACGGGCAGGAATACGTGAACTTCGTGCAGGTGCGTCCGGAACTGCGCGACCGCACGATCTTCATCGACTCGCTCAGCAAGACCTACGGCATGCCGGGCTGGCGCGTCGGCTTCATGGCCGGGCCGGAGTCGGTGGCGCAGGCGGTGACCACGATGAACTCCAACCACATCACCAATATCCCCGAGATCGTCACTGCCGCCGCGATCGCCGCGCTGAATGGCCCGCAGGACGTGCCGGAACAGAAGAACGCCGAGTTCCAGGCCAAGCGCGACCAGGTGATGGCGGCGATGAACGCGATTCCCGGCGTGGTCTGTCCGCGTCCGCAGGGTGCGTTCTACGTGTTCCCGGACATCTCTTGCGCGTTCGGCAAATCGCACAACGGCGTCAAGATCGGCAACGACGTCGACTTCTGCAATGTGCTGCTCGAAGCCAAGGGCGTGGCCTGCGTGCCGGGTTCCGCGTTCGGCGAGCCGCGCGCGCTGCGCATCAGCTACACCTGCCCGACGCCGCAGCTGGCACCGGGCCTCGCGCGCATCCAGGAATTCTTCGCCGAATTGCAATGAATTTCCCTTCTCCCGCTGGCGGGAGAAGGTGCCCGAAGGGCGGATGAGGGTGGTGCATGCGCATCGCCGGAAACGCCACCCTCACCCCGGCCCTCTCCCGCAAGCGGGAGAGGGAGAACCCATCCCAGGAGTCGAAACAATGAAAGCCCCCGTCCGTGTTGCAGTGACCGGCGCAGCCGGCCAGATCGGCTACGCCCTGTTGTTCCGCATCGCGTCTGGCGAAATGCTGGGCAAGGACCAGCCGGTGATCCTGCAGATGCTGGAACTGCCGATGGAGAAGGCCCAGGCCGCGCTCAAGGGCGTGATGATGGAGCTGGAAGACTGCGCGTTCCCGCTGCTGGCCGGCATGGTCGGCACCGATGATGCCGAAGTCGCGTTCAAGGACGCCGACTACGCCCTGCTGGTCGGTGCGCGTCCGCGCGGCCCGGGCATGGAGCGCAAGGACCTGCTGCTGGAGAACGCCAAGATCTTCACCGCCCAGGGCGCGGCGCTGAACAAGGTCGCGAGCCGCAACGTCAAGGTGCTGGTGGTCGGCAACCCGGCCAATACCAATGCCTATATCGCGATGAAGTCGGCGCCGGACCTGCCGGCGAAGAATTTCACCGCGATGCTGCGCCTCGACCACAACCGCGCGCTGTCGCAGCTCGCGAACAAGGCCGGCGTCGCCGTGGCCGAGATCGAGAGGCTGGTGGTGTGGGGCAACCACAGCCCGACCATGTACCCGGATTACCGTTTCGCCACCGTCGGCGGTGCCTCGCTGGCCGACAGGATCGGCGATGCCGACTGGAACGCGAACACCTTCAT
>Ga0138256_10002663_pt1 | contig 19050 bp, 10 predicted proteins | sample KNB2016incub_MG_FD_105486 | JGI IMG/M metagenome (GOLD analysis project Ga0138256, IMG submission 105486) | Active sludge microbial communities from wastewater in Klosterneuburg, Austria - KNB2014incub_MG | ecosystem: Engineered > WWTP > Activated sludge > Unclassified | place: Austria... | reverse complement strand
CCTTGATTGTCCGCTGCGATGCATTGATGAGATTCGCTAAGACTAGAACCTATTTGCTTTATCCAGTCAAGATTTTGACCTTTTGTTGAAAGATTTTGCGTTAAAAAAATCGACACTAGTGCAAAAATTGTTTTCATGGGAGTTAATTTAATAATTTATATTTTAATGGATATGAACTAAGAACAAATAGCAATGAAATTGAAATACATTGGCAACAAATTAATTAATGTTTAACGAACTTACGCACTACTCTTCTGTCCTCAGAAATAATCTCAATAAAGTAAATTCCAGAGGTGAGTTCTGAAACATCTAATTCTAAATTCCCTGAAACATTTTGTTTTTTAAAGTCGACTGCTTGTTTCACACCTATTGAGTTAAATATGATTGTGGATTGAATTTCCTTACCACTTATATTTGAAATGTATAATGATCTTGATACAGGATTAGGATGTATTTTTAATATTTCATTTAAAGGATCGTCTATTCCCACGCAAACTATAAAGGCAATAACAACACTATCTGTATTGATGCAGCCTACAGAATCAGTCGTAGTTACCCAATATAAAAGGGTGTCCTGAGTATTGCTAAAAGCAGTAATGAATTGTCCGGAGCTTCCATTCTGCCATTGGTAGTTGGAAAAAATACCCGGATCCAATATTAAACTATTACTTATGCAAAGTGAAGTGTCATTTCCTAAATTAGGAAGCGGTTGAATCACAACCAAGATGCTATCTCTATAGTAATTACCTGCTGTGTCAGAAACCATCATAGAATACCATCCGGCTGCGCCAATAATAATTATAGAAGGAGTTGTATCAGGGAGAAGTTGATTATTGTATTCCCATTCATAGCTTAAAACATAGGCACCTCCAGATAAAGATGCAATTATATTTAGACTGTCACCATTACATACAGTAAAAATGTTTTGATTAAAAGCATATAACAATGGCATGTAATGGACACAATATTCATCATTTGTTAAACCACCCATTGAAGAAAAACTATGATTAGATTGGTATAAAAATCCTGTGCTGTCATATTGATATCTCTCAAAACCCCCACTACTTCCAGCATGTCCATTGTATTCGAAATACAGAAGTCTACCTTCTGAATCATATGATTTAATGAAATCTGAGTAATAACCCATGAGCGAACAGGTTGCACCATCGAACATGCCCGTTACTTCGTGAATTGAAGTCGGACTTAAGTATTCAATATTATGGAATTCATAGCATTCCCAATAACTTCCATTCCATGCAAAAGAAGTTTGATTCACATTTCCTAGAGTATCATAGAACGTACTGTCTCGTGACAAAGGACCCCAACCACCCAAGCTGTCACCTTGTTCAATAAGTTGAATTATTATTCTATTCGAAGCATCATATGTTAAAGACTTTCTAGAAGTATTCACCCAGGCACTACCTGAATAATTAAAAACAATTTCCTCCAATAAATTTCCTATTGGATCAAAAGTATTCCTGATTATAGCGGTTGTATCCCATTGATTTACGTTGCCGGTATAAATAATCTCCATTGTATCTTGATCCGTCGACTGATAAAAAAACTGCATTCGGTAATCATTGAATGGATTTGAACCGGTATACTCAACCTTGAAAGAGTCTACGATCCCAAAAGCTCCATATACCATATGCAATTCTGATTCAGGCAACCATTGATTACCATTTCCTATAAAAACAAGTTGCAGAGTGTCGCGTTGTAAAGAATCATAATTCCATTCTTGGCGTTGAATATTATTCCATTGTCCGACACTAAAGAATCTACTTTCATTAAATATAAATTTTCCGGAGGCGTCCTTTTGCCAGCTATATTGAAGTGTGTCAATCCAAGTATTCCCAGAATAAATTTGCTGGATACTGTCAGTGATCCGGCCTAGAGAGTCATATGAAAATAGTGACCTTCCATAATATTGCCATTGTCCGGTGCTATTCATTAATCGTTTAGTCTCTATTAGTCGATTCAGCGAATCATAAGTATTTTTGTAGCTGTACAGAATGTAATTTGAGACCGCAATAGTATCCCACGTTTGATTCCAACTGGTGTATTGCTCGCTTATAGTATAACTAACACTATCGGTTATGATCAAATGTGTCCTGGTAATAAGAGTATCAAATCCAGTCTCTACTTCAATACATGAATCAAGAAGAGTATAGCCTGATTGTGCCGTCGCCCTTGTCAAAAATAAGATTGAGAAAATTATACTAAGAGCGAGAAGTGATTTTTTGTACATAAAGTGATTTTTTTGATATTAAATAAAAACTACAGAATTTTAAAATCCGGGAATACCACGAATTTTAAAAAATTCCAAGTAAATTATTGGTGGCCACTTTGCCACGCAATTTTCATTCCTGTCATCAGAACTTTTGTATAGAACAGTTGACTCCTTTTTCATTCAATTGATTCTTTATTTGCTGTGCATTAAAAAGATTTATATCAAATCCTCCACAAACTAGATAATACTGATCATAATTTCCAAGAAACGTACCTGGTTTAATAACCTGCAGATTAATTCCTAGAGCACCATAACTAATACGGGATTGTTCAGCTTCTGCTTGAGTAGTAAATTTGTCAACGATGACCATATAAGAATTTGCATCTGTGCCGGTTTGACTATCCGGTGAAGTGATGCCTTGCTGTGGCATTACAGGAGAAGTTTCTTGCCCTCCCTGTTGTCCCGATATATTTGCAGCAGCTTGTGAAGCGGCAATTGCAGCTGCAGTAGAATCATAATAGGCAACTATTGAATCTTCTTCTTGCCTTTGGCTTTTTTGATTTTCAGCACTCGGTCCTTCATAGACTATTGAAGCAGACATCTTGTTATTTCTATTACTATTATCAATTTCACCTCTTGATGATCGTGCTTCTACCGAAAATAATTTCTTCAGGATTTTAGAAGGGTTTATTTTATGAAGGAAGTTGAATGAATCAAAAAATGTAACAAGGAGAACAGGGAGAATTAGTGCTGCCAGAATTCCAAACAAAGGTTGATTTTTATTTTTTGAATTGGCCTCCCTAAAGACCTCTGTAATATGCCATTTTTCCGCATCCTTATTTTCATGGTAAATAGCATAGTTCAAATTCCCAAAAACAATGATCCAAAATCCACAACAAATTGCAACAATTAAACAAATCCAAATTCCCAATAAAAGATAGGCAATTGCAAACATTGTACTGCTCATCAAGATGGAGTCTTTCAGGTTATCGTGAATGAGATCTATTTCGAAATTAATTTTCGTTAACCGTGTCAGCTTTTCCTGTGTGTACTGATTCTTTTGCTCCTGTTCTGCAATTCTTGTTCTAATTTCTTTTCTTCGCTCTTCACATTGATCCGAAGTTGAATTCACTGAAACGAATGCTCCTCCGTCACCTTGTGTTGATTCACCACTTGTATAGGTTTGTTTAATTGTACAAACATCTTCAAGTTCCTTTTCCAGTTTTGAAACATATGACTTTCCTTTCTCGAATTCATTCTTTAGTGTTGTATTCAGCATTTTTAAAGCCTCAGCATCCTTCTTTTGTGTTTCATTGAGGTTTGCTTCTGAACGATTTGCATCATCTTTTGTCAAAGCCGGTTTGGCATTGACTGCTTTTTGTTCCCCGGAATAAAAAACATAACCAGCTCCGGCTACACCAAAAATAGATGCTGCACCAATGGGATTACTGTATTTTTTTAATTCTGAAGTTACAAAGCGTTGATTGATCTCAAGAGCCTCTTTTTCCAGTTCCAGCTCTTTTTGCTTTCCAAAAACTTTTATGATAGCCATTGCACTATCATTACTTATTTTATCAGGATCAACCCAATCAGCAAGTTGCCCATTAGGTGTTGTTTCCTTGATTTGAATATTTTTCTCTGCAATGCGTCCGGAAAAGATACCTTTCGCAATATTATTTGTCACGTACACTGAACCAGTGATTAATAAAGACGGAATGATGGATAAAATAGCTGCCGGCAAAAGCGAAGCAATAGCACCTAAAATATATTGAGGCCATTTATTCAAAAGGTGTTTGAGGGCACTTTGAATTAATGTTTTTAAATCACCGGTAGAATGTAATAAGTGCTGTGGAAAAACGCTCAATAAAAAGAAGACCACAATACATATACAGATCAATAAAATTGAAATAAATATACTACCTCCCGAAACCAATGCAGTTATAGCAGGTGCCGCGACTGTAAAAGATCCTATATATAGTAACAGTGCATTAATTCCTACTAAGGCGATTGTTAGCAGGATGATTAGAGCAGTATAATAAGTTGTTTTTTCATTTGAATATTGAGGTTCATCAGATGTTCCTGAAGCAGCATGTCGAAGTGCCGATATTTTTGCCAACGATGCTGCTAATGGAAAAATAGAGATCAGACTCATCGCATAACTCAAAAAAACAGGGAAATTAAACTGCAATACTAAATAGCGCCCTAAAAAAGCGATCAGAAGGGTAAAGAACAATCCACGTACACCAATTTTGTACAAAGAAAGTTTCCAACTATTTCGGATCTGTTCAAAAGCCAACAGGAGAATTTTCCATGGCCATAAAATAAAATAATGATAAAGTAAACGAATAATGAGCCAAATTCCATTTATAAAGATATTTCTGAATAGCCAAATCAATAAGCTGAAAGCCCCTTGTAACAAATAAAGCACATTGATTGCCTGATTGTAAAGGAAAATAAATGGTACAGAAACAATCTGAAGTAGTTCCCAGAATTTTCCTTTTTGACGAACATTTTGATAATATTCGTTTAGAGATATTAAACCTATCGGTTTTTGTTTATTTACGTTTACGTAAATATTGCTGATAATAACAAGAATTAAAAGTAGAGTTAGAAACATGATTTTTGTGTGTTATGAAGATTAATTTAAAGATTAACGGGAAGCACATTAAAAAAGAAAACTAATTTTATGATAACGTGCTTTACTATAAAGTTAAATTGCAACGTACATGAATGGCAAATATGCGATATAATATTAATTATCCAAATATATTTGAATAAATACATTTCTAAGCATAAATAATTGTCCATTTTAAATTTCTGCACCATTTTAATATCAGGATATTAGTATTAAAAGCTGATTTTAATCTAAGGGTTGTGATTTAATGCTAAATTAAAGGGTGGAAAAATTACTGATTTAATGAAAGTATCGAATAAATTAATATTTTAGCCGATGGGTTCCACCTCAATTCAAGTGAGAATCATAAGTTGTATTTTAACTTTAATCAGTACTTTTAATAAAATTTAAATGAAAACATTTCGATTTTTCTCTTCATTCTTTATAGCAGGGGCTCTATTTAGTTCATGTAATTTTGAACAATTTTTGGAAGCCGATAGCGAGCAGGTATCTATAGTAGACAGCATTAAAATGCAAAATGACTCATTATTAAAAATAGTTCAAAAGCATGAAAATGATTCGAAAAGTAATATGGGCCCCAAAGAGATCTATAGCCATTTTGTGAAATCTACAGTTACAATAGTAACCGATCGAGGGATTGGTTCAGGTTTTTATATAAGCAGGAATTTGATTGCTACCAATTATCATGTGATTGAAGGAGCGAGTCAGGTTGGAATATTTTTAAAAGATGGCGAAGAGGTTATTCCTATCGAAGGTTATGTCGCAATAAATAAATCTGTTGATTTGGTAATATTGAAGACGAACATTCCCGGAGAACCAATACCGCTGGCTAAAACACCTTTAGCTATAGGCGACAGGATATTTGCAATTGGAAGTCCGAAAGGCTTGAATGCGACAATAAGTGAAGGTATTATTTCGGCAAAAAGATCCGGTATTAATAATTATTTCATTCAGATTACCGCAGCGATTTCACCCGGTAGTAGTGGAGGCCCTGTGATAAACCAGAGGGGTGAAGTAATTGGTGTTTCAGTCATGCAGGTCAATGAAGGACAAAACTTGAATTTTGCTATTCCGGCACCTGAATTGGAAATATTATCGGCTTTTAAAAGCGAGTTGCCACGTTCAATTTCTGATTTGATGGAGCCTAGGCAAGTTCAGAATTATAGTGCCCAAAGTAGTGTTGCAACCGAAAGCCCAATTAAGGAACAGGAAATTACTGAATGGAATGAAGATACAAGAGTAGAATTTATTAGGGCTTGTTTAGATAAAGGTGATCCTGAAAATGAATTACCCGACATGTTTGAGTTTTGTGATTGTGTTTATCAGAAAATTACTACTCAATATTCTCCCGCTGAAATAGGTTATTTGTCAGAAGAGCGTGCACGGGAATTAGCAGAAAGCTGTGCTTTGGAGTTGGAATAGATTTTAATTTAAAAATATCAGTAATAGTTAAGAAAATAGATAGTTGCAATTTCTTTCGCTTTGATTTTTAAAATAAATACGTATTATTGCTAAATAGTCTTAAAGAGAGTAATTATTATTTAATTTAAAACCTTATGAAAACTAAAACTAAGCACACATTTTTTGGAATTTTGTCAGTATGCATATGTCTGATGTTATTTTCATCTTGTACAGTCCATAAAGCAACTGATGCAAAAATTATGAAAATTAATGGAGCCGGTGTTATACAAAAACCAGTTGTTGTAGATTTAATGGTTGGTGAAACCAAAGTAACTGGACACTCTATTAGTTCTTCCGGTACTAGTCTCGACATTGCCAAAGACGAAGCAGTTTCGGCAGCATTGAAAAGCGTTAATGCTGATGTACTAGTTGAACCGACATTTTCTTATGAATCAAAAAACAGTAAAACTGAAGTAACCGTCGTAGGATGGCCTGCAAATTATATTAATTTCAGATCAATTAAAGCGGATGATATTCCTCTTCTTGAAGCAGGTACAGTACAAGATGCTAAAATCTATAAACCTGCTGAAGCGAGTAAAAAGAAAGGAGGATCAGTAATTGGAATTATTTCTTTAATTGTTCTTGCGGGTGTTTTAATTGGGTTGTCGACTGGTCAATGAAGTTTCAACCTTATCCAATATTTTAACTATAAAGTTACTTAGTATATTGAAGAATTGTATTAGGTCTTTATCATATTTTTAATTTATGGATGTAAAATTGTTTAGTTCAAATTTTAAAATTGCAACCTTTTTAATATTGGCTCATTTTTCATTTTTAATGTCTTTTGGGCAAAATAAACCAAAGAGTAATTTGGTTAAAATTGGAAATTGTACCTACTCCGTTGATGGTAATATTTCAGCTTTTAATGAAGCTGTTTTGCTACAAAAAAAAGGTGACCTCAATGAAGCTATCCCTCTGTATAAACGCAGTCTTAACAACGTTTTTAAGTGCAACTACAAGACATACAATAATTATGGCGTCTGTGCATCGTTACTAGGAAATTACAGGCAATCGGATTCGCTTTTCAGGCTTAGTATCAAGGTTGGATCCGGATGCGATACTTGTGATTATACTTCGGAAATAACGGATTATAACCGTTTCCTGAATAAGATAAGTGACGATGAAATGGATTCTGCCTTATTTTTTATGGCTAAGCTTAATTCAGTTTATACTGACAAATATCCACAACCGGTAGGTTATGTTTATCTAAGGTCGCGGGCATTTTCGTTGGCGTTAAAAAACTTTTCAAAAGCTGATTCAAAATTATCAGAGAAAAGCAATGTAAATAATCCGAATACTTTTAATTTATATTACAATTTAGCTTTAGCGACATGGTTTCTGAAAGATACTATAAGCGCAAATAAAAATATTGATAAAGCATTAAAGTTAAATAAAAATGATGTTGACGCTTTAACATTGCGAGGAATTATAACCAATACTAATGTAGGGGATTTCCCGGATCAGTATTTTAAACGAGCTGTTGATGTAGTGAATAATGAATTTACAAACTACAATCTTTCTTTATATCATATGCTTTCCGGAAATTACGATGATGCAATTAGCTCCTTTTCGAAAATGTTTAACGAGAGCAAAGAGCGATCTGATACTGCATGTTTTGGTTTAGCAGCGTCATTGTATAGAGCTGGTCGTTATGAAGAGTCGAAAAAATATTTTGGAATGCTTTATAAGATTAAGTCTGGACGATTGCTAGATTATCATCTAATAGAGAAGGCAACTTTATTTATCAATTCAAGAGATTTCGCAGAAGCTGCTGAGATATTCTCGCAATTAATTTTGGATGGATCTAATATGGCTAAGTATGCTGAAGTGGGCTATGCAGTTATAGATTACAATAAAGGAAAATATGCAGATGCAGTTAAAAAATTCAAAAATATTGAATCAAAATACTCTTCAGATGTTTACAATTTCTGTACCTCTTCAATAAGGAACATATGTTTTAGTGAAATGCAGGAACCATTTACACCAATTCGGTCAAGGGAATTGTATAACTCAGAATTTGAAAAACGATTTTATGTGAATAAATTAGTTTATGATGGATTTGAAGATACTCATAAAGGATCATATCAGAATGCTTACAGTAAAGCCCTGGAAGCAAATTCGATTTTAGGAAAGCAACCACCGGTTTTGCTTTTAAAAGGATATTCGGAGTATCTTCTTGGCAAGCTAAATGATGCAGGTAAAACTCTTTCAGAGTATAATAGTATTGATACAACAGGACCCGAGGGGTTTAAAATTCTTGCATTGGTTAATGCTGAGTTGAGGGATTATCCAAAAGCAATGGAAAATATTGCTCAAGCAATTGGAAGAGTCAAAACGGGGCAAGATCAATTAATTAACTTTTATGGTTTGATTTATGGCAGGTGGTCAACAGATAATCAATTGAAATTGACTCAGAATTTCAGAGATTCAATTTCAAATTTGGCAATTGCGAGTTTTAGTAGGGCATACAGTATCAATCCCCGTCCCGCTTACCAATTTAATATGGGGACATTTTATGCGGAAAAAGGCGATACCGCTAAAGCAAGATCTTTTCTTACTTTGTTTGGGGCCTATTCTTGGGTGCAAAATAATTTGGCGGTAATGAATTTTAGTAACGACAATCTATTTTTAGCTCAAATGCAAATTGGAATTGCGATGGACATGGAGACAAGCTATGAATCGCAGGCATTAAAACTTATCGAAAATAATCAGAATATAATTGTAAAGGGAAAGGATGAACCTGTCGCATTTATTTACGCATACAATAGTTTTCCGAAATATATAGTTAAACCCATTGAATTAATAAGACCATACTATTTTCTTTATCCTGAAGCGAAATTGTTTGTCCCCGAGTTTGAGATCTACAGTTATTTTTAAGTTAAACTTTACCCAAAAGAAAATAGATTGTATGGGATAAAATTAGTCATTGAAATAACGTTTATTTATTGACTTGTATTCCAAATTGTCTCTGCAATTACGTAATAGAGGATCCTTTTTAATTAATTGCTCATAGAAGAAGCCAAGTGCGCAAGCCTGATCTAAAGTCTTCATGGCAGAAGCACGTTCATCCGGATATTCTGCCTGGGAAGAGGCTTTTACAAATAAGACAACGGGGTCTGTGGGGTCAACATTGGTTGCAATTGTTAGCGACGTACGAAAAACATACATATCATTTCTGCTGATAAGTTGTCCATATGCAATCCACGCAAGATTTGATGCTGTTTTAAATTTAGGATCAATAGCCATTGCACTTTTAATTTTTTTAATCCCCGAGTCCATCAACAACGGTTTTTGGTGAGCAATAATGCATATACCCCACCAAACAAGCGCTTCCGGACAATCATTGCAAATCCGGTTCGCTTTTTCAGCGTACCTAACGCTCTGCTCTGCATCACCTAATGCAACAGCATTTTTCGCCATAAAAAGATTAGTTTCGTAATCTTCAAACAGAGTATTCAATGCTGTAGCTAGATCTTCTCTTGCAGCTTTAAAAGCAGTTATTTTGTATTCCGACATTCCTTTGTATTTATAAATCGGACCATACTTAGTTTTAATTTGGTTAATATAAATTGCAGACTGATTAATAGCTTGCTCATATTCATTGGCAAGATAAAATGCACAGATTGCCTTGGCGGCAATTGTATCTGTATATTTTATTTGACTTGCATTAACATACATTTTCGCAGCCTCCTTAAATCGGCCAAGTTCCTGAAGTGAAGCCCCGCACATAGCATAGGATTTCCAATAGGATGGAGTCAATTTGATCTGAGTTTCAAAATCAGAAATTGCTGATTTGTGATCTCCCCCTGTAGCATTAATAAGTCCTCTCATGTAGAATGCATCCTTAAATGCGGAGTCACGAGTGATAAGATTATTCAAATCGGCTAACGCCTGACTATTTTTATTAGCCTTCATATTCGTATAACCTCTGAAAAATAGAGCACTCAGATTACGGCTCAATTTATAAGATCTATCAAAATATGTTATGGCACTATCAAGATTCTTATTGTCAAAATAAAACAATCCTTTTTCATAGTAAGATTTTCCGTGCTCGACAATAGTGTCCTTTTTATCTCCATTTAGTCCGCAACTCAATGCGGAATCAAAATCATTTCCGCACATGTAATAGAGGCCTAATTGCTCTTCAGATAATATTTTGTTGTAAAACAAATTATTATTACAAGGAAATAGCTTCAAGCCGGCATCACATGTTAGAATACTACTTGCGTATTGTTTTGTTTCATTTTCTATTCTAGACTTCGCAATGTAAACTACAGAGTCTGATGATTTAAGATCAATGGCTAGTTTATATTCGCGAATGGCACCTTTCGGATCATTTAAACTATAGAAAACTTCTCCTCTGAGTGCTCGTAAAGCAGGATTATCCGGGTAACGATCTGCAAGTTGTGTGGCTAATTCAAGAGCTTTCAAACGATTCCTTTGATTGATTAGCCCAGCCCTAACTAATAACTCGCCACATAATACATGTGCTTTACCTGTTACTTTCATTGCTTCTTCTCCAAATTCAGAAATGTTCTTATAATCAGAACTGTCTATGAGATAAAATGCGAGCGCAGAACGATACAAAGCTTCCGCAAATAACAAATCATCCAATTTTATGTTATTATTTTTCTTAGAACGGACAATTTCTGTCGACAGTTCCAATAATCCTTCAAAGTCATTCTTCTTCTCAAACATACTGGCCTTTTCTATAAAAGGCATTACTACACTTAGTTGATTCCCGATAGAGTTCAGTAAAGAATCTTTTGTTTGATTATAATAAACAGTGAGAGAGTCCCGTAAATGTTTACATGCTACAAAGGAATAACAGGAAAACAATTTTAAAGTTTGTTGTTTTAAGCCATCAATAGTTTGTTGGAGAACTTCTGCTTTATTTTTATCCCGATTTTGACTAGCTAATAATTGCTCACAATTTTCTATTTTTTCCTTTACAACATCATTATAAGTATCATTCGCCCAGGCAACTTTGTATTTTTCAAGTGCTAACAAAAAACTTCCTTGTAAAACTAAATTATCGCCTTCGGCAATGATCTGATTGATTTTGACTCTTTCTGCATTCTGTTGATTCTTCCTTAATTCCAGTTGCGACATTTTATATTCCGTCGTTTGATCATATTTTTCAACAAAACCAATAAAATTATTTCTACTGTTGTCGATATTGAAATTTTTTGGCACAAAACGAATGGCTTGAATATATACGTTCCAAGTAGTGTCATATTCAAGTCGAATTTCCGCAATCCTATTAAGGGTCTTATATTGAATGCCTGAATTATCTTTGTTGTTAAATGCGCTTTCGTATAATACGTTGTAAAAAAAGTAATTTGTCTTTTTCAGTGCAGAGATTTTCAAAATATGAAATGAAACTGTTGGCTTTTGTGTTTTAGGATACAGTGCATTGAAGCCGAGGAGATATTCTTTAACGGCCAAGTCTTCTTTGGTATTATTGAGGTATGAATTATAGCTAAGGTCGCTTTCTATTATAACTTTATCGTTATAAAAACTTCGGGGCGACTCGCCGTCAAGCATGAGATTGTCACTAACTGTTTTGATGTCCATAGCTTCCGAACCGGAATAGCTAATTATATTTAAAGCATTTTCGAAATTCTTCAATAATTCAGGGATATTGAATGTCCTTATACTTTCATCATCATATTTGCTTATGGTAGGCGCATCTTGCCCCCTCGTACTCATAGTTAAGAGTGCAAACACTAAAATCAGAAGTATCTTAAAATAATTTCTCATCTTATATTTAACTTACTCAGCATGTACTTTTTCTTTTCGTTCTCATCGGCTGAAAGTAGTTTGCTGATCAGCCAACCTGAATTTCTGGTTAACCGATCAAAATTATTTACCTCCACAATCCAACCGGGTAACTGAAATATATGATAGGATACCGATTCAAGTTGTACATACTTTAATTGTGATTTGTCTATCAAAGAAACCAGTGAATCAAGATCCGGTGAATCAGCTTCTTTAGCAAAATAAGATCGAGTCATTCCTTTTCTAAAAATGTTTTTAATATTTAAAAAATTAAGGGCATGACTCATTGGGTGCAAAAAGTCAGATGATGCTTTGTAAATAGCTGTTGAGTCCTTTTTTGACAATGAATCCTGAGTATGAATATACGGAGCTTTCACACTCCGAATAGACCACTTATAACCAATACTGCCTGAACGTAAATGAACACTATCAATTTCCATTATTAAATCCAGCTTGTGGAGCTTATTCTTTATTTTCACCAAACAATGTAGTACACTATACCACCCGGGCAATTCAAAGCGAATCTTTGTGGCTGAATCAGATTCAAACTGTGTGGCAAATTCATTAATAATATTTGCATCCAGACTTCTGTTCCCCTGGTCAAAGAGTGAAAAAATAATCGTTTTTCTATCAAATTTAAAATCCGGGTAATTTTCTTGAAGATATTGGAATGCAGGTGTATTTGGCTCGAGATTGAATCGATCAAAAAAATCATCAATAGTCTGAACGGACAACGCAAAATTTTCCGTTAGGTCTGCTGTTTGTAGTTGTTGTGCATTCGATATTAAAGAAAATATAGAAAAAAGGGAAGCAAGTACCGATAACTTCATTTTTTTACTTGCCCTTATCTATACTTTGAACACTAATGTCGCCCAAAAAGACGTCCCATAGTTCAATAGATTCTCCCTCAATCGCTTTTTGATAGGGTTTTAGTACAACGGCAACAGTTTTTGTTGTAACATCGCTGTAAAGAGGTTTATTTTCACGGTAACCGGTAAAGCTCTGACGGAATCTTGCGATACCATAATAATTTCCATCTGGCCCTTGCACAAAAGACCTTACATAAGTAAAAGCAGCAGCTTCAATTACAACTTTTTCATAGTTCATCATACGTAGGCGCGTCAGGTAAGTGCGAACTGGATATTCTCTTCCCCCTGGGCGACTTGTACTAGTTACTCCAACTACACGATTTTCACTATCAAATAAACCAATTGCGCTTTCAATTGTAGAATTAGCGGTAGTTTGTGGTGTTGATTTTTGTGCGATGACCTCTAAATAATCCATTAATTTCTTCACCTTCATTAAACCTTTAGACTGAAAAGCACCTAATTCTTCTTCAGTAAAACTTTTGTTAGAAGTTGTCCGTTCATTTGTAGGAGAAGGGGTTTCAGTCGAATTCGTAGGGGGATTTGAGGTTGCCTCAACAGTATTTTTATTTTCTTTTTTTTCATCCGAAGAACTGTTGTTGACTGAACCGGCAGCAACTGGTGCAGCAGCACTTGGAGGTGGTGATGAAGCAGCATGTGAACCTTTGCTCATATCTGAAATTAATTTAGATAAAGAAGGTGTCTGATTTACTTTCAGCGCAGCCGTAAAATAATTAAGAGCTGTGTCGCACTCAGTGCTTAAAAGAAAAGCGATGCCTGTGGTAACGTTTTCAGAATATTCAACTGAACTCCCTTTTCTTGAATTAAGAACTTCCTGAATAGTTTCTTTTTGAACATTGCAAAAAGTAGATTGGCCTTTTACTTGGAGCCCTCCAAATAGGAAGAATAGTGAATAACAAATGGCGATGCGTGTAATTAAAATCTTCATAAGATTTGAGATGTTGGGTTATTGTTTAAATTTAATTATTTGAATGTAGCTCAATTTTAATGAATTTTTGATAGCAATCAAACAATTAATTAAAATATTATAGCCGTTTAATTTTCATAAATTAGCATTAATTTAATTGAAATTACTACTCACACCTTAATTTGAGTGTGTATTGTGATGAATAGTTATTATTATTGCGTAATATGCGGGAGCGCAAACCGGGATTTTAGTCCGGCAATGGCATCTTATTTTATCTTTAGGTATTAAAAAAATAATGTTCAAGCAGTTGAAAACCCCTTTGTTTCTTTTGGTCATTTTGAGTTTATTTTCTTGTATTAAGGAAGATGACCTGTATTTGAAAAATCTTGAATTTACCGGTTGGACAGCCGACATTGGAGTGCCAATTCTAAGTACTAATGTAGATATTCACGATTTGTTGGATATTTCGAATTCAGCAGATTTTTATATTGATAATTCAGGAAATATTTTTATTCTCTCTAAAAGCTCGGTTTTTTACAAAAATGGGGCGTCTTGCTTTATTGTTCCGGCACAGTTAGATTCCGGGGAGACACTACTATCGGCAACTAATATTCAAACATTGAGTCAGACGGGTAGTTATTCCGCAATAATAAATCATAATTTCCCTTTTAGTCTTGGTTCAGGACAAAGGCTGGATAGTATGTTTCTTAAAAGAGGGAACCTTGAGGTCTCAATTTTTAATAGTTTACCTCGACAGGGTACCCTTAATATTTTAATTCCTGCAGCAACAAAAAATGGAGTGTCCTTTAATAAAACAATTTCATTTAACCAGTCAAACGGGACAACTTCATCGTATACATTTTCATTGAGTGACCTTAATGGCTATAAATTAAATTTCACTTCTACTTCTAATCCAAGCAGTCTTCAAATACTGTATGGAATTACTTATACGAATACAGGAACAGGCACACCATTACCAGGTACCGGATTGAATTTTTCTGCAAACTTTGATTCTCTTGAATATTCTTTTGCTGCCGGATATTTCGGTGACAATCAATTTCCAATTCCGGTTGATTCGGCACAAATTGATTTGTTAAATGACAACCCTAACGATACATTCTCATTGACAAATCCCACATTAAAAATTGAGTTTCAGAATAGCATTGGAATGCCTGTGAGACTTACGAATATTTTGATTCAACCTATAACAAACAGCGGTCAGCCAATTACACTTACAATAAATCCACCATTTCCAAACCCTACAATTATTTCAGGCGCATCATATGTTGGTCAGGTAGTATCGGATAGTCTGGTTGTAAACTCTCAAAATAGTAATATCGCAACTGCTTATTCACAACATCCCGGCTATATAATTTATGGTGCGGATGCAGGAACAAATACAGGAAATCCAAGCGTAGGAAATTTCATAACAGATTCCAGTTATTTTTCAGCTAACTTAATTACAAAAACCCCCATTGAAGGATGGTCAAAACGATTCACGGTAACTGATACGAGCGACTTTGATTTAAACGATGCAGAAAATATTGATACTGCTATTTTTCGGGTTGAAGCATTTAACGGATTTCCTTTGAATGCCTATACTCAAATCTATTTCATGGATTCAAATTATATTGCTCTGGACTCTCTTTTGCTTCACCCTGAGGATTTGATCATTGAATCTGCAACTGTTAATTCAAGTGGTGTTGCCGTCACACCAACGCACCATATACATGACGAAGTAGTAGTAAATTCTCGATTAATGCGAATTTCAGAAGCTACAAAAGTGATGATCGTTTCTCGCCTGACTACAAATAATGCCCCTCAAAATAGTATAAAGGTTTTGGAATCAAATACACTTGATATAAAAATTGGAGTCCGAGCAAGGGTTAATATCAAATGAAACTAAATAAAAAAATATTTAAGCGTTCACTAAAACTCCCTGCTTTATTGTGCGGAGGAGCTTTGATATTATTTCAGAGTGAGCTTCATGCTCAGGCAAATACCCAATTACCATATATACCTGAAATTGCTCAATCGATAATATATCGACCTTCGATTTTTCCTAAAAACATATATTATTTTGGAATGCCATTTATTTCAGATGTAAATATCAATCTTACAAATGACGGACTAAATTATCTAGAAGCGCATTCAAAACAAAATGAAAACGCCTATATCAATGTACCTACCTTACTTGATAATCTGAATGCTAATAACACTTTGGCATTAGATTATAGTCTTGACTTGTTATCGTTTGGATTCCGATCAAATAAAAATTATTTTTCATTCAATTTAACGGAGCGATTGCCAATTCTTTTCCAATATTCCGATGATTTAATGAACCTCCTTTACAAAGGGAATGCCGCATTTCTAGGGCAGACTATTGATTACGCCGATTGTAAATTAGATGCGTCTCATTTTTGGGAAATCGGATTTGGCATGACACGACAGATCAATAAAAAATGGAGTGCGGGAGTTCGAATTAAACGGCTCTATGGAATAGAAAACATTTCAAGTAAATCATCAAAACTTTCAGCTTATACAGATGCAACTAATTATAAATTACAGCTTGAATCGGATTTAGTTATCAATGCGTCATCACCAATAAATAATCCGGATGGATATAGCTCGACAAGTATGCAGAGTTATCTGACAAATACCGATAATGGTGGATGGGCTGCGAATTTTGGAGTGTCATTCAATATGAATGAGAAATGGGTATTTAGTTTTGATGCACTTGACATTGGAAAAATTACCTGGAATACAGCTCCAATAAATAGTCATTTAGATAATGGCATTTATTCATTCTCCGGAGTTGGACTTGATGAGTTTCTGCATTCAACAAGTGATACAATCGACTTCCTTGATTCGCTGGAGAACTCCTTTAAACCGGTAAAAACTTATAATTCGTATTCCACTTCATTGGCTAGTCGGTATATACTTTGCGCCGATCACAAGCTGGGTAAAAAAACCTTCGCTACACTTGCACTAAGAGGAACATATTTTCAAGGTGAAATACTGCCTTCCGCAACTTTATTAGTGCGGCATAAACTTGGAACACATATTTCGCTGGATTTAAATTTTGCAAGACAATACGACAACATATATTCCTTTGGTGGCGGACTAGTAATGCAGCTTCAAACATTGAACTTTTTTATTCTTTCTGATAATCTTTTTGGAACAATACAACCATTATCCGGTAAGTTAACACATTTAAATTTTGGACTTAATTTCTGTTGGCTTAAAAAAGGTGTTAAGTCTCCTCCGAAGAAAGATAAAACGGAAGACATTGAACGATATTAAATTTTTGATCAATGAATTACAATAATTTTTAATGAGAACTCCGAGCGTTGTTCTTTAACAACAATAAAATATACGCCATTTATAAGATCTGAGGTAGAAATAGGGAGCGATATGGGCTCACTTAGGCTTGCACCATTGTATAAAATTTTCAGCAATTTTCCTTCAATTGAATAAAGTTCAATTTGCATTTGCTGATGGGCCGGTATTTCTAAGGATGCTTCATTGCTGATAGGATTAGGATATAAACGAATATTTTTTGCTTCTTGAATCTCTTCTTCGATTCCTACGCTGCTTACACCAAAAAGAGTAGAAATGGCCGAACAGCCATTAACATCGACAACTGAAACTTGATAAAAACCCGGAACTGTTGGGTAATATGAGTCCTGAGTTGCACCTGGTATTAAACTTCCATTCAGGTGCCATTGATAGCTAAGAGCAGTTGTAGAATATAACCAATCACTCGTAAAACTTATTTGAGGCGCAATTGGAGAAGTAACTGTAATAGTTGCTAAGTTGGACGTTACCATTACCGGGCTTGCACATGCATCATTGCTGGTCAATTCACAATATACTATATCACCATTCACTAAATTTGGTAGCGAAATAACCGTAAGACCGGAGCCAATAGGGCTACTATTTAAGTACCATTGTAAGAGTGGACTGGACCCACCGTTGTTGAAAGTGGCAGTAAACTCTGCAGTATCACCAAAACAAACTGTTGCTGAGTTTCCGGCAATTGAAATTTGAGGAGTGATTGAATTTGTTACTGATATCTGAACGTCATTAGAAATTACAGTTGAAGTTGATGCGCATGGTAAGCTGCTGGTAAGCTCACAAGTTACAATGTCATTGTTTTGAAGAGCAGTTGTTGCAAAAACACTGGTTGTCATGCCACTTTGTATTGTCCCATTTATATACCAAACATAAGAGGGGCTGCCGCCGCCATTTACAGGCGCAGCTGTAAATGTAACCTCAGTCCCAGGACAAATACTTGTTGCAGATGCCGAAATACTCACAGTAGGAGTAACGGATCCTAATACAGTCATTGTAATTGAATTTGAAACCGCTGTAGTTGGTGAAACGCAAGAAGTCTGACTAATAAGTTCACATGTAATAACATCGTTGTTTTGAAGAGTACTTGTAATAAAAAAAGCACCTGTTGCACCGGAAATTGCCACTCCATTTATCTTCCATTGCAAGGAAGGATTAGTTAGTCCGGCAGTGAAAGTTGCAGCAAAAGTAGCTTGATCATTTGTGCAAATTGTATTTGATAAAACACTTATTGATACGCTTTGTGTTAAACTTTGATTCACCACCATTGTCACTGCATTTGATAATACAGTATTTGGACTGATGCATGGATCACTGCTGATCAATCGACAACTTACTATATCTCCATTTGCTAAACCGTAACTGGTGAATGAAGATGAATTCGTCCCAACTTGTACTCCATTTACAAGCCACTGATACACCGGAGTAGATCCCCCGCCTGTAATGGTTGAGTTAAAAGTTACAGGTGAACCGGAGCAAATATTATTAGTCGATGCGCTAATGGAAATAGTTGCAAAAGTACTGACAGTTCCATTATACAGATTTGAAATTTCTTGAGCGTTCAGTGATCTGCTGTATATTCTCACATCATCTATTTTACCTTTAAATGCACGGTAGGTTGTGTCTTGCGTACCAATCCGAAGAGGCCTTGAAGACGTATCGTTAATTACATTGAAGTTTGCGATTACAGTAGAAACACTAAGTGCTCCATTTATATATACTGAAGTTCTACCTGTATTGTCCCAAGTCCCAACTATATGATACCATGTTGAATCATTGAGAGTGCTCGCAGATT
>Ga0138256_10002661_pt1 | contig 19056 bp, 21 predicted proteins | sample KNB2016incub_MG_FD_105486 | JGI IMG/M metagenome (GOLD analysis project Ga0138256, IMG submission 105486) | Active sludge microbial communities from wastewater in Klosterneuburg, Austria - KNB2014incub_MG | ecosystem: Engineered > WWTP > Activated sludge > Unclassified | place: Austria... | reverse complement strand
TTATCCGTGTTGTTTTCCATGGTCAACTTAGTTTTGTATTCTGTAATTCTTTTACTGTTTAACAAAACAATTTTTTTCATTTTTGCCATTGGCAGCATTTTATATTTTTTATGGATAAAAATTTTTCTCAAATTCCGGCCGCAACTGGATTTTAAATACTTTGCCATTGCCAGTAAAGAGAATACTGCTACCATGCAACTGATCTATGGAATGCAGGAAATAAAACTGAACGGAGCCGAGCAATTAAAAAGATGGGAATGGGAAAACCTGCAGGCAAGATTATTTAAGTTAAACTTCAAAGGGCTTTCGCTAAGCCAGTACCAGCAGGCCGGTGTGTTTTTTATCAACGAAGGTAAAAATATCCTCATCACTTTTTTTGTAGCCAAAGCAGTGTTGGACGGGCAGTTAACATTAGGCGCCATGCTGGCCATACAATATATTATCGGGCAGCTCAACAGCCCGGTAGAGCAATTGATTGGTTTTACCCAATCAGCACAGGATGCAAAAATTTCTTTGGAACGATTAAATGAAATACATCAGTTGGAAGAAGAAGAGATCCCCTCTTACTCCCCCGAAGGGGGAGGATTGAATTTCCTTCCTGCTGAAAAGTCTATATATTTTCAGAATGTTTCCTTTACTTATCCCGGTGCTGGCAATGAGCCGGTGCTGAAAGATATTAATTGTATTATCCCGCAAGGAAAAATAACAGCTATTGTAGGCACAAGCGGAAGCGGTAAAACAACTTTATTAAAATTACTGTTACGTTTTTATGCTACTTATAAAGGAGAGATTTTATTAGGAGCTTCTAAAGCCCCCTCTTTTGGAGGGGGTTTGGGGGAGGTCGGAGGTGTTTCACTGGCAAGACTTTCTCCAAGATTCTGGCGGCGGCAATGCGGCAGCGTAATGCAGGATGGTTATATTTTTAATGACAGCATTGCCAAAAATATTGCTGTAAGTGAGGAAGTGCCGGACTATGATAAACTACTTCATGCTTGTAAAGTGGCAAACATTCTTTCTTTTATTGAAAGCATGCCATTGGGTTTTAATACAAAGATTGGTGCCGAAGGTAATGGCATCAGTGCCGGTCAAAAACAACGGATATTAATTGCAAGGGCAGTGTATAAAAACCCTGAGTATTTATTTTTTGATGAAGCCACAAATTCATTAGATGCGAATAATGAAAGAGCCATTATGGAAAACCTGCAGGAATTTTTTAAAGAAAAGACAGTGATCATTGTTGCCCACCGGCTCAGTACTGTACAACATGCAGATAATATTATTGTATTGCACAATGGAATAATAACAGAACAGGGAACACACACTGAACTAACACAGAAAAGAGGAGAGTATTATCAATTGGTGAAAAACCAGTTGGAGTTAGGTAATTAACGATAAACCTGTTTGCGATGATATATATCAAAAATATACACAGTCAGAATATCATCCTGAACGGAATAAAGAATTCTGTAAACGCCAACCCGTATCCTGTATTCATTGTTTCCGCCTTTAAGTTTAATTGCACCATGTGGTCTTGGGTTATCTTCAAGAGAAAGAATAGCGGCTTTTACTTTTTTGAAATAAGCAGCAGGAAGCCGCTTAAGTTGTTTTTGTACTGTTTCCTTAAGTATTACAGTATATGCCTTACTCATTTTTTTCGCTTCTCCAATTTGCTGAAAAATTCTTTCGCTTCTGTTCCCTTTTCATTTTTTCTTTTCAGAATAGTCCGAAGGTCTTTTAGGTCTTCTTTCAGTTGCAGGTACTCTTTTTCAGCAATAAGCCGATATTTTTTTTTATCAATAATTAAAGTGGTTGTGTCCATTACTTCTTTTTGTCAAATTTAAAAAAATAAAATGCCATTACAAAATAATACAACCATCCGCAGCGAAGCCCTACGGGATTTTATCAGCAACAGACCGGGAGTGCTGATTCGCCGGGGTATTCCTATTTTCTTTGTATTGTTGATGATGCTTGGGGCGGCTACTTTTTTTATTCAATATCCTGATGTGGTTTCCGCAAATGCTAAAATAACTTCCATTAACCCACCTAAACAGATTATAACAAAAAGCGGCGGCAGGTTGGTACAACTTTTTAAAAAAGATAATGACGAAGTAGAGACGGGAGAAGTAATCGGATATATTGAAAGTACAGCAAGTCACGATGAAGTGATAAGGCTTGCCGCAATTTTAGATACGTTGCAATCTTTTGCTGATAATAATCAATTGGAAAATATTCCGGGATTTTGGCAAACCTCTTACCAAACATTTTCTCATTTGGGTGAACTACAATCTTCTCACCAAACATTTATGCAAAGCTATGGCAGCTTTAAAGATTACCTAGCTACAGGGTTTTATGTTGCTAAAAAACAAATGCTGGTAAGAGATTTAAACAATACCAGGAAACTGCTGCAAATATTACAACAACAAAAAGGATTACAACAGGAAGACCTTGCTTTAACAACGGAAAATTATAAGGTGCATGACACACTGCATAATGAAACATTGATAACTGATATTGAATACCGCAATCAAAAAAGTCAGCTCATTAATAAGAAAATGAGCATACCACAGGCAAGTGCATCCATCATCAGCAACCAAAGCCAGCAGAATGCTATACAAAAAGAGATGCTGGAGTTAGACAACCAGATTGCACAGCAAAAAGCAGCATTTGTTCAATCGTTGAATGCTTATAAAAACCTGGTAGAAGATTGGAAGCAGAAATATTTACTCACAGTACCAGTAAGCGGCACATTATCTTTTGCAGGCTTTCTGGAACAAAACCAGCAGGTGCAGGCCGGACAGGTAATTGGGTATATAACCAATAAGACCAATCAATACTATGTAGAAATGCTGGTGCCACGGAATGATGCTGGAAAAATAAAACCGGGGCAGCAGGTGCAGTTAAAATTTGCCAGCTATCCTTCGCAGGAATTTGGCAGTGTAAAAGGGCAGATTGAATATATTAAAACTGTACCGGCAGATAGTGGCTACCTCGCAAAAGTTTTATTGCCTGATGGATTGGTTACCAATTATAAGAAGCCAATACAATTTCAGGAAGGGTTGATGGCAAAGGCGGAGATAATTACTGAAAAGAAATACCTGAGCAGCAAGTTGTTTAATGGGTTAAAAAATCTGGTGAAATGATTGAAAGGAAGATCATTATACTATAGTAAAATACAACCCCCTGAAAATTTGCCGGATGAAATAAATAGCTAAACTTTATGTATTGAATTTTTCTTGCAAGAAAACGGGTTTTATGCATGTGCCCGGCTAAAGCAATTTTTTTTAATCTGTCTGCGATAAGCAGATATTTAATTTTATCTATTATGAAAAAATTAGAAAGACAAGAAATGAAAAATTTAAAGGGAGGAATGAATGCTCCTCCTGGAGGTTACACAATGGCTCAAGCTGGATATGAAATACATGGATCTAATTGTTTGTGCGACTATTATCATCAGTTTGCTGATGGTTCCAATTATTGGCGATGCCATGAACCATGTCCAATGACATGTTGTAGTCCTAGTTACTCATGTTCTTTATATATTGATTGATTTGAGAAATATGGTATGCTAACTATAATTTATCAAGAAGAAAATAATTCATCCATTGATTTATTGTAGTTAGCTTTTACATTTTAATTTATAAATAATGAGAATTTTTCTTTTGTTAGTATTGGTAAGCGTTTGTGCTCTGGTTAACGGTCAAAAAATAATTCATATCGACACTTCAGAAAACAGATATGTATCTCCAAAAGGTTATAGAAATCCAGAATTAATGTTTAAAAATTTTTCTGCAACAACATATAATGGGATACCCTATACAACTGATAGTTTAAAAGGCAAAACTACTTTCGTTAATTTTTGGTATGAAGGCTGTCTTCCATGTCTGGCAGAATTTGATGCATTAAATGACTTATATGATCTTTATAAAAACAACCCACTATTTCAGTTTCTTTCTTTTACAAGTGAGAGCAAAGAAAATGCTTTAAGAGTAGCTGATAAGTTTAAGCTGAAATATCCTGTTATATGCATAGAAAAGGACGATATTTATAATATGATTTTTAATCTTGGATTTCCTACTTCTCTAATAATAGATAAGAATGAAAAAATAAGATTTATAGTATGTGGCGGATTCTCCGATCAGGAAAATGCAAAAAGAAGAATTGATTCAATCTTTATTAATGAATTAGATAATATTTTAAATGAACAAACGCAGTAGCTGTTTCGCTTTTTTTGGCAGAAAGTTTCTTAGGCTTCAGGTTCATTTTCCTGCCTATTCTCCGGCCTCATTTGCGGAAACAACAATACATCTTGTATAGAAGCTTGATTGGTTAATAACATACAAAGTCTGTCAATACCAAAACCAATACCCGAAGTAGGCGGCATGCCATATTCCAATGCTCTTAAAAAATCATAATCAATAAACATTGCTTCATCATCACCTCTTTCCATTAGCTTGGCTTGCTCTTCAAATCTTTCTCTCTGATCGATCGGGTCATTTAACTCACTATAAGCATTGGCTATTTCTTTTCCATTGATGATTAGTTCAAAACGTTCTACTAAACCATATTTGTCACGGTGCTTCTTGGTAAGCGGACTCATTTCCACCGGATAATCAATAATGAAAGTTGGCTGCACATAATTCTTCTCGCATTTACCACCAAAGAGTTCATCAATCAGCTTGCCTTTGCCCATTGTATTGTCTACCTGAATATGCTGTTGCTTACAAACGGATCGAAGTTGCTCTTCATTCATTTTACTTACATCTGTACCGGTATGTTCCTGTATAGCATCATAAATGCTGATACGCTTAAATGGTGCTTTGAATGAAATGGTTTGAGTGCCAACAGTTACATCCGTTGTGCCGCAAACATCCATTGCTGCTTTTTCCAAAAGTTGTTCTGTTGTTTCCATCATCCAGAAATAATCTTTATACGCTGTATAAAATTCAAGAATGGTAAACTCAGGATTATGGGTGCGGTCCATGCCTTCATTGCGGAAGTTGCGGCTGAATTCATACACCCAATCAAATCCACCAACGATCAATCTTTTTAAATACAGTTCATTTGCAATTCGTAGATATAAAGGAATGTCCAATGCATTATGATGTGTCATGAACGGCCTTGCAGCAGCACCACCAGGAATACTTTGCAGTACAGGTGTATCAACTTCCAATGCACCATGATTATTTAAAAAGGCACGGATGGAGTTTACCAGCTTTGTTCTTTTAATAAAAGTTTCTTTTACCGCAGGGTTAATAATAAGATCGGCATATCGCTGGCGGTATTTGAATTCTGGATCAGTAACAGCATCAAAGGTTTGTCCTTCGGCTTCTTTTACAATCGGCAACGGATGCAATGATTTGCTTAATAAAGTAAGTTCGCTTACATGCACTGATGTTTCACCAGTTTTAGTAGTGAACACTCTGCCTTTTATGCCAATTATGTCGCCAATGTCCAACAGTTTTTTCCAAACGATATCATACAACGTTTTGTCTTCGCCGGGGCAAATCTCATCTCTTTTAATATATAATTGAATACGGCCTTTCGAATCCTGTATCACACAAAAATTTGCTTTGCCCATATCTCTCACACTCATGATGCGGCCTGCAAGGCATACATCGGAAAAGTCTTCTTTCTTTTCTTCAGTATAATTTGTTTTTATATCTGTTGAAAAAGCATTTACCGGAAATAGCGGAGCCGGATATGGCTCGATGCCCATCATTATCAGTTCTGCCAGTTTTTCTCTGCGTAATAGTTCCTGCTCGGATAGTTGTTGTGTACTCATTAATTAAAAATATATTTAAATGGCTTGCCCTCCGAAGCAGTCTTTCAGTAGAAAGACAATTGCGAAGGAGGGCAAAGGTACTGGATAGGGTGCAGTAGGCAAAGACAAAACTTACTTAGTGAGATGCTTATTGAGTGTTTAAATAGGAGTCAAGGACAGAACGAGCCTTAAGCCAATCTGCTTGATTTTGGTTTATTTTAAATACTGGTTTGCTTTTGGTGCCTGCAATAATGCTACCAATAGCAGCACCGCTACCAACACCAAATAATAAGCCAGCAGCAATCCCGTCCCCAGCAGTGGTAGGTGCGAACCATGCATCAGGATCGGCAGATGCTGCTCCAAGTATAGCTAACGAAGCTCCGCCAATAAGTGAGGTAATAAGTACAGTATGACCGAAGGAACGTTTCAATTTTATAGTAGTTATTTGAGAAATTGGTATTTCAACAGATTTTTCCTTTTGAATGATAAAAATTGAATTGTCTGTTGTTTGCATAAGAAACCCATTGTAAATTTTTTTGCCTGTCGCATCAAAAATGCGAACAAAGGGTTCTTTACCTGTTTTTTTTACTTTCTGCGCCGAAAGCTGCAATGAAATTGTCAGGAATAATAAAATGGTTAATGGCTTCATGGTTTTGTTTTGTGGTTTATAAAGAAAGAGAAATTGATAAGGAAGGAATTGGTTTATGCATTAAACTGATTATTGGCGAATGGATATCCCGTTGATCTATTAAAGTTATATTCATTGCCCTTTTTTTATTTTTTTTAGCAGAAATGAATAGCGGTATACTGATTATTGCTGAGGCTAATCCACCAATTACAAGGACAGGTAAAAAATCTAAACTAATATTACCGGGTGCGGCAATGGCAGCGCAGGTAGCAGCAACTCCTAGAAAAATAAATCCACCGGTTTTTTGTGATTTACTTTTTTGCAGATAATCCTGTTTGGTTAATTGGGGAGCCGATTGTTTTGGCTGGCCGAAAGACACTTCACAAACAATTAATAGTAATAAAAGAGAAATTATCTTTTTCATAATTTTATTTTAATGCTTAATGATTTTATGGCGGATACATTCTTAAAGAAATGACTATTAATTTCTCTTTATATAAAACTCGCCATCAGTTACTGTTTTAATGATACCCATATTTGGTTCACTGGTAAACTGAAATGTACCTTTTACATACTTGTTACTCACTTCGGATATAGTAATGTTTCCACTTCCGTTTAATGCAGAAGGTAAAAAGGGACCGTTGGGGCCGGCATAATATGCGTCAATACCTATATACAAAGTGGCTGACCGGTTCTTATCTGCCTGGAAAGTATAAATGCCGGGAACAATACTTGCACTTTCACTTATTAGCATAAGTTTGATTGAGTTGCTCTGCCAGTTACCTATTATCCTTATGGTGGGATCGGCCGTGCCTGATGTCGGTTCGGGAGAATTGGCGGTGATACCGGAACTGCATTCAAACGCCACCCCATCAATTTTACCCTTTACATAGCTGGCAAAGGGATTACCTCCGTTATCTTTTTTGCAATTGCTAAAACAAAGAGTAATACAGAATGCAAAAAATATCAAATAAATATTTTTTTTCATAATCTTATTTTTAATGTTGCCGATGGGATTGGTTTATTTACTATAGCTACATTTTGTAGCTCTGGCATTTGCTCTATTTTAAATGCGAGGCTCATAGCTTTTCTTTTGTTTTTCCCTGAAATAATAAAAAATGGTATGCTGCTTAATGCCACAGCACTGCCACAAAAAAATAAAGCACCGAATCTCTTTATTGGTTTGTCATTACCTGCAATGGAAGAAAATATTTCCGTACCATCTATAGTGGCAATAGAAATAATTACTGATGTAATACCGGTACCGGCAAGAATCCAGGCAATTGTTTTTTTGGATTTACTTTTTTGTAGATAATCAGACTTTGTAAGGGGCTTATTTTCGATATGCTGGCTAAAGACATTTAGCGTCGTAGCGATTATGATGGTAAAAAAGATAATTTTTTTCATTGTTAAGTAGGTTGGCGGGTTAAGAAAACTGAAGTTTTATGAGACCTTAATTTTTAATCATCAGCAAGGTATTTTCTTATATAGTTAGTCTTTAATTGAATTTTGCAGGACTGGCTTATCAAGTTGCATTTTTTACTAATTCTCACTAATTATTGACGGTATGGCTAAAATGAGGTAACTTTTATAGCCGGTTTTTTGGAAACCCAATATTCCGGTATTGGATAAGCTTTAACCAACCAATGACAACCACAACTGCACAAGACTTTTTGTTTCAGCGTATAAAAGCGTTGCTCCCGCCTAATCAAACAATTGTTGATGCTATTTCGGAATTACTCAATATTAGTTCAGATAGTGCTTATCGTAGAATAAGAGGCGAAACGCAGCTGGTATTGGATGAAGTAAGTATTCTTTGCAATCATTTTTCCTTTTCGATGGATCAGTTACTAAACCTCAAAACCAACTCCGTTTTATTCCAAAATATCAGGGTTGATGCTAATAATTATTCTTACGAGCAGTATCTCCAGGAATTAGTTCAGTTGATGCAGCAGGCAGAAAATTTTTCGACTAAAGAGATAATTTACCTGACCAAAGACATACCCATATTTCATAACTTTTATTTTACTTCTTTAGCAGAATTTCGTTATTACTTTTGGATGAAATATATTCTGCGCCATCCTGATTTTTCCGATAAGCATTTTCAGTTTGACAGTTTACCACCAACAATAGAACCTCTCAGTAAAAAGCTAATAAAGCTATATACTAAAATTCCCTCTGTAGAAATATGGAATACAGAATGTGTAAACAGTACTATTTCTCAAATAGAATTCTGCAAAGATTCGGGTAATTTTCTAAGAGCAAGTGATATAAAAAAAATATATGAAGCTTTAGAAATGACGATTCTGCATCTACAGTCACAGGCTGAGAATGGCTATAAATATTTGCCCGGAGAAGAAGAACAGACCAAAAAGGCTGAATTTAATTTTTTTTATAACCGTGTAATTCTTGGAGACAATACAATCCTGGTATCGGCAGATCAAAATAAAACAGCCTATTTAAATTATGATGTACTGAATTATATCAGAACGACGGATGTTGATTTTTGTAATCAATGCTATGAAGATTTGAAAAATATTATGCGAAAGTCTACACTTATTAGTAAGACCAGTGAGAAGCAACGCAATATTTTTTTTGGTGTTCTTTTGGCAAAAATTGAGGATAGAAAAAACATTTTATCATGACTACAGGAGAAATACAACATTTGTTGTTTAAAACAATTAAGGAAAAGAATAATGATGGCAGCATCCTTGCTGAAGAAATTGCAAAATTATTGGATATTAGTACCGATAGTGCCTATAGAAGAATAAGAGGAGAAAAATCATTATCTCTTGATGAGTTGCAGACATTGTGCCTGCATTTCAAAATCTCTACCGACAGGTTAATTGGCTTGCAATCCACCGGAGTAATTTTTACCGGAGAATATTTAGATAAAAAAACTTTTCGTTTTGAGGAATATGTGAACAGTTTAATCCAAAACCTGTCTTACATGAATAGTTTTAAAGAAAAAACATTTTATTATAGCTGTAAGGACTTGCCAATATTTCATCACTATCATTTCCGTGAAATAGCTGCATTTAAATGGTTTTTCTGGTTAAAAACTTATTTTCATTTCCCGGAATTTGAAAAGAAGAAATTTAATTTTAAAGACCATCCGGATGAATTATTTGTGCTGGAGCAAAAAGTGTTGGTATTATATAATCAACTACCTAGCGTTGAAATCTGGAATCTGGAGAGTATGAATATTTTTTTCAGGCAAATTGAGTTTTATAGAGATAGTCAGGTATTTAATTCAGACGAAGATGTTTATCAGTTATATGAATCAATAGGAAAACTGTGGGGTCATCTGGAAAAGCAGGCTTCATTGGGTTATAAGTTTGATTATAACGATCCAACTCAAAAGAGAATCGGCGATTTAAAAATGTACTTTAATGAGGTTTTATTAGGTGATAATAATATGTTGTTAGAGATGGATGGCTCTAGGATGACTTATGTTTCGCATACCACCATAAACTTTATGTTTACAAGGGATGAGGCGTTTAATTTAAATATGTACAATCATATTCAGAATCAAATGAAGAGATCAACGCTGATAAGTGAAGTAAGTGAAAGGGAAAGGGCCAGGTTTTTCCGCCTTATCAGAGAAAAAATTGAACATAGAAAAGAAAGTCTCAAAGTATAAAACTTATACATCTTATTGGCTTGGTTTTCGTTATATTTCATAAAATAATACTCATGAAAAAATTACTGACAATTTTCCTACTTTCTTCTGCACTTAGTGGTTGCGATGTATTATCTAATTTGCCGGGTGTTGGTGGTGTAACAGAAGCCGAAGCTGGTGCTGGTATTAAAGAAGCATTAGGCCAGGGATTAGCAAAAGCTGTTTTAAACCTGAATAAAACTGATGGTTTTTTTGGGGATGCAGTTTATAAAATTTTAATGCCGCAGGATGCACAGAAAGTAGTAAATACTCTACGAGATTTAGGGATGGGAAACCTCGTAGATAGAGCTATTCTGGCCATCAACCGTGGTGCAGAAGATGCGGTAGGTTTTGCCAAACCTATTTTTATTGATGCGATAAAAACCATGACACTTAGTGATGCAATCGGATTGGTACGTAATGGCGACACCAGTGCAACACATTTTTTCAGGGTTAAAACAACCGACAGGCTGATAGCAGCTTTTTTACCGGTAATAAAATCGTCGTTAGACAAAGTAGACGCAACAAAATATTATGGTGATGTAATTAATACGTATAATAATTTCCCTACTACATTTAAGAAAATTAATCCTAATCTTTCCAGTTTTGTTACACAAAAAGCAACAGATGCTCTCTTTGATCTGGTTGCAAAAGAGGAATTAAATATCAGGCAAAATTTTGCGGCAAGAACTTCAGATCTGTTACGAAAAGTGTTTGGCGGCAGTATCCGATAGAGAGGACGCAACGAATAACTTAAAATAACGTCAAAATAGCTCCTATTTCTTTTCTTTAAAGAATAACAGCATTATATTGGCATTAATTATTTTAATTCAAATAATATGAAAACATTTATTACAGCACTTGCTTTCCTTTTTATTTTACCAATAACTTCTGATGCACAATTAAAATTACCTAAGATATTAGCTGGTAAAACAGGTTCCGGTGTTTCGGAAGATGAAGCTGGACAAGGTGTAAAAGAGGCCTTGTTACAAGGCGTAACAACGGCTGTACTAAATCTTAATAAAACAGATGGTTTCTTTGGTAGCGATATTTATAAAATGTTTTTACCGGAAGACGCATTAAAAGCTGAAAAGACATTGCGTAAAATTGGAATGGGTGCACAGGTTGATAAAGCTATTCTATCCATTAATCGGGGTGCAGAAGATGCAGTAGCATTTGCTAAACCAATTTTTATTGATGCGGTAAAAGAAATGACTTTGAATGACGCATTAAAAATTATCAGCGGACCAAAAGATGGAGCTACTAATTATTTTAAAGAAAAAACAAAGCAAAAACTATTGGTAGCTTTTGCACCTTCTGTTCAGTCGTCACTTGAAAAGGTAGATGCTACAAAATATTATGCTGATCTTGCAACAACCTATAATAAGTTACCTACTAGTTTTAAAAAAATAGATCCTGATCTTACTTCTTTTGTTGTTGGAAAGGCTGTAGATGCTTTATTTGATCAAGTGGCAAAGGAAGAAGCAAATATCAGAGCTAATCCATTAGCAAGAGGATCTGATATTCTGAAAAAAGTATTTGGCGGAAGCAAATAAGACTTAATCAGGAAAAATACTCCAGAACAATAAAACAAGCCTTCTTCTAGGGTCATTAATACCGTAGTCGTTTACTTTTTTGTCAGGGAATTTTTCTCCTTTTCCTTCGAAGAGATAAAGAATGTTTTTAATGGTTTTTCCATCTGCTGACTTTCCAACAGTGAAAGTCTGTAATAGCTTTATGACAGATTCTGCTCTTGCTGTTGATAGTTCATTATTTAGGTCTTCATTCGTCAAAGGTTTTTTGCCAGATAGCCTCATCCGTTCTACAATTTTTTTATACAAGTGCGACCCTTCACTGATGGTTGTGGCATCAGCATATCCTTTCGCTGTAATTACCAGCGACATTGGAAAATCCGGATATTTATTAATGAAATAATCAATTTCTTTAGTCACCGGCTCAAACATTTTTCCAATAGTAAAAGCCACAGCCGGAGAAAGATTATACTGGCCAGGTCCGAAAATTACATCCTGCTCGAGTTTTACAACAGTGTTTCGGTTAATTAGCTCCGTAATTAATGAAACTTTATCGTTGATTAGTTTTTCTGTCCTGCTGGAGAAGGTTAATGCTTTTTGAAGACGAAGCCAGTCACTTTTATTTACTGACACATCGCCAATAAGAATTTCGTTCTGCCCGACAATTTTATCAATTTCTTCATTGGTCATACCAATGAATTTTTTAATTTTATAACTGGCAGTATCACTTATTTCATTTTCATCTTCCTTTTGCTGACGTTGCTTATCAAGTTCTTTTAATTTCTTACTGTGGTTGAGCAACAGTGTGTCAACTTTTGCCAAATCCTGTTTATGTGTTGTTACTTCTCTTTGCGGTACACAAGAGAAGAGATTAACTGCAATAACAATAATAAGCAGTAGGTGTTGTTTTTTTATATGTTTCATATAACAACATTTAATGGTGCTTACTAAAGGTAGAAAAGTATTAGCAAAAAAAGAATATTAAGAACTGGCTAATAAAACCTGCCAGGCAGCGGCGACATTTCCGGAGTCAAGCATTTTTTGCGCATACAAATGAAGCTCTTTTTCCATTTCTTCAGGATTAATGCTATAGTACTGAATAATTTGCTTCAGATGTGTATCGTCAAAAGAAGGTTCGATTGCAGGAATTTCTTGTACATTGGCCAACTGACCAAGATCATTTCCTGATAGATATTTACTGGTGCGAATGGAGGCAGGGAGAGCATCAATGCCAATCCCTAATTGGGTATTTGGTTTTGCTACTTGGAAAAGATTGGTCTCATCCACTTTGCAATACCAGTCGCCACCTAATCTGGCAACATGATTTATTTTTCGCTGGTCTATTTTCTTGTTTTCATCCAATAACGTATCATCAATATGCATAACCAGCACTTCGCAGATAACTAAATTTCCGGCACCACCTTCATTACCCAATGCTTTTATTTCAAGCACTTTGCACTCTAATTGCACTTTGCTTTCTTTAACCATTGGTGGTTTCACTTTTGTTGCGGCAATAGCTGTAAAACCTGCTTTGGTAAACTCGTTTACTTCTTTTGGAAATTCGCAGCTTGCTAAAGATGTTTGTTGCACCATATCGTAGGTGACAATATTGATAACTACTTCCGGAACTTCCAATACATTTTGTAAAGTGTGTTTGGTGGTATTATCTCTTACCCTTCTTGCTGGAGAAAAAATAATCACTGGCGGATTAGAAGAAAACATATTAAAGAAACTAAAAGGGCTGAGATTTACATTACCAGCTTTATCAATGGTGGATGCAAAACAAATAGGCCTGGGAGCAATTACATGTTGTAGGTAGTATTGCTTTTCAGCTGGCTTCAGTTCTTGTAAGTCAAGGATCATTATAAATAGTTTTCTTCTTTCAGAATCAGTTCTATCTTTTCCATCAATATATCACAATTGTGAGGTGTATTAAAAAGCATACCCACAAATATTTTCTTTTCAGGAATGAATTGAAAATTTGCTCTGAAGCCACCCTGACTGCCGGTATGGCCGATACGTTCAAGTCCGTTAATTGCTTTTGTAATAAACCAGCTATACCCATTGTTGGGTTCTTTCTCACTGCTCCAGTTGTCAAAACGTTTTACCTGCATACTTCCAGCAATTATTTCTTTATTTAAGAAAGCTGGTTTTTGTAATGCCAGATAATATTTATGCAAATCAGTTACAGAACACCAGATGCCGCCATTACCTGCGGCACTAAAGGTTGGCTCTTCACCATAATCGAGTTCTTTGAATATTCTATTTTCTTTTTCATAACCATGCGATACACCTGTCTCAGGATGCGAACCATCTGTAATATCACTTTCTGTCATATTTGCCTTAGCAAAAATTTCAGTCTGTACAAATTGCTGCCATTTGTTTCCCGTTATTTTTTCAATAATAAGTGCTAATGCATTAAAGGCCGGATTGCTGTATTTGTAACGACTGCCGGGTGCAAATTCTAATTTATCTGCTTGATGAACCGGTGCAAAATTTTGTTCATCATCAGCCGTTAAATAGTAGTCATGATTTTTTGATACTTCTCTGTTATCCGGCAAGCCACTTACATGACTTAGCAAATGTTTTATTTGAACCTGTTGAGCAATTTCTTTATTCTTGAAATCGGGAAAATATTTTAGCATGTTATCATCAAGGCTAAGAAGGTTTCGCTGTTGAAGCAACAGGATAGCATTGCTGACAAATGTTTTACTTACAGAACCGGTGTTGAAGATAGTGTGTGGTGTTATTAGTTCTTTTGAATTAATATCAGCTATTCCATATCCTTTACTAAAAATGATTTGCTCGCCTTTAGCAATAAGCACAGCGCCGCCGGGTTCAGCTGTTTTTATAAAAGATGAAAATAGTGAATCAATTCTTGAAGAAATATTTTCCTGTGCCATTAACTGTAATGCATTAAATGAAAGCAGTAATAAGAAAACATATCTTATTCTTTGTATCAAAATTTATATATTTTTCTTTTGCTGTAGAATGCTCCAATCCGTTTCTTCTGCTACAATGGTGTTACTCAGTTTGCCCAACCCGTCAATTTCCATTTCTACCACATCACCAGCCTGCAACCACTGTTCAACATATTCAGGATCGTTTAATTTCCCCGTTCCGTTTAGTTCTAAAAAACAACCAGTTCCTACGGTGCCGCTACCAATCACATCGCCGGGATAAAGATCAACACCATAAGAAGCTCTTTCAATTATTTCTGCAAAGGTCCAATCCATATCACCTACGTTCCCTTCGCTAACTTGCTTTCCGTTGACCCAGCACTTCATATTCAGGTTCCATCCATTACCGGTATGGTTTTCTTTAGCAGGTATTTCAAAAGAATGTAATTCATCTAACGTAACCAACCACGGACCAATTACCGTAGAAAAATCTTTTCCTTTTGCAGGACCAAGGTTCAATTTCATTTCTTCCATCTGCAGGCCTCTTGCACTTATATCGTTCATGATCATCAGTCCGCCGATATATTCATGAGCGTCGGCAGCTTTTATATTTCTGCCATGCTTACAAATAACAATGGAGGCTTCCAGTTCAAAATCTAGCTTATGAAAATGATCGGGCATACATTTTATATCGCCGGGCCCGGAGATGCTATGATGATTGGTAAAATAAAAAATTGGGAACTGATCGAACTCCGGTATCATATCTACTTTACGGTTTTTTCGGGCAGAAGCCACATGCTGACGAAAAGCATAACCATCTCTGCAACTTTGCGGAAAAGGAACTGGTGCCAGCAATTGCAAATCTTTTAATGGAACACCTTTACTGCTGGATCTTGTTCCTTCTTTTAGCATTAGTTCGCCTGCCTGAGCCTGCGCAAACGATTCTTCCCAATAATTTAAAAACATATTCATACTGTTGGGAAGATCTGGGTGCAGTACATCCATATCATACACCATATCATTTATTAGTACACCTAATTGTTCATGTTCGTCTTTTATGTAAGAAACCAGTTTCATATTACTATTTTTTATTAGCCGCTAAGGTAGTTAATTTGATAAGTTATGTTTTTGTATATTGAAGATTAAATTACCGGACATGAAAAGAGCCTCTATTATTTTTTTAGTAGTACTATTTTTTTCTTTTCATAAAAAAGATGATAAATCAGCCTGGATTCGTATTAATCAATTGGGATATACAACCAAGGGAGTAAAACAGGCGGTTTGGTGTTCGAAAGAATCAAAATCAGTTCAAAAATTTTATTTGCTTGATTCCGCCTCACAAAAAGTAATATTTGAAGCAAATGCTGAAAAACCAATGGGAGCTTACGGGCCTTTTGCACAAACACAAAGACTGAATTTTTCAGGCTTTACTGCTCCCGGAGTTTATAAATTAATTGCCGATGGAGCAGAATCTCCTTATTTCAGAATTGGAGATGAAGTGTACAATGGTGCTGCTGATTTTTGTTTACGGTATATGCGGCAGCAACGTACCGGTTTTAATCCTTATTTAAAAGATAGCTGCCACACACATGATGGCTATGTATTGTATGGCGAAAAAGCAGGTATCAAAGACAGTACACATATTGATGTTGTCGGTGGCTGGCATGATGCATCGGATTATTTGCAGTATTCAACTACCTCTGCCAACGCAACCTATCATTTGCTGATGGCTTACCGTGATTTCCCCGAAGTGTTTACAGATGAAAAACAAGCCAACGGACTGGATGGTAAAAACGGAATGTCGGATGTATTGGACGAAGCCAAATGGGGGCTGGACTGGTTATTAAAAATGCATCCGAAAGATGATTGGATGTTTAACCAGATCGGCGACGACCGGGACCATATCAGTATGCGGATTCCAAAACTGGATAGCCAGTATGGAAAAGGATATGAACGACCTGTTTATTTTGTTAGTGGCGAACCACAGCAGCGGGGAAAGTTTATGAATGCAACAACGGGAACAAGTTCAACGGCGGGGAAGTTTGCAAGTGCTTTTGCTTTAGGGAGTTCAATCTTTAGGCAAGAATTTCTTAGACATAGAGAGTTGACTGAATATTATAATTATTCATCAATATTAATAAGAAAGGCAAGTTCCGCATTTGCTTTAGGTTATTTTAATCCTGGGTATACACAAACAGCTTCTGTAAAGTCACCTTATATATATGCAGAAGATAATTGGGCAGATGATATGGAATTAGCAACTGTTTCACATTATAATGCTGAAGACCTTCATTATAGAAATTATAATTTCACTGAAAACTATGCGGATTCATTGGCAAAATTGGAACCAATAACTCCATGGCTTGGAAACGATACCGCAAAGCATTATCAATGGTATCCTTTCATCAATATTGGCCATTATGAATTAGCCAAACTATTAACGGATAAAAAAAGAGATACAATCGTTGGCTACTACAAAGAAGGCATCGAACGAGTCTGGAACATAGCAAAACAAAATGCATTTTACCGTGGCATACCATATATCTGGTGCAGTAATAATCTCACCACTTCTTTTGCCATTCAGTGTTATTGGTACAAAGAGTTAACTGGTGATAAACAATTTTCAGCATTGGAACAGGCCAATTTCGATTGGCTATTTGGTTGCAATCCATGGGGCACTTCTATGGTATATGGTTTACCATCATGGGGCGACACTCCGGAAGATCCGCATTCAGCTTTCACTCATATAAAAAATTATCCAATTGATGGCGGCCTTGTAGATGGCCCTGTGTATGGAAGTATTTATAATAATTTGATTGGCATTCAACTCTATCAGCCTGATGAGTATGCTGCATTTCAAAGTAATCTGGCAGTTTATCATGATGACTATGGCGATTACAGCACCAACGAGCCTACAATGGATGGAACAGCTTCATTAATTTATTTACTGGCTGCGAAGGAGGCAGAAACAAAGCCAAAAAAGTAACGGCCTCCGGTGTAGGAGGCTTTTCTTACAGTCATGGAGCAATCATTCGAGGCGATACTACAAAAAAGAACATTGCTTTAGTTTTTACAGGGCATGAGTTTGCTGATGGTGGAAAAATAATTACACAGACTTTAAAAGATGAAAATCTAAAAGCATCTTTCTTTTTTACGGGAGATTTTTACCGAAATAAAAACTTCAAATCTGTAATTAAGAAATTGAAAAAAAATGGTCATTATCTTGGTGCTCATTCTGATAAACATTTATTGTACTGCGACTGGAATAAAAGAGATAGCCTTTTAGTTACAAAAGATGAATTTGAGAATGATCTATCAACCAATTATAAAATGATGGAACGTTTCGGGTTTAAAAAAAGTAATACTCAATATTTTCTTCCACCTTACGAATGGTACAACGATAAGATAACTGAGTGGACAAAAGAAATGGGTTTGCAACTTATCAATTTTACTTCCGGCACCAGGAGCAATGCAGATTATACAACACCTGATGAAAAAAATTATCGCAGCAGCGAAGAGATATATCAATCCATAATAAATTGTGAAAGCTCAAACTTAGCAGGATTGAACGGATTTATGCTTTTAGTACACATCGGTACAGACCCAAAGCGAACTGATAAGTTTTATAACCGGTTACCCCAACTTATTGCAGCATTAAAGGCCAAAGGCTATCAGTTTCAGACAGTTGAAGGGTTGTTAAAAGCTGACTAAAATCAACCCAAGCGGTTGTTTTCACATGTTCCCGTTTTCTTATCTTTGCGCCTATGGAATTCGAAAAAATTCATAATAAAGGTCAGGCTCAACTTTTTAAGAATCCTTATCTGGAAATGCTGACCAAAACCCACCCATTAGTTATTTGGGGAATGTATACTCCTGTAATGATTTACATGGCGTACTATAGCGGTACTATCGGATTTACAACGGGAAGAATTGCATTAACATTTCTGGCCGGAATGTTCTTTTGGACATTCTTCGAATACTTAGCACATCGCTTCTTATTTCATATGATTGCCAATAGCGGGAGGGCGAAGAAATTCATTTATACATTACATGGCAACCATCATCATTTTCCAAGAGATAAGCAGCGGTTGTTTATGCCGCCAGTTCCCAGTTTAATATTATCCTCTGCTATTTTTGGTTTGATGTACCTGGCATTAAGAGAAAAGACATTTATGTTCTTTCCCGGATTTTTATTAGGCTACCTGATGTATGGCACCATGCACTATGCTATTCATGCCTGGAACCCGCCATTCAAATGGATGAAAGGACTTTGGAGAAATCATCATCTGCATCACTATAAAAATGAACATAATGGTTATGGCGTAAGCTCTACCATCTGGGATCATATTTTTGGTACCATGTTCGATCTCAAAAAGGAAAAAGAAGATAAAGAAAAGGTGAAGGAATTAATGTTTGAGAAAAAAGAGAAATAGACTTACCACTTTTCTTCATCATCAATATCATTGTCCCGCTGACTGAACTGTTGGCGGGATTTTATTTTTTGGAGTTGTCTTTCAATAATTAAGTTTGCAATCAGAGTTGCGGCATTCTCTCCATTATTATTTTCAAGCATT
>Ga0138256_10002659_pt1 | contig 19057 bp, 11 predicted proteins | sample KNB2016incub_MG_FD_105486 | JGI IMG/M metagenome (GOLD analysis project Ga0138256, IMG submission 105486) | Active sludge microbial communities from wastewater in Klosterneuburg, Austria - KNB2014incub_MG | ecosystem: Engineered > WWTP > Activated sludge > Unclassified | place: Austria... | reverse complement strand
TGTTTCGGGCGCATTACCCTTGCCCAATGCATTGAATTATCTTACTTACTCCCTGGCTGCTAGCTTAAATTATGAGATCATGCCGCAAACTTCATTGTATTTGAATTGGCAGCGAGCTCAGCGCGCACCCGATGTGCAGGAATTATTTGCATCAGGCCCGCATTTTGCAACCCGCAGTTACGAAATCGGTCGACTGAATCTGAGCGCTGAGCAAACCAATCACTACGAATTAGGCTTACGCTTTACTGGCAAACACGTTTCCTTTCATACCAATGGTTATTACAAATCGATACAGGATTTCATCTATCTGGAGAACCAGGGATTCTTCTTTAATTTCGCTCCTGATCCGCCTCGTTTCCAATTGACTTGCGCGAATTTAAGAAATTGTCTGCCGGTTTTTGGATATCAGGCCAATACAGCAAATTTTGCCGGTTACGAAGCTGAGATTACTGCTCATCCTCGCTTGGGCTTACCCATCAATCCTCGTTTAACGTTATTTTCTGATTATGTGCGTGGCTGGTTTCAGAATGATGCTTTTGGAGATGTTCCAAGGCTTCCGCCATTGCGATTCGGAGGCGAAATAGGATTCCAGTGGACACAATGGCGAGGCGGGCTACGTTATACCCATGCGCTGGAACAAAATAGACCAGGAATCTTGGAAACTGAAACGCCAAGCTATCATCGATTAGACCTGGATTTGTCTTACGATTGGAAGATGTCCGATCATAGGAAAATTCTTTTCTTCGCAAAACTTTCAAATATGACTAACATGACCATCAGGAACTCGACTTCTTTTTTGCGAAATTTTGCACCTGAAGCTGGCTTTAGCGCGCAAGTGGGGATGAGTGCATCATTCTGATTTTTACGATCTGGTGCACATAAATTTTTTATTCTAGATCCGTCGTGAATAGTACCCAGCGACACAAGTAGGGGGGTACTCAATTCAAAAAGATCAGAGTCCCGCTTGCACTGCAATTGCATCAAATTCACCCAATGTAACTACATTGGCACCGAATTCCCCGCCCACTGCGAAGATGTGATTGTCTTTCACGCCAACACAAGCGCCATTTTGATAACACCGTGCATAAAATCCCAGTGCTATGAATGATGTGGTTGTATTTGGAAAGAAGGAAGGGTAATTGGATTCTGCCCAATTAAACAACTTATCAGCTAATGCAGTATCAGTATTTGATTGCAACACACGCCCCGCAACTGCTTGCTGAAAATCCGCCAATGGCAAGCCATTATTGAACATTATCCACAATGTATCAGAAGGTTCAGGGTAAGAATCGGTAATCAACCTTAATTCGACCATGTAGGCGCCAACAGGTGCATTCGGTGTACCTTGACTGGATTCAATAATCCAATCGAGATGAGTGTGTAAAGAACCATCCGGACGAACTTCGCCGACTATAAGCGAAGAAGCACTGCTTACACCGTGTCGATTGAACAAAGTAAATCCTTCGACAGTTCTCGGAATGCAAAATACCTGCCCACAATCTTGATTAGGCTGCAAATCCAAACCGCCAGCCAAACGAATCTGAATGCCTTCCGGTGCTAATGACCATTGACGTTTTTCTGTGTTCCAATAACTCAAGTGACCGCTGGCAAGGTATCGAACCCGATCTCCGGCTGTCATTTCACCCGCGATTCCTTCGAAACCTGGACTATCGATCGCGGTACGGTCAGGAAAGATGCTGAATTCTGAAACGTAAATCGGAGTGCCAGTCAGTTGATCAATCGGCATTTGTCCGGCAGGTAACCCAAGTGTTTCCGGTTTAACTAAACTGCATCCTTTTTCAGGGCGACAAAAACTTGCTTGCACACGTTGGTCGGCAATTCTGACTTCGATATGCTGATGCAATTCACCGGCAAATAGTGTCAGGGGATTCGATAAGCAAATTCCACTCAACAGTCTAATGACTACAGTACGTAGCGTTATTCGCGGATTCAAAAGGGTATTTCTAGGTGAATGTCTGAATAAATTGATCATATTTAATATTAATTGTGAAGATGGTTGAGTTTTATCGCTTCCACCAAGTGAAACAAAATACGTCAAAAGTATTTCGTAATCACATAGGATGGTGCAAGTACAGCACAAGCCAGCAAGATGCAAATGCATGACAGAATTGAATATCAGTTTTTTGTTATTAGATGCGTGAGTAGTAGGTTAATCCTGATGATCCGGGTCTGATGAATATTTTATCTACTGATTATCCATTAAAACTGCCCGAATGATTCTTCTGAATTATCAGAAAAATTCAATCCGGTGAGAATGCGACAAATTGTCGCAGCAGGTAATTTCGTGGCTTCCGATATACTCGATTAATACCATAAAGTTTCGTAAATCGTATTAGTTTAATCACGCTGATTGAGTATTTAAGTGATGATTTGATCACAACCTAATTTTGGCAATTTATTAATCGATTCTTTCTTTAATCAGATTGTGTCTACTATCCAACGATTATCTCTGTCCACTGATGTGCCTACAAATATTGAAGTATGGCAACTCACGTTAAATTTACAGATGCCTGTATCACACTTAGATTTCTCTCTGTTGAATGAATCAGAGCGGAATCGTGCACTGCGTTTTCGCGCTCATGAAGATCAAGTTCGCTCAATAGTGACACGAGCTGCGTTGAGAAGATTGCTGGCTCAGAAAATTATGCGGCAGCCGGAAAAACTGAATTTTGTGACGAATGAATATGGAAAACCGAGTTTGCAAAGCGATACAGATATTCAATTCAATGTTTCTCATGCCGGTTGTTTTGCATTACTTGCATTTTCTACCGGTGGTTCGATTGGTGTGGATATCGAATCTTGCAATCGCCAAATAGATATTAATGGTTTGGGTAAGTATGTTTTTACTGCTTTGGAACGCAAAGCTAAGATAAAAACAACGACAGATTTCATTCGGCATTGGGTCGCTAAAGAAGCGATATTAAAGGCCTGGGGTGTGGGCATTTCGGAGCACTTGCAATCTATATCGGTTTTGCATGATAGCGAACGCTATCGGGTTGTCTGTGATCGCATGGATTGTCCGACAATCAATGGGTGGGCTATTGAAGCCCCCGATGATTATGCCGCTGCACTGGCGGTTGTCAATCGCGACTGAAAGGTCAGATGGGCTCAGATTATTCACAGTCATGCGAGCTGATTACTTGATCAACTTGGTGCTGATGCGGCAATTTGCCGCATTGCTAATCGATGGAGTTCTGACTGAGAATAGTTAACTAAAATTTCGATGGTAAGTTCTTAAAGAAATATTGCGTCATTTCTGCTCGATTTAATTTTCTAATTTTACAGAACTACCTGCCATTCCAGTTGGTATTTATATTCATCGCTATATTAAGGAGTTCGAAAGCATGTTGTTACGGTCATTCATTCAAAATTTTCTAGTACCCACTTTACTGGCAGGCATTCTTTTGCAGAATGCCAATGCACATACGGTTATTCAACCATCGGAGATTCCTGAAGGGACCAGATCGGATAATTATCTCGTGATTACCCATGGTTGTACTAATGAACCTGTCATTGGTACGAGTGTGGTTTTCCCGGATGGTTTAGATTCAACGATCGTTGCCAATGGAAACCCACATGCTGGTCCGCTGAGTGACTTCATACAAAATTGGGGGGGACTGATTCAAATCTACCAGGATCATTCAATATTCAGCGAGCAAGATGTCAAAAGAGATACCAGAGGTAATGTAGTTGGATTCTGGGCCGGTGGCGGTCGAACGATTGCTTCTCATATTTTTGGCCGTATTCCCTTTGTGACCAGTGCAGCATTGATCAATCCAGAATCCTGTGCCAAATCGGTGAGGTTTGCAGTAGCAGCGGCAGATATTTGTAAAATAACCACTATCAACGATTTGAATACCACCGAGAACGCAGTGAGTTTCTGGATTCCCGCAGTCGGCTCGAAATACGATGGGACGCCAGGAGGGCACGCCTTTGATTTTCCGGTTTACTTTACGATTACTCGTGATCTGGCAACCAATCCATTGCCAGAATCTTGCGGAGCAGGATTGCAGGTCACGGTGAGACCATCGGCCGCACAAATTGATCGCGACATGCCGATCCAGTTCAATGGTGCACAAGTGTGGCCACAGCCCTAATTTATCCTAAGACATCACACCGAATTTAAGGAAAACCGCTATGGCACTTACAGCACAACAACAAACTTCTCTCCTTCAATTGGCACAAGTGATGTTTAATGCATCGCCAGGAGCGACTTATTTGGATGCCCTTGGTGCACAATTGACCGCCGGACAATCTCTAGCGGATTTGGCACAAACTTTGGTAGGAACTGAATTATTTCTTGGCAAAGACTATGCTGATGATTTGACTTCCGAAGCTTTTGCAGAGGCATTTATCAGCGATCTGGTTGGTGGTCACGCTTCTGATGCCAATAAAACGCTGGCGACTGAATATATCGTCAATCGAATTTCTGCGGGAGCAACACAAGGTGAAGTCATTGCAGAATTAACAACTATTTTATCAACTGTTCCTGCATCCAATGCTGACTGGGGAGCGGCTGCCCTTGCTTATAATACGAGTAATGCAGAGAAAATAATCGATAATCTGGTTGGCGATACGGTGACGGCAGATCAAAAAAGCGCGGCAGTTAATTTTATTCTTGTCCAAATGGCTAGTGGACAGACATTGGGTGCCGTGATCAATTCAGGTATCACTTTACTAGATGGCGTTGAACATACTGATCCGGCATGGGGAAATGCAGCCGCATTATTAGATAATCGGATAGAAGTGTCTCGTTATTACTCCATAGAAAAGGGAGGATCTTCAACTAGCTTGTCAACACTGCAGCAAGTCCTGGCTGGGGTCACCGCAGATGCAGCTACGGTTGCGACTGCCAAAACAGCAATCGATAATCTGCTTAATAATTCCGGGAGATCCATTGATTTAACCAGCCTTGATGGCAGCAACGGTTTTCGCCTTGATGGTGTAATCACCAGTGATGATACCGGTGAATCAGTCAGCGGCGCTGGAGATATCAATGGCGATGGCTTTGATGACCTAATTATTGGGGCGCCGCATAATTTTGATGATTTCTACTCCGGCGCCAGCTTTGTGGTATTTGGTAAGGCTTCAGGATTCAATGCTTCGTTACCATTATCCACTCTTGATGGCAGCAATGGCTTTCGCCTTAATGGCGTAGCGGGAGGAGATGCCGCAGGACAAATGGTGAGTAGAGCAGGTGATATCAACAAAGATGGATTTGATGATTTGCTGATTGGTGCACCGCTATCCGATGTTCCGGGACTCGATACAGGTTATAGCTATGTGGTATTTGGTAAAGCATCAGGTTTTGGTGCCACGTTAGAGTTATCCAGTCTCGATGGCAATAACGGATTTCGATTGGATGGCACATTAGATAGCCTGACGGGATGGTCAGGCAGCAGTGCAGGCGACGTCAACGGCGATGGTTTTGATGATTTATTTATTGGTGCGCCACTGGCTGATTTGAGCATAGAAGATTCCGGCAGTGGTTATATTGTATTTGGACAATCCGCAGGCTTCAGCGCCACCATGGATCTGACCAGCCTGGATGGTAATAACGGTTTTCGCATGGATGGATTGGCAGGAGGCGGCCAGTTTGGTAACAGTATAAGTGCCGGTGACATCAACGGCGATGGACTCAATGATTTAATGATTGGAGCCTATTTGGATAGTCCGAATGGCGAGGGCTCCGGTTCCAGTTATGTGATATTTGGTAAAAACTCTGGCTTCGATGCGATATTGGATATCTCTAATCTTGATGGCAGCAACGGTTTCCGTTTGAACGGAGTGGCAGAAGGGGATCAATCCGGTTATTCACTGAGTACCGCGGGTGATGTCAATGGTGACGGGTTTGACGATATTATTATCGGTGCCAATTATGCCGATGCAAATGGCGAAAACTCTGGTGCCAGTTACGTCATTTTTGGCAAAGCTTCTGGCTTCGATGCAACAGTGGAGTTATCCAGTTTGGATGGTAACAATGGCTTTCGTCTGGAAGGCGCAGTAGCTGGCGATTACTCCGGTAGATCAGTCAGTACTGCGGGTGATTTCAATGGCGATGGCTTTGCCGATTTGATCATTGGTGCTTTTGGTGCAGAACCGAATGGTCAAGATTCTGGCTCCAGTTATCTGGTATATGGCAAAGCTTCAGGCTTTAGTGCTTCTCTCAATTTGGCTGACCTAGGTAGTAGTGATGGTATTTTGCTGAATGGGTTGGCGGCTGGCGATTCTTTGGGCAAATCTGTTAGCAGCGCAGGTGATGTGAATAATGATGGATTTGATGATTTAATCATTGGAGCGCCTTTTGGAGATGGGAGTATTCCTAATACAGGTGTTGGTTACGTAATATTTGGTGGTGTTTTTGGTTAATTGGAGTTAATTCCTAACCTTATCCTGCAGACTATTTCCAGACCGAATGATTGTTTTTTGCTTATGTATCGAAAAATGATCTGATCAAGATCGGTTTTGAAATTTTTATAGTGCTTTCAGATGAATTCATCTGAGAGCACTAAATTCATCCAGAACGGCTTGCGATTTGTATTTTTGACAAAGATTCCGCCATTGATACTAAAGCTTTATGCACCTGAGATTCCAAGGATTGCTGCTGAATAGTTTATGTGAAAACTGGATACGAAGCAGTGATTGAGCAAATTTAAGTTGCTGACTGAGCATCCGGTCATCGGGCCGTCACTTCGTGAATAAGCATGCATCCGGATCCAATTGATTTACTGGAATTCGGATGCATGGCTAGATGGCTAGATAGCTAGTATTTTTTAGTGATCGTCATGACGTTTGATCCACCAATCGACATTCTTTTGATTAAAGTGATGACCTTTTTTATCAACTGAGATGGGGCGCAAAAACTGATCAATATCTTCGCGGGAAGGGTAGATGCCAATAGTTTCACCACTTCCACAGCTACTAGGCAGCGGTTTTTTATTCAAATCACGTAACATGCTCACCGTTGGTGCCCACTGAACTTGTGTCTCGCCTAAGCGTTCTTTAGTCCAATTCTCGGTAGTGCCCAATAACCATCCTGTGACAGTATTAGGCTGGCGGGGAGTGCTGCAGAACTGTGCTGCGGGGAAAAAGTATTGTACTTCCTTGACACAAGATTCGGCGGGAATTTCCGGAAAAAACATGGTAGCCATGATGTCCGCATCATTATCGTTGGGATGATCGCCAACCCAGACCAGAGCGCGTGGTATGTTTTCGCCTGTCGAGGTCTTGCCCATAATCGGATAGACCCGATTTAAGGCTGCTTGTGCAAAAGGTTTTACAAACGAGATAGCCCAATCATAGCCGTTAGCGTCTGGTGAAGCCGGACCCAGTTCCTGGTATGCCGGATCAAAATTTGGGAACTCCCATGGACCGGGCAATTTAGTATCGACTCGTTTAACAGTCGCGCCGGTCGGTATGACGACGGTCAATTGGCGAGTTGAAACACGTCCCGTGCCTTCTTCGTGACTACATGCGTGTTGGACATTGAATCGAACAGGTCCGAAGGCGCCATCCTGATAATAAGGCCAATCGCTTTCTTTACTTTTTTCGTAAAGCCCGCCACGATCATAGACGGGAAACTGGGTGTACATGTGTGCTTGAGAACTCGATATCAGTAATATCGATGCAGCGCATGCTGCGATTTTTAATTTTGTTAATTTTTTCATTAATGCCCCTTTAAAACACAGACTGTGTGTTTTTCCATATTTTTTTGATAAAAACATCGATTAGTTAATGTGGTTGTTGCTTGTTGAATCGATTCAAAAAATGAACTGTTTTATCAGTCAGACTTCGATTCAATTTAAATGTTGATAGAGTTAGTCAACTAAATCAATGCGACTAAATGTCACATGTGACAATCTGTCGCAGAAAATTCTTTCAGATAATTTCTTTGATTAAATGGGTTCAAGCGACTGATTGTAGGCAATGGGTACATTTGCTCATTGCTTGATTTGCTCAGGGTGGTTTTGACCGCTATTTTCATTAAATAGATGTGACATTATGTCGCATTCCAAACTACCTTCATGTCACGCATAATTCAACGCGCATTAATCAAGAGGCTGACCATCAGCCGGCATCATGAATTCAAGCATAACCCTTACTCATCTTTATCTGCGTCATTACTGCGAACTGCGCAACTTTTTGTTGAGGCGTGTAGGTTGTCGCGAGATTGCGACTGAATTGACACAAGAGACCTTTATTCGCGTCATGGTCTACCCCGGCGAATCTATCCTCAATGCACGGGCCATGTTATACCGCATCGCGAGTAATTTGGTTATCGATTATCATCGCGCTCATGTGAAACATCCGGAATACGTGTGTATTGATGAGCTTCCTATACATGATTCACCTGTATGCAATTTAACTGATCCTGCCAGGGTGATATATGCAAGACAGCTTTTGGAAAAGTTATGTCGTGCCATTGAAGGATTGCCACCGCAATGCCATCGCGCATTCATCTTGCACAAATTTGATGGCTATACTCACGTTGAAATTGCTGAAAAATTAGGTGTTTCACGTAATGCTGTAGAAAAATTATTGATTCGTGCCCTTGTGCAACTGCGTCAAGTATTCACTTAATGGAAAAATCGCAACACACACGGCAGCCGCAGTCCTTTGATCAAAATTCACTGACTGAACAGGCGGCTGCTTGGTTCTTGCGCATGCAGCACAATGATTGCAGTGACGCTGATCAACAAGCGTTTGCAGACTGGTTGGCGGAGAGTGAGGCACATCGTAATGAATATCAACAATATGTTCGGCTTTGGCATAGCCTTGATCAATTAGAACGCAAACCAATTCAATCATCTACTAAGAAATCTCGACTGACCGTTGCCTGGGTCGCTTTGTTGATTGTGCTGTCAGGTTCCTTGCACTGGCTTACCCGACATGAGGAATTGATTACGACAGCAATCGGAGAACGTCAGCAAATTGTTCTGATGGATGGCACCACCATCGACGTGAATACGGATACCGTGCTGCGAATGGAGTTATTTGGATTGACCCGACAGGTAACGATAGAGCGGGGTGAAGTTTCATTCAAGATAGGTAGCGAACGCTTGCGTCCATTTGTCGTTCAATCCGGGCATGGTACCTTGCGAGATATCGGTACCGAGTTTAATGTCATGCGGCAGGGAGACAAGACCACCGTCGCGGTGTTGGAAGGCGCCGTTGAAATCAAATTGCATGCTCAGATTGATAATATCAAAACGCTATACGGCGGACAGCAACTCACTTATTCTGCAAACGATTTGTCTGACATTTCTGCGGCCAATTTTGAAACGATCATGGCTTGGCGCAAAAACAGATTGATTTTTCGCAATACCCCACTGAACGAAGCCATTCGACAGATTAATCGCTATCACGAACGCCCAATTAGACTGGCAGATTCACAGCTAAACAAGTTAATAGTCAGCGGAGAATTCAATTCGTCCGATCGTGCCGGGTTGATCGAGGCACTCAAAGTGCTGTTTCCACTCCACAGCACCGAACAGGATGAGATGACTGTGCTTTCATTTAGAAACTAAATAATTCAAGTAGTTATCAATTAATAAATTTTCTATGTCAGGTGTTTCTTTCTATTTTCGTCTTATTGATTAGTAAAGCTGTTTCTTGGCTGAAATTAATAAGAAAAAATCAGGAGAATGAATGCAGAAAATTTTATGGATGCTGGGATTGGTTATGTTCCTAGGAAATGCGCAAGCGCAAAGTAGAACAATCGATATTCCTGCGCAGGATTTGTCAGATGCGTTACATACTTTATCCAATCAAACTGGTATACAGTTATTGTTCACGGCAGAAAATCTAAAAGGAATTCGCAGTCAGGCCATCAATGGTTCTATGAATGCCGATCAGGCACTGGCGCGTTTGTTGCAGGGAACACCATACATTCATCTGGCAAGCGGAAAAGATACTTATGTCATCAAAGAATCTGGAGAAAAAGCAGCGGCACCCAAGTCAACGATGTTGCCGGAAATCATGGTGCGGAGCGCTAACGAACCAGGATCACCGTTCAATAATCAGTTTATTCGCGCTCATACCACAACGGCTACTAAAACTAATACGCCTATCATGGAGACGCCTTTTTCCGTTCAGGTATTGCCACGCCAGATATTGCAGGATCAACAGGCAATCCGGCTCGATTCTGTCTTGCAGAATGTCAGTGGTGTGACGCATATGCCTACCAATCAGGGAGGATCGGATGGGTTTGTAATTCGTGGATTTAATAGTGATACCACATACCGTAACGGTGTTTTTATGCCCAATTCTCTGGGAGGGGGGACGGTTAAGCGAGAAATGGCTAATATCGAAGAGATTCAGGTTCTTAAAGGACCAGGTTCCATCCTGTTCGGTCGTGCCGACCCTGGAGGGATCATCAATACGGTGACCAAGCAGCCATTGGCGACCCCGTATTATTCGCTGCAACAACAAGCAGGCTCTTTCGATTTTTATCGTACAACAGTCGATGCGACTGGACCCCTGACGAAGGATGATCGATTGCTCTATCGTCTGAACTTGTCTTATGAAAACTCAGGCTCATTTCGTGACTTCGTCAATAATAGATCCGTTTTTATAGCGCCCGTCGTAAAGTTGAATATAAGCCCGCAAACTCAGGTAACTGCAGAACTTGAATATCAAAGCTTCAAAAATGTGGCGGATCCAGGTATACCCAATGTGGGAAATCGTCCTGCTGATGTTCCTCGTAATCTTTTTGCAGGCGAGCCCATTAATAATAGAAATAACGGAGATCGATATTTCGTCGGCGTGAATTGGTCGCATATGATCAATAATGATTGGACGATTTCGCACCGCTTATCCGCAGAACTGATGGATTATAATTCCAACTCGTTGTTCTGGTTTACTCCTGCCACAGCCAATGGCTCATTAGAGCGGTTTTTTAACAATGCGCCGATTAATCATTCGAATCGATATCAAACTTCGGTTAATTTAACAGGTCATGTAACCACTGGAATACTCAAGCACACGCTTCTATTTGGCTACGATTACATTTTTCTTGACGACAAGATCAGAGGAAACAATTGCTGTGCATCTGCCCCAGCATTTAATATTTTCAATCCGATTTATTTGGCTGGTCGACCAATTCTTGATTCCAGCAATAATTCCAATATGGGTTTTACACAGTCGTGGCATGGTGCCTATTTTCAGGACCAAGTTAAATTACCCTATAACTTTCACGCAATGGGGGGATTTCGCTACGATAATGCGGTTGGGCGAAATACTGTCACAGATCTGACAACTTCAGCGGAAGATCGGTTTACACCGCGTGGTGGTTTGTTGTGGCAACCTATGCCGTGGTTGTCTTTGTATGGCAGCTATACTGAAAACTTTGGCGCATCGAATACATTATTTAATACTGATGGACAGAGACTGCCACCGCAAACAGCTCAACAATGGGAAGCAGGTTTGAAAACCGAATTCTTGGATGGACGACTCAGATCGACTTTTTCATACTTTGAATTGACCAAACAGGGTATCGGCGCACCTGATCCGACTAATCCTTTTCGCTCTAGAGCCATCGGTGAAGCGGAAACCCGTGGCTTTGAATTTGATGTGGCAGGTGAAGTCTTGCCTGGTTGGAATTTAATCGCTACATACAGCCATTTACCTTTTGCCAAAATTACTAAAGACCGTGGCACTGAATTTGATCTTGACGGTAATCCTATTGGGACCAATTTGGGTAATCAGGGGAAACGCCTATTTTTAGCAGCTGAACATACTGGCACTTTATGGAGTACCTACGAATTCCAAAACGAAATGTTGCGTGGATTAAAACTAGGAGGGGGAATTCAGGGGATTGGAAAACGACAAGGCGATCCAGGCAATACTTATCGGTTACCGGCATTTGTGATTGGTAATTTAATGGCAAGCTATCAAGTTAAAATCTTGCATAAAATGCGTCTTACCGCCCAACTCAATGTGTTGAACGTGTCTGATGAAAAGTATTTCGTCGGCACTAACAGTGGAAGTTTTATTACAGTCGGTGCACCTCGTACTTTTATGGGTTCGCTGCGTATTGATTATTAGATGACTTGTGGAGTTTCGAGATATCGCTTTGAGGATGGAGCAATTTGACCGATTACTCCATCTTGTTGTCTGTCCGAAAGTCATCAGTGTACTGCTGACAGAAATACTGTCATAGACGATTAATTAGGCAGGGCGCCTAATTATTCAATAATCCACAATTTTTGTACATAAATCCTCTCAGCAGGATGGACAACACGACAGTACAAACTTAGTTATATACACTGCGACAAAATGTCACATGGTTTCTATCCACAGTCACCCCTAAAATAGCCTGTGTTGCGCGACCACACTTCTATCTTCCATTAAAAAGATATCTTATCTCCTGGTTTAATATAAAGATGAATGAATGCAAGTAACTAATATTGCTATCCTGGGCACGATTTTTATTTTTTTGGTGAGTATTGGTGGGTGTAAAACTTTGCCGCAGCGAGATCTCAAAGAAGTTGGCGTTGAGATTCCTGCGCATTGGAGTGGGGCGCAAGAATCCGATCGATCCCTGCCCGAACATTGGATAGAAACCTTTGGTGATCAAAGTTTAAGTGATTTAGTACGCAATGCTTTGACTGAAAATTATGAACTTAAAGCCGTCGCGGCAAGGGTAGGTGTCGCCGCAGCTCAAGCACGTATTGATGGATCCAGTCGATGGCCACAACTGTTCTTTTCCGCAGATCATCAGCAAGTTCAAATTCGCGAGGCCGGTTTTGGATCATCTAGATTTGGCGTTTTTGAAGCTTTGTTTGGTTTGAGTTGGGAATTAGACGTATGGGGTCGAATACGCGATCAACAGCAATCGACAGCGCAAGAAGCAAAAGCTACCGTGGCCGATTTCCAGGGAGCTAGGCTATCTTTGGCTGCCAGAGTAACCCAGAGTTATTTTGAATTAATTGAAGCTAAACTGCAGTCGGTAGTGGCAGAACAATCGATCAATGATCGACGTAAAATTGCTGATTTTGTGCAGGGTCGTTTTCGACGCGGCTTGACGCGTGGCCTTGATTTGCGCTTGGCACTCACGGACTTGGCCAATGCAGAAGCACAATACATGCGAGCGCGCGATCAAATGCAAATCATTGCCAGGCGATTAGAAATTCTGCTGGGGCGTTATCCAGCGGGAGATTTGATGGAAACAACGAGTTTACCTGAACTTCCGGTTGCTATTCCTGCTGGCTTGCCTTCTGAGCTTCTGGAAAGAAGACCGGATTTAATGGCTGCTTTTGATCGTTTACGTGCAGCGGATTTACGGACCTCCAGTAGCATGAAGCTGCTTTTGCCGCGCATAACGTTGACCGCTGCGGGTGGAACACGGAGTACCGATCTAACGGATTTAGTCGATCCGCGTGCAGTCGCCTGGAACGTGTTTATTGGTCTCATGCAGCCGTTGTTTACTGGTGGACGTATCCAGGGAGAGATTGCCAAAAATGAAGCACGGGCAGAGGAGTCGCTTAATTTTTATAAACATACAGTGCTCAATGCCTTTCAAGATGTCGAAGAAGCTTTGGCTACCGAGGAATGGTTACGAAAGCAGGCAGAAGTTCTCAAGGAAGCCGTCGAACAAACTGAAGCCAGTCAGAAGCTTGCTGTTTATTCTTATCGACATGGTTTGATAGAAATACTGACATTATTGGATAGCTATCGCAGTACATTAAATGCTCAGAGTGCTTATCTTTCAGTGAAGCGGCAATTGCTAAACAATCGCGTTAATCTTTATTTGGCATTGGGCGGCGGTTTTTGATGATGCTATTTTTATTGAATACCGAGATTCAAGCACCTGAACAATTATGAAAATCAATCGCCAATTACTTATCGCTTTATCTATGATAGTGGCTGGAGGATTGACTGCATTTGCTTTAATCAATTCACCTCCTCAAACAGACAGGCAAGCAGTGATCGCCAAATTGCCCTCAGCGCGTGTTGTTAAAGTTGCAATGGAATCCATGCGCATGGATGTGCACTCGCAAGGCAGTGTAATAGCGCATACCGAGATTGATTTGGTTGCAGAGGTGTCTGGTCATGTTATCAAAGTTGCACCCAATTTCGTGGAGGGTGGTTTTTTCAAAAAACGAGATGTATTGATAGAAATCGATCCATCGGACTATAAACTCAGAGTCACTCAGGCCAACGCCAAAGTGATGGAAGCACGCTATCAGTTAGTTCGTGAAAAAGCCGAATCCGAGCAAGCTCGGGATGAATGGGAACATTTAGGGCAAGGGACTCCGAGTCCACTGAGTTTGCGCATACCACAATTAGAGGAGAAGCGGGCCAAGTTGGCAGCGGAGGTGGCGGAGCTAGAGAATGCCAAGCTATTGCAATCAAGAACCAGTATCCGTGCGCCTTTTGATGGAAGGGTGCGCAGCAAATTAGCGGGAATTGGGCAATATATTAGCAGTGGCACGGTATTGGGCAGAGTGTATAGCAGCGACCTGGTTGAAATCCGCTTGCCCATAAACACTTCCGATTTGGCATTTGTAGAATTTCCCGATCTATCCGATCGCAACCAATCGCCTAAGATGGCCAAGGTTACGTTATCAGCATTTTATCAAGGTCAGGATCGTATTTGGCAAGGTCATATCGTGCGTAGTGAAGGGATAATTGATAAAGACACCGGCATGATGGCAGTGATCGCACAAATTCGTGACCCCTTTGGGATTGAAGCCACCAAATCCAGATCGCCAACCGTAAAGGCTACTTCAGTTGTTGGTTTGCCTGTGGGTTTGTTCGTGGAAGCCATAATTGAGGGACGATGGGTAGACCATTTGGCAATCCTGCCGGCGAGTGCGCTAATCAAGAATAGCCAAGTTGCTGTGGTCGATCATCACAATCAATTGCAATTTCGCACGGTAAAGGTATTGAAGCGGGAACGTGAGCAGGTAATGATCTCTGCTGGACTAAACCAAGGAGAAAATGTCCTTGTGGCGGGAATTCCTTATCCGATTGAAGGAATGCAGGTTCAATCGATATTTATTGATCAATCCAGTGATGATGCGGCGATTCGAGCGATAGAAAATAATCCAGATAATCCAAATGAGCAGTCGGTCCCATGAGACTGATCATTTGGTTTGCCAATAACCCTGTTGCCGCCAATTTTCTGATGGTGTTGATCATTGCAGGAGGCATCTTAGGAATTATTTCATCCAAGAAATATACACTTCCTCCAGAACCACAGAATCAACTACAAATCATCGCTGCTTATCCGAGCGCGGGACCAAGCGAAGTAGAACAAGCATTATGCATCCCCATTGAAGAAGCCATACATGAGTTAGAAGGAATCAAGCATATCAATTCGGTTGCACAACAAGCCCAATGTGAAATCACCATAGAATTTGATCCGGCTATTGGTTCAACAAAATTTCAAGCAGCTGTTAAGGCGAAAATAGATGCGATAACAGTCTTGCCCAAAGAAATAGAGAAACTGAATATCCAAGAACTGAAAACAGGTACGCCGGCAGTGATTGTCGTGGTAAGAGGTGAAGCGGATATGTTAACGCTACAACAGCAACGCGATCAATTGAAAGCGCGGCTGAGTAAACACCCTGATATCGGAATACTCACTTCCTGGCCACAGTATCCTTATGAAATAGCGATTGAGGTCACAGAATCCGATTTGCGTCGCTATGCACTGAGCTTTGAAGAGATATCTGAGGCTATTCAAAATGCGTCGCAAAATATTCCAGCGAGTGAATTAAAAAAACTGGATGGAAAATTGTTACTCAGAAGTAAAGGGCAAGCACTCAGTGTTGCTGATTTTGCAGCAATTGAATTACGTCCGTCCTATCAGGGAGCACATCTGCTATTAGGAGATATTGCACAGATTCGAGAAACTGTCGGTGAGCAAGATTTGCTGGTCAGAGTTGATAATCAACCGGCAGTAGAGATTGTCGTCATGACCAAAGATCAGATTAAAACGACTGTCGAGGCCGTTCATCAGGTTATTGCAGAATTTCGTTCCCAATTGCCGCCAGGTGTTGAAGTAACGACATGGGATGATTGGTCGAAATACTATGAGCAATATATATCCATGCTAATGGAAAATGCGATATCAGGTTTTATACTGGTGTTTTTGGTATTGATGTTCACACTCAAATTTCATTTGGCATTATGGGTAAGCAGCGGGATTCTGATATCCCTGTTAGGTGCGCTTTGGCTGATGCCAATAGTTGGTATTTCCTTGAATAGTTATTCAATTTCTGCGCTTATTTTGATATTGGGTGTGTTAGCAGATGATGCCATTGTGGTCGGTGAAAATATTTACACGCACCAGCAGGGTGGACGCTTAGGGTTATCCGGTGCCATCAGTGGCACCCTTGAAGTAACGCCATTGGTCGTCATGATGGTGCTATCTACAATGATTGCCTTTGTTCCAGGGTTATTTCTGCCAGGACTCAGCGGAAACCTGATGTATAACATTTCCCTGGTGATCATGCTGACTTTAGCATTCTCAATGTTGGAAGCATTGCTGATATTGCCTTCTCATTTGGCAACCAATTATTCATCGACCGCAAAACAAAATGTCTGGTCGTCTGCTATTGGCTATATTCAAGAACGTATAGATGCAGGATTACAAAGGTTTATTAATCATATATATATACCGACGTTGCTAGTACTATTACGATTGCGCTATATCACGCTGACAGGATTTGCGGTTGCATTGCTGATTGTTGGCGCACTGGTTCTATCGGGACGTGTCCCAAGTGTTATGGATGCGGAGGTAAACGAGTATTACTTGCTGGCACAGATTGAATTTCCTCCCGGCACTGCACTTGAGCAGGTTGATCACCAGGTAAAACGTCTGGAGGAGATTGCACAGCAAATTCGAGCAGAACTGAACGCGGAGCTGGGTATTAGTGCTTTGGAAGGTGGGTCTGGTGATAGTTTTCAACATATTATTTCAATTCTTGATGAAAACGTAGGTATGGTTGATATCGAGATTGCCATTGATGAACGCATTCGGGCTCGCATGAATGAGATTAAAAAACGCTGGCAAGATCGTTTTGGAGAAGTGCCTTCAAATGCGACGTTGTCTTTCCAGACATTTTGGCCCCGAAATCTTGGCATGCCTGCTACTCAATCTGCTAAAGCGATTGAGTTGAAACTGATGGCGCCGGATACCGCAATGCAAAGCGCTGCCGGGGAGATTCTGAAAGCCAAGCTGTCTTCTTATACAGGAGTTCACAGTATTACTGGTTCTATGCAGGCTGGTAAACCAGAATTGCGCTTGAAACTTAAGCCTGAAGCGGCATTTCACGGATTGACCATGCAAAGCCTAGGTGAACAAGTCCGTCAAGGATTCTTCGGACTCGAAGTGCAGCGATTCTTTCAGGATCGGAACGAGGTTAGAGTAATGTTACGTTTTCCTGCCACGCATCGTCGTTCTTTGGATAATCTGTACAACATGCCGGTCAAGCTACCGAGCGGTGCTACCGCGCCTTTTTCCGTTGTAGCCGAAGCTGTATATATGCCTGGATTTGCCAGCATTACACGCCAGAATCGTGAACGTATCCAACTAATCAGTGCGGAGGTGTACAAAGATGAAGTCGATGTTGAAAACATTCTTGTCGATTTGCGTACGGTGGTGATCCCTGCGCTGGAAGCACAATATCCAGGATTAAGAATTGAACCAGGACAATCCAGGCAGAAACAAGAGGAAACACTATCAAAGCTTTGGGGGTTTGGCGCGTTGGCGATGCTTGGAATATATGCTTTGTTAGCAATCCCCTTGCGTTCGTATGTGCAGCCGCTAATTATTATGCTGGCAATTCCGTTTGGTTTTATTGGTGCTGTATTGGGACACTTGCTGCTAAGAATCCCTTTGACTCTCGAATCTTATGTTGCGTTATTTGCCGTGGGTGGAATTGTAATTAACGATAGTCTAATACTGGTTGAAAAAATTAATGAGACTTGGAAAAAAAATATTTCATTGCATGACGCTGTTCTATTGGCTGGTAAAGCGCGCTTTCGGGCCATCTTTTTAACGACGGCAACTACCTGTTTAGGACTGTTGCCACTCATGAGTGAACAAAGTCCTCATGCCGAGAAAATTTTGCCTATGTCGATTACATTGGCATTTGGCATTATGTTTGCAACTTTCATCACCTTAATTCTAGTACCAGTCAGTTATGTTGTTTTGAGAGAGGATTTAATGGGTGAATTGCCCATAACGGAATACTGTGCGAAGGGACACGGAAAATGCTGGCTGCGGCGATAGAAACGTAAGTATCTATCTTCATAAGGAAAAAAACGCCTGATTGAGTCAGGTGTTGATTCGAAAGAATGGTGTCTCCTTTGTCGAAGTCTTAGGGAAACGCTGATCCCTATCTAAAAAAAGTTTTATAGAATCCTCTTTTCTTCTTCAGGCTTTTTTTCGATGATTGCCGATAATTTGTAGCGAGTTAAATTCAAAAAAGCGGAAAATTTCGCAAAAATTAATAAAATTTCACTTCAAAAAACCGAACGCTGACAAGCGCGGAAAGATTTTCACCTCCTGATTCATTCAAAAAGTCTTTCTATTCTCTAAAAACCTGCTTTTCCGTTCCCAACTCGCCCCGCCACATTGTCCCTACTGGGTGGCTTCGCAACCATGCCAGATCGGTTATGCAAAGGGCGGGGGTTGAGACCTGAGCGGCTCCGCAAAGAGCCCGCGCCGGGAACATACCCGCTTACGGGAACTCAGGAATTCCTACATTTGGCCTTTGGCCAAGCCTCGGAACCTTCTTCTGAGATTCCCTGCTAGTTCTTGTTAAAAGCATTTATTCCTTCGCTCTCGCTACGCTTGAGCGTCAGAGGCAGGCGCATGCCGCGCTTCCTCCTCCTTCGTCGTCGTCATCGGGGCAGCGCAAAAACTTTCCGCATTGGTGCTGGCGTTGAGCGGTGCAGAGACATCGACACCGGAAAACGTTTTAATCGCCTCACAGTGCTTTTTAAACACTCGGGAAGGGTAAAGGGTGGATAAGTCGTATCCGTCAAGCCAAAGGCGGTATGCAATGGCATGGTATGGGTG
>Ga0138256_10002658_pt1 | contig 19061 bp, 12 predicted proteins | sample KNB2016incub_MG_FD_105486 | JGI IMG/M metagenome (GOLD analysis project Ga0138256, IMG submission 105486) | Active sludge microbial communities from wastewater in Klosterneuburg, Austria - KNB2014incub_MG | ecosystem: Engineered > WWTP > Activated sludge > Unclassified | place: Austria... | reverse complement strand
TGCCCGTTATACTGCAACACCAGGAAATGCACAGTTAGAAAAACCCTTTAATCAACTTTTTCAAGGTATTGAATATGCAAATATTTGTATTGACAATATTCCAAAAATGAATTTGTATTCAAATGGCTCTGATAACGAAAAAAAGCAGCTTCAAAGAATGCACGGAGAAGCTTTAACGTTAAGGGCACAGTTTTATTTTGAAGCCATACGTAACTGGGGCGATTTACCTGCCCATTTTGAACCAGCTTATATCTTGGCTGTTGGCAATCCTTTTCCTTCACAGGTTGATAGAGATACATTATACAACAGACTTCTTGCTGATTTGAAAACTGCCTCTGATCTTGTGCCATGGCGAAATGAATTAGCAGCTATTGGGGATCCTTCGGATGAAAGAATCACAAAAGGAACAGTTAAAGCTCTAAGAGCAAGGATCGCATTAGCAAGAGGAGGTTACTCATTAAGAGCCGATGGCCAAATGAAAAGACCTGCGGATTATCTTAGTTATTATCAAATTGCAAAAGATGAATGTAATGATATTATTACCTCTGGCCAGCATACTCTAAATCCTAGTTTTAAAGGTCTATGGAAGACTCAGGTTTGTGGACATGTTCTTAACGATCCAAATGGAGAACTAATGTTTCAGGCAAGTGCAACTGGATTAACTGGTGCAGAAGATTCAAAATTGGGATATTATAACGGACCAAGAGTAAATGCTAAAGGAAATAGCAGTGTCAACCCTTTACCTTCCTATTTTTATTTGTTCGACTCAACGGACTTAAGAAGAGATGTAACAATTACACCTTACTTTGTAGCTGCAGATGGAATAACAAAAATAACTCCAGGCAGTCAGGCATTAGTTTCAATAACTGACGGTAAATACAGAAGAGATTGGATAACAAACCCGGTTATTGACCCCAATAGTGCCGTTCAATATTTGAGTCTCAAATGGCAAATCATCCGTTTCTCTGATGTGTTATTAATGTTAGCAGAAGCAGAAAATGAGATCAATAGTCCAAATGCTGCTGCCTACAATGCAATTAATATGGTAAGAAGAAGAGGATTTGGAAAACCTATCTCTACACCGGATGTCACTGTAGATATTCCTTCTGGCCTTTCAAAAACAGAATTTTTCAAATACCTGGTTAGAGAAAGAGCTTTGGAGTTAGGAGGTGAAGGCATTCGTAAATATGATTTGATAAGGTGGAATTTATTGGGAACAGCAATAACCGAAACAAGAAACAACTTAAACCGTATGGCTATTGCGACTGCAATGACCCAAACAACTTATATGGCCGCTTATCCTTCATATTCTCTAGTAAGCACACTACCTGTTGCTATGTATTTAAAAACAGGGAATACTGCTGATGATTTTAATATTTGGGCAAACTCATATTACAAACCTGCTCCGGCAAGCACTCCAGCAGGAACTACTAAACTTACATGGATTGCATTACCAACAGTTGCTGCTCCACGAAATTCAGTAGGAACAACAGCTGCAGACCGTTTTGCTACAGGGTTTGTGACGGGCAAAGGTGAGTTACTTCCTTTTCCCAACGCAGCAAGAACAGCTAACACCAACTTAATACAAAATCCGAACTATTAAGATTTTTCTCATAGTAGTTTTTAATAATAAGGCTGCATAATTGCAGCCTTATTAAATTACACTCGTCAGTAATAGTAGTTTTATGAAAAAAAATTTTCTATTTTTAAATACAACAATATTATTTGTGTTTGTTTCCTGTGCACAGCAAAATAAAATTGCTGTTACAAAAACAAATGAAACAGCAATTGCGTTTCCCGGAGCTGAAGGTTTTGGAAAGTATACTACAGGTGGACGAGGAGGAAAAGTGTTCATTGTTTCAAACCTGAATGATGATGGTGAAGGAAGTTTTAGAAGGGCTGCTGAGTCAAAAGGAAAAAGAATAATAGTTTTCGCTATTTCAGGAACCATACATCTTGAAACAAAACTTACTATCAAAGGCGATTGCACCATTGCAGGCCAAACCGCTCCCGGTGATGGTATTTGTCTTGCTGATCATTCTGTTGGATTTAACGGCGATAATATTATCGTTCGCTATATGCGTTTCAGAATGGGAGATAAAAATCAGAAAGGTGGTATGCTAGATGGTAATGGTGGCGATGATGCATTCGGCGGTAGCAAAAGAAAAAATATCATCATTGATCATTGCAGTATGAGCTGGAGTACAGATGAAGTATTTTCTATTTATGGGGGCGACAGCACCACTCTTCAATGGAATCTTATTTCAGAGCCACTTAATTATTCCTATCATTTTGAAACAGGCGATAAAGATTATGAGCATCACGGTTTCGGTGGTATCTGGGGTGGCACTCACCTTTCAGCACACCATAACCTCTTTGCCCATTGTGTAAGCCGCAATCCAAGATTTAATGGAACAAGGCTTGGAGCAACTCAGGAATTTGTAGATTTCAGGAATAATGTAATTTATAATTGGGGAGGCAACAGCAGCTATGGTGGTGAGGCAGGTACTTATAATATAATTAACAACTATTATAAATACGGCCCCTCAACAAATAAAAGTGTAAAATTCAGGATTGTAAACCCAACTAAAACTGATGTGCTCGATTTTGGAAAATTTTATGTTGACGGAAACTATGTTGATGAAGCACCAGATGTTACCAAGAAAAATTATCTCGGTGTTGATATGGGAAAAGGGAGTACTGAAGATGATAAAAAAAGGTCAGTGGTGAATGAAGCCTTTACAACTGAAGAATGTGTAACTCAAACTGCCAAAGAAGCATATATGAAAATATTAGATAAAGTAGGTGCAAGTTTTAGAAGAGATATATTGGATGTAAGAATCATTAAAGATGTTTGGAACAGAACAGGGAAATTCATTGATGTGCAGGGAGACTTTCCTCATGGTACAGATTATGAATTAACCGTTACTGCATGGCCTTCCTTACAATCATTACCTGCTCCAGCCGATACTGATAAAGATGGAATGCCGGATGAGTGGGAAAAGAAACATGGATTGAATCCAAATGACCCGGCTGATGCTTCACAAAATAAATTAGATAAACATTATACCAATATTGAAGTGTACATAAACAGTATCGTAAAATGAAAAGACTCCATTTAGTACCAGTTCTATTGGCCATTGTAGCTTTTTCTTTTCCCGCAAAAAAGCAAATAAAAATATTCTTGGCTGGTGATTCTACCTGTGCCATCAAAGAAACAAAAGCGTATCCTGAAACAGGTTGGGGAATGCCCTTTGTCAACTTCTGGGATTCTACTGTAACTGTTGTAAACCGTGCAAAAAATGGGCGCAGTACCAAAACATTTATCAGCGAAGGCTTATGGAAATCAATAGTGGATGAAGCAAAAGAGGGTGACTATGTGATCATCCAGTTTGGTCATAATGATGAATCTAAAGACAAAGCAGAAAGATATGCCACGCCGGATACTTTCAAAATGAACCTGACAAGATTTATTAATGAGGCAAGAAATAAGAAAGCAACGCCAATATTATTCACTCCTGTTTCCAGAAGAAAATTTGACAAAGAAGGAAATGCCATCGAAACACATACAGCCTATTCTGCATTAACAAAAGAAGTTGCCAAAGAACAAAATGTTTTGTTTTTTGATTTGGATGAAAAAAGCAGGGCCTTATACCAGCAGTTTGGAGAAGATAATTCAAAACTATTATTTCTGCAATTACAACAGGGAGAACATCCCAATTACCCTGACGGTAAAATTGATAATACACACTTCAATGAACTCGGTGCAAGGCTCATTGCGCAATTAGTATTAAGTGAGTTGAGAAAACTAGTTCCTGACTTAGCCGAAAGAGTTGTACAACTAAAAACAAAATAAGCATGAAGTGTTTTGTAATTATCTGGATGATTTTTTTCTATTGCAATAATAGCTTTTCTCAACAAAAACTTATTGTGGCAAAAGACGGAACAGGCAATTACAAAACAGTACAAGCTGCCTTAGATGCTGTACCAGCTGGAAACGACAAACCATTTATCATTCATATTAGGAAAGGAATTTACAAAGAGTCTATTATAGTAGATGCAAGAAAAAATTTTGTACACTTAATCGGGGAAAATAAAAACAACACTATTCTCACTTTCGATAATCATGCAGGAACTATATTACCCAATGGTGATACACTAAACACCTGGACTTGTGCTTCTACCTTTGTTTATGGAAATGATTTTCATGCCGAAAATCTAACATTTGAAAACACTGCAGGGTTTACAGCAGGCCAGGCTGTTGGTTTAAGAATTGAAGGTAACAGAGCTTCTCTTTTTAATTGTCGCATTGTTGGCGACCAGGATATTTTGTTCTTGAGCGGAAGTGGTGTAAAACATTTTTTTAAAGATTGTTACATAGAAGGAACTACTGATTTTATTTTTGGTGCGGCAACGGCTGTTTTCAAAAGCTGTCGTATTCATAGTAAAAAGAATTCTCATGTTACTGCAGCATCAACAAACAGCATTATACCTTATGGTTTTGTATTCTTTGACTGTAAATTAACTGCTGATAGCAATATCAGTAAAGTTTCTTTGGGAAGACCATGGTCACCAACAGCCAGTGTAACGTATATCAATTGCTGGATGGACAAACATATTATTGCCGAAGGATGGAACAACTGGAAAAACCCAGCTAATGAAACCACTGCCCGTTATGCTGAATACAATAGTATCGGACCAGGAGCTAATCCAGCGTCAAGAGTAAAATGGACAAAGCAATTAACAAATGAAGAATCGAAAAAATATACATTGAAAAATATTTTAGGCGAATGGAATCCTGAGAAAATTGATTAATTAAAAAGTGAATGAAAAAAATTACTACGACATTCATATTTCTTTTTACCGTTTCTCTTCTATCAGCACAAACCATTTCAAAAGTTTGGGTAGCAGATAACGGTAATGGCACTTATAAAAATCCTGTCATCAACGCAGATTACAGCGACCCTGATGCAATAAGAGTTGGAGATGACTACTATATGATATCCTCTTCTTTCAATCATGTGCCGGGGTTGCCCATTCTACATTCTAAAGACCTAGTGAACTGGAAACTGATTGGTCATGCACTGAAACGTTTAGTACCGGAAGAGCATTTTTCCAAAGTGCAACATGGTGCTGGTGTGTGGGCACCGAGTATTCGTTATCATAATAATGAATTTTATATTTATTATCCCGATCCTGATTTTGGAATCTATTTAATTAAGACAAAAAATATTCTTGGCCCATGGACTGAGCCGTTGTTGGTGGAAGCAGGCAAAGGATTGATTGATCCCTGCCCTCTTTGGGATGATAACAATAAAGTTTATCTCGTTCATGCTTATGCAGGAAGCCGTGCCGGAATCAAATCAATTATTGTAGTAAAAGAATTAAATGCAGCAGGAACAAAAGCTATTACTGATGCTGTAATGGTGTATGACGGTCATGAAAACGATCCAACGATTGAAGGCCCTAAATTTTATAAGCGAAACGGTTACTATTACATATTTGCTCCAGCTGGTGGTGTAAGTACAGGTTGGCAAACCATATTAAGAAGCAAAAATGTGTATGGACCTTACGAAAGAAAAGTTGTGATGGATCAGGGAACTACTTCAATAAACGGCCCACACCAAGGAGCTTGGGTAAATACAAAAACTGGTGAGGATTGGTTTTTACATTTTCAGGATAAAGATGCGTATGGCAGAGTGGTTCATTTACAACCCATGAAATGGATAAAAGATTGGCCAGTGATTGGAGAAGATAAAGATGGTAATGCCCGTCCGAACGGTTCATCCGGGCGGGGAAAAGGCGAACCGGTCATCATTCATAAAAAACCAAATGTTGGGAAAGTATATCCAATAACTACTCCCGAAGAATCAGATGAATTCAATTCTCCAAAACTTGGATTGCAATGGCAATGGCAGGCTAATCCAAAGGAAGGATGGGTTTTTCCAACAGCTTCAGGTTCGCTTCGACTATTTTCTGTCTATCAGCCCGATTCAATAAATAATATCTGGAATCTTCCGAACATACTTGGTCAAAAATTACCGGCTGAAGAATTTATAGCAACGGTTAAGCTGACATTCAACCCAAAATTTAAGAATGAACAATTTGGATTGATAATGTTCGGTAGCGATTATGCTTATATTTCTATAGAAAAAGGAGATGATGGTATTTATATTCTCTGCAAAGAAAATATTGGTGCTGACAAAGGAAACAAAGAAGTAGATAATGCAATATTCCCAGCAAAAGGAAACGAATCTTATTTACAGATAAGAATGGAGAAAAACGGTAAGTATCGTTTTGCCTTCAGTGATAACAATGAAAAATATACCATCATAGGAAAAGAATTTACAGCAAAACCCGGTCGTTGGGTTGGCGCAAAGCTTGGTATGTTTTGTCTGAGGAATAATATTACAAACGACGCTGGCTTTGCTGATGTTGATTGGTTTAGAATTGAACCATTAAAATAGGGAAACTTCCACTCCCCGGAGGGGCGAATTGAGGAAAATGTTTTGCTTTCGAAAAATGGGGTGGGTTGCCCAATAGAATTACCGAATTCTCGATAAACATCGGGATGCTGCAAAATGCCGAGTAGAATTCATGCAGCAGAAGTGTGCGACGCAACGAAGACGATAGTAGTACAGACGATGATAACATAAAAATACACACATGAAAAAAACAATTTTATTTCTATTATTTTTTTCTTTCGCAGTAGTAACTAATGCACAAAGTAAAAAGGAAACCGCAGTTGCCAATGCAGTAGAAAAATTACGCATTGCTATGGTTGATGGTGTAAAGGATAAACTGGAAGCTGTCGTTTCCGATAAATTAAGCTATGGTCACTCCGGTGGGCATGTGGAAGGCAAAGCAGAATTTGTAGAAAAAATAGTAAGTGGTAAATCTGATTTCGTTTCGATTTATTTAACGGAACAAACCATCAGTATCAACGGAAAAACTGCCGTTGTGCGGCATATTCTAACTGCCAAAACAAATGACAGTGGCAAACCCGGTGATGTGCATTTAAGGATTTTACTGATCTTTCAAAAAGAAGGCGGAAGCTGGAAATTACTGGCCCGGCAGGCTGTAAAAATGGCCTAATCTGCAGCAAAAAAATGCAAGCGGAAATTGGTACCGTTCCCGGTAACGATTGCGTAAAAAAACTCATGCAATTCGTTGATTAACAGCAAATATCTGGTTAGACTTGTATAACGAAACGCCTAAAAAGCACACACTTGCCGATGAAAAAAATCTTAATAGTATTACCCTGCCTTTTTTTGGCTATCGCTACTTTTTCGCAGTGGGATAATTTGCCCGTTATTATCGAGCCGAAATTCAAACAAGACACTTTATCTATAGCTACGTTTGGTGCAATTGCAGATGGCAATACATTAAATACAAAAGCAATCAATGCAACAATTGATGCCTTATCGAAAAAAGGTGGCGGTGTTGTTGTAGTTCCAAATGGTTTGTGGCTAACAGGTCCATTAGTTTTAAAAAACAATATCAATCTTTACCTGGCAACTGGTGCCACTTTATTATTTACAAAAGATTTTGATCAATACCCATTGGTGAAAGCCAACTGGGAAGGTTTGCCACAGATGCGTAACCAATCTCCCATTTCTGCAACAGATGCAACCAATATTGCTATTACAGGTAAAGGAATAATAGATGGAAACGGTGATGCCTGGCGAATGGTAAAAAAAGATAAACTGAATGAAACACAATGGAAAAAATTAGTTGCCAGCGGCGGTGTGCTGAGTACTGATAAGAAAACATGGTATCCCTCTGAGCAATCAGTAAAAGGTTCAAAGCTTTCTAATCCCGGTGCTATTTCTCCGGAAAAAGATGATGCGTTCTATGCAAGCATAAAAAATTTTTTACGGCCCAATCTTTTGCTACTGACTAACTGTAAAAACATTTTACTCGAAGGAGTTACTTTTCAAAACTCTGCTGCATGGTGTTTGCATCCACTCATGAGCGAAAACATCACGGTAAGAAATATCACAGTAAAAAATCCATGGTATGCACAAAATGGAGATGGCATTGATGTAGAGAGTTGTAAAAATGTACTGATAGAGAATTCAATCTTCGATGTTGGTGATGATGGACTCTGCATAAAAAGCGGCCGGGATGCGGATGGAAGAAAAAGAGGAATGCCAACGGAGAATGTTATCATCCGAGGTTGCACTGTTTATGCATCGCATGGCGGTTTTGTTATTGGCAGTGAAATGAGTGGCGGTGCCAGAAATATTTATGTAAGCAATTGCACATTTATTGGAACAGATATTGGACTTCGTTTTAAAACAACAAGAGGTCGTGGTGGTGTGGTGGAGGATATTTTCATTAAGGATATTTATATGAAGGATATTCCGGGAGAAGCGATACTGTTTGATATGTATTATGCAGCGAAGGACCCAATTCCTTTAGCCGGAGAGAAAAGAGAATTACCCAAAGTTGAATTTTTGCCAGTGGATGAAACCACACCGGTATTCAAAAATTTCTATATCAGCAATGTATATGTAAATGGTGCAGAGAAAGCCATCTTCGTTCGGGGTATTCCTGAAATGCATGTAAAAGATATTGTACTGGAGAATATGGTTTTCCAATCGCATAAAGGAATTGATGTGCAGGAAGCCAGTAATATTGTTTTTAGAAATATCACTATCATCAGCGATGAAACAAACCCGGTTATTGATATTGTACAGAGCGATAAATTATTGTTTGACAATATCAGTTACAAAAAAGATGCAGAATTATTATTCCGTGTGAACGGAGAAAGAAGTAATTCAATTAGTATAAAGAACACCAATCTTTCAAAAGCCATAGAAAAAATAAAATATGAACTGGGTGCTTCGGAAAACAGCACTTCATTCCATAGCATCAACCCCTCTGATTATAAATGGAGTGAAAAACTTTCTGAAACTGCGATGCGTCTCTGGCCAGATTCATTTACACTGGAAGGTGACAAAGTTGCCAAGTGGAGATACGATCAGGGAGTGATATTAAAAGGAATGGAATCTGTCTGGAATGCAACAGGTGATGGGAAATGGTTTAATTATATCCAACAGAGTATGGATTTTTATGTTCAGAACGACGGCACTATAAAAGGTTATCGTCCGGATGAATATAATATTGACCATCTGAACAACGGTAAAAATTTATTATTTCTGTATCAGGTTACAGGAAAAGAAAAATATAAAAAAGCCGCTGACCTTTTAAGAAATCAATTACGTACACATCCAAGAACAAGTGAAGGTGGTTTTTGGCATAAAAAAATATATACTTCACAAATGTGGCTCGATGGCTTATATATGGGTCAGCCATTTTATGCAGAGTATGCAAAACTCTTTCATGATGATGCAGCATTTGATGATATAGCAAAGCAATTTATCCTGATGGAGAAACATGCCATGGATATAAAAACAGGATTACTGTATCATGGCTGGGATGAAAGTAAAGAACAGCAATGGGCCAATAAAACAACAGGGCAATCACCCAATTTCTGGGCAAGAAGTTTAGGCTGGTTTGGAATGGCATTGGTTGATGTATTGGACCACTTTCCTGCTAATCATCCAAAGAGGGCAGAGTTAATTACTATTCTCCATCGCTTTGCCAATGCGGTAAAAAAAGTACAGGATCAAGAAACAGGATTGTGGTATGATGTACCCAACATGGTTGGCAAAGAAAAAAATTATCCAGAGGCCTCTGCATCCTGTATGCTGGCTTACACATTAGCAAAAGCTGCAAGAAAAGGTTACATACCAGGAGGATATTTTAGTGCGGCAATAAAAGCTTATCGTGGCATACTAAAAGAATTCATTCAAATAGAACCTAACGGCCAAGTAAACCTTAAAGGTACTGTTGCTGTTTCAGGACTTGGTGGCAAACCTTACCGTGATGGTAGTTATGAATATTATATGAGTGAGCCGGTAATCACAAATGATTCAAAAGGGATGGGAGCTTTCATTCTTTGTGCTGCCGAAATGGAATTGAGCGAAACACAATCTGTTGGCAAAGGCAAAACTGTTTTACTGGATTATTATTTTAATAACGAATGGAAGAAAGATGCAACCGGCACTGCCGTTCGTTGGCATTATACATGGGAAGATAAAAGTAATAGTGGCTATGCCATGCTGGGTGATATTTTTAATAGGTATGGTGTACAAACAAAATCACTGGAAAGTTTACCAACCTCTGCTACTTTAAAAAATGCCTCTATCTATATTATGATTGATCCGGATACGGAAAAAGAAACGGAGAAACCAAAGTATGTCGGACCGAAAGAAGCAATAGCAATCAGCAATTGGGTGAAAAATGGTGGTGTATTAGTGATGTTGAGTAATGATGCAGGTAATGCTGAATTCAAAAACTTCAATCAACTGGCCGCTAAGTTTGGTATTCAGTTTAATGAAGACAACAAAAATCTTGTGGAAGGAAATCATTTTGAACAAGGCGCAGTTGTTACAACAGACAATCATCCGATTTTCGGATTATCGAAAAAATTATACATCAAAGAATTCAGTTCACTAAACGTCAATAGCCTTGCTGAAGTGGTAGTCAAGAAAGGAGATATTAACGTAATGGCTGTAGCAAAGTATGGCAAAGGAACTGTTTTCGCTTTAGGCGATCCATGGATTTATAATGAATATTTAGATGGAAGAAAATTACCTGCTGAATTTACAAATTACGCTGCGACAGAAGAATGGGTGAAATGGCTGATCAAGCAAGCAAAGTAAAAATAGTAAGGCCTGAGATTAGGATACAAAAATGATTTAATAAGATAGCCTCGTAGAGGCGAAATATTGGTAGAAAATATAGAATAGAGATGTATTTAAGCTCCGTAGGAGCGACATATAAAATGAAGAAATTAAAAAGAATATGGAGTTATTGTTTTGCAGGCTTTATGCTTTCGCAAGGATGTATTGCGGCACAACAAGTACAATCCATATCCAATAAAATTATTGTAGCAGCTGATGGCAGTGGTGATTATAAAACAGTACAGGGAGCTATCAACAGTTTATCGGATTCATCTGCAACAGCAAGAACAATTTTTATTAAGAAAGGAACTTATCGGGAAAAGATCTTCATCGAAAAGCATAATATCATTTTTGAAGGAGAGGGTAAAGAAAAAACTACCATCACTCAGGATATTGCAAGAGATGAATGGAGATGTGATCATCCTGATGATTGGGGTGTGGCTACGATGAATGTCAATGGAAATGATATTTCACTATTAAATCTCACCATTGCTAATGATTATGGTTTTAATGTAAAAGAAAGTAAGGTTGTTGATTGCAAAGCTGATACTGTTACCGGTAAAAAAACAATTACCAATGGCGGTCACCAAATGGCATTAAGAACCATGAAAACCACAAGACTTAAAGCAGTTAACTGCCATTTCAGAGCTTATGCAGGAGACACAGTGAGTCCCTGGAATACAATTGACGGTATGTTTTATTTTAAAGATTGCAGCATGGAAGGTGGTGTTGATTTCTATTGTCCCCGTGGCTGGGCTTGGGCAGAGAATTGTACTTTCTATGCAAACACAGGACCTGCCAGTATCTGGCATGATGGTTCCAATAACAAAGATTTTAAAACTGTATTGGTGAATTGCAAATTCAAAGGCTATGATGGCTTTATGCTTGGCCGCTATCATCGGGAAGCACAATTCTATTTAGTGAACTGTGAGTTTGCAAAGAATATGAAAGACGCTCCTATTTATAGGGTGCCAACGAGTAATACGATTAATTGGGGTGAAAGGATTTATTATTATAACTGTCACCGTATGGGTGGAAATGATTTTAGCTGGCACAGCGATAATCTTCCCGAAGGTGTAAACGAAAAAGATATAACCGTTAACTGGGTTTTTGGCAATCGCTGGAATCCTGCAATAAATTAAATATGCAATTATCAAAAAATGTCTTAGGACAAATTGCTGCGCAACCCGGATTAGAAATACCGGCTGAGAAATTACTGGAGCTACCAGAGAAAGTGTTGCAGTTCGGAACCGGTGTGTTGCTGAGAGGCTTACCCGATTATTTTATTGATAAAGCCAATAAGCAGGGCATTTTCAACGGAAGAGTAGTGATTGTTAAATCAACCGATAGCGACAGTACTGCCTTTGACAAACAAGATGGTTTATATACTGTTTGTGTTCGTGGTGTGGGAAATGGAAAGACCATTGAAGAAAATATTATCAACGCCTCTGTTAGTCGGGTCTTAAGTGCCAATACAGAATGGAAAAGAATTCTGGAATGTGCTCATAATCTGGAAATGAAAATTATTCTTTCCAATACAACGGAAGTAGGTATTCAGTTAACTGATGATAATGTTAACGACGAACCACCAAGTTCTTTTCCGGGAAAACTGTTGGCCTTTCTTTTGGAAAGATTCAAAGCTTTTAACGGTAGTGCAGAAAGTGGAATGGTGATTGTGCCAACTGAACTCATAACAGACAACGGTTCAAAATTAGAAAGCATAGTATTGGAATTGGCACACAGCAATGATTTGGATTTTAAATTTATTGAGTGGCTGGAAACTCATAATACATTCTGTAATTCTTTAGTAGACAGAATTGTTCCGGGCAAACCGAATGCAGTTGAATTGAAAAGAACAGAAGAAGCCTTGGGCTATACCGATGAATTGCTGACTAACAGCGAAGTGTTCCGTCTATGGGCCATTGAAGGCAATGAAAAAACAAAAGAAGTGTTATCATTTTATAAAGCAGATGATGCTGTGGTGATAACTCCCGACATTACTTTATTTAAAGAATTAAAGTTGCGTTTACTGAATGGTACACATAGTTTCAATTGTGGATTAGCTTTCTTATCAGGTTTCAATATTACAAGAGAAGCCGTAACGGATAAAACATTCTCTGTTTTTGCAAAAAATCTTATGCATCAGGAAATTGCCAATGCAATTCCTTTTGAAATAGATAAAAAAGTAAAGGCGGATTTTGCCAATAATGTATTCGAACGTTTCTGCAATCCCTTTATAGATCATCAATGGATTAGCATTACAGTACAGTACACTTCCAAAATGAAGATGAGAAATGTACCGCTGATAGCAAGACATTATGAGTTGAACGAAAACCCACCGATGCACATGGCAACTGGTTTTGCAGGTTTCCTGTTGTTTATGAAAGCCATTAAGAAGGATGGCAATAAATATTTCGGTGAGCTTAACGGAACACCGTATGAAATTAAAGATGAGTCCGCTGAATATTTTTACAATGCCTGGAAAGATAAAGCTGCTGCGGATCTGGCAAAAGAAGTAATGCAGGATGAAGAACTTTGGGGGACAGACTTAACTGCTTTCCCGGGGTTTTTAAATGCAGTGCAGGAACAATTGCAGGACATGATAGCTAACGGCGTTTTAAATACAATTGCACAACTGGAAACAAACAAAGTAACGGCATAAACGAAATGAAGCATAAAGTTTTAAAAGTACATCCAAAAGATAATGTAATTGTTGCATTGTCCAATCTTTCAAAAGGAGAAATCATTTCCTTTGAAGGAAATGAATTTGTATTGCAAGATGATATTCCGGCCAAGCATAAATTCTTTACAGAAGATTTAGCAGCAGGAGGTGAAGTGACTATGTATGGTGTATTGGTTGGTAAAGCACAGATGCCTATAACAAAAGGCAGCCGGATGACAACGGAAAATATAAAACATGCAGCTGAAAAATATGCCTACCGCAAAACTGATTTTGAATGGCAGGCTCCTGATGTTTCTAAATTCAAAGACAAAACTTTCAATGGCTATCACAGAAACGATGGCAGAGTAGGAACAGCGAACTATTGGCTATTTATACCAACTGTATTTTGTGAAAACAGAAACCTTGATGTAATCCGGGAAGCGATGCACAATGAACTGGGTTATGCTGTTACCGATAAATACAAACAATACACTCACCAGTTAGTGAGTGCTTATAAAAAAGGCGAAGGTCTTGAAACGATTGACCTATCCCCTTCTGCGAATACACAAAATCGTCCTTTCAAAAATGTAGATGGAATAAAGTTCCTTAATCATCAGGGTGGCTGCGGTGGTATCAGACAAGATGCAGCTGTATTAAGTAAATTATTAGCTGCTTATGCCGACCATCCGAATGTAGGTGGTGTAACCGTATTAAGTCTCGGTTGTCAGAATTTACAAGTGCAGGATTTTAAAGATGATCTGAAAAAACAGAATCTGAGCTTTGATAAACAACTATTCATTTTTGAGCAGCAGCAATCACAAAGTGAAGAGCAATTAATTGCTGATTCAATTCGTAAAACATTTGAAGGACTGATTGAAATAAATAAACTTGAAAGACAACCTGCTTCACTTGATAAATTATGCATCGGCGTAAAATGTGGCGGTAGCGATGGCTTCAGTGGAATTTCGGCAAACCCATCTGTTGGATATTGTTCTGATCTGGTTGTTGCTTTAGGTGGTAAAGTTTTACTGGCTGAATTTCCTGAGTTATGTGGTGTGGAACAAGAGTTAATTGACAGAACCATTGAAGAGTCCGCTGCAAAAAAGTTTATCAAACTGATGGGCAGATATGATGAAATGGTAACCAATGCAGGTTCCAGTTTCTCAATGAATCCTTCTCCCGGAAATATAAAAGATGGATTGATTACAGATGCGATAAAAAGTGCCGGCGCTGCAAAGAAAGGTGGCACATCTCCGATAGTGGATGTATTGGATTATACGGAAACAGCAACCAAAGCCGGATTGAATTTAGTTTGCACTCCGGGTAATGATGTGGAAGCAACAACAGGTAAAGCAGCAAGTGGTGCTACATTAATTTTATTTACAACGGGATTGGGAACACCTACTGGGAATCCTGTTTGCCCGACAATTAAGGTTTCAACAAACAGCAACCTGACCAAAAGAATGAATGACATCATTGATATTGATTGCGGACCGGTGATTGAAGGTGATAAAACAATTGAACAAATGGGTGAAGCCATTCTTGAATATTGCATTAAAGCAGCAAGCGGAGAAGTAATTCCAAAGGCAGTGCAATTAAACCAGGATGATTTTATTCCGTGGAAGAGAGGTGTGAGTTTATAGAAGGTGTCACGCAAAGGCGCCAAGGAGCAAAGAATACATTCCGACTTGTAAACTTTGCGTCTTATTTACTTTGCGACTTTGCGGGAAAAAGCTGAATAGAATTACCGAACGATAAAAAGTGCGACGCAACGAAAGATGATAGTAGCACAACAACTCGGCCAATAAATATTAAAAAAGAAATTGTATGAAAAAATTTCTCGACGAAAATTTCCTGCTGACCAATGCAACAGCACAACGATTGTATCATGAGTATGCCAAAGACATGCCCATCATTGATTATCACAATCACCTACCGCCAAATGAAATTGCAGCCAATAAAAATTTTGAAAACATAACCAAAGTTTGGTTGAATGGAGATCACTATAAATGGAGGGCTATGCGTATCAATGGTGTGGAAGAAGCCTACATTACTGGCGATAAAACAGACTGGGAAAAATTTCAGGCTTGGGCTGCCACTGTTCCTTATACATTAAGGAATCCATTATACCATTGGACGCATCTTGAATTGCAACGTTATTTTGGTATCACTAAAATTTTGAATGCAGATTCTGCCAAAAGTATTTATGAAGAGTGTAATGCAAAGCTGCAGTCAAAGGAATATAGTGTTCGTGGATTACTGGAAAAAATGAATGTAAAAGTTGTTTGCACCACTGATGACCCATTGGACTCATTAGAATATCATCAGCAAATAAAAAAAGATAATTGGTCAGTAAAAGTATTACCGGCATTTCGTCCGGATAAGGCGATGAATGTAGATGATAGCACTGGCTTTAATAATTACCTGACTGGTTTGGAAAAAGCAGCCGATGTTTCCATTAGCACTTACAATGACTATTTATCGGCATTGAAGAAACGGCATGCCTATTTTGTAGAGAATAATTGTAACATCAGCGACCACGGCCTGGAAGAAATATATGCAGAGGATTATACCACTACAGAGATAGCCGGCATCTTCGCCAATATCCGTTCAGGAGGTGAACTCACTTTGTTGGAGAACAGAAAATTCAAATCAGCTATGCTGGTCAATTTTGCTGAGTGGGATTGGGAAAAAGGTTTTGTACAACAATATCATTTAGGTGCATTAAGAAATAATAACAGCCGCATGCTGGGTAAACTTGGACCCGATACTGGTTGGGATAGTATTGGTGATTTTTCACAGGCAAGAACATTATCTAAGTTTTTAAACCGTTTGGATAAAAATGATACACTGGCGAAAACAATTATTTATAATTTAAATCCTGCCGACAATGAATTGTTTGCTACCATGATTGGCAACTTCAATGATGGTACTGCGGCAGGAAAAGTGCAGTGGGGTTCTTCCTGGTGGTTCCTCGATCAGAAGGATGGCATGACTAAACAAATAAATGCACTCAGTAATATGGGATTGCTTAGTCGTTTTATTGGTATGTTGACGGATAGTCGATCATTCTTGTCGTTCCCTCGTCATGAATATTTTAGAAGAATATTATGTAATCTTTTTGGTGAAGAAATAGAAAATGGAGAATTGCCAAACGATATTGAGTGGACAGGAAAAGTGATACAAGATATTTGTTTCAATAATGCTCAACATTATTTTAACTGGCAATTGAATACGGATGTTGTTGCTGCGAGAATTCAAGTAAAATAAATATTATTATCCCCACAAACCTGCTCCTTCTAAAAGCTTCTGCGGACCAAGACCGGCAAGTATGTTTCTGCAGATTTATGGGCATTTAAAACTTAGCAAATGATCAAAGAAAAAATCGGGAAATACAGGTGGACGATATGCACCCTGTTATTTTTTGCTACCACTGTAAACTATCTGGACAGGCAGGTGCTTAGTTTATTAAAGCCATCGTTGGAAGAAAAGTTTGGCTGGAGTAATAGTGATTATGCCGACATCGCTGCCGTATTTCAGTTTACGTATGCAATTGCTATGTTATTTGCAGGGCGTATCATAGATAAGCTCGGCACCAAGAAAGGGTTTGCCTGGGCAATTATCATCTGGTCTATTGGTGCAATTGTACATGCTTTAGCCATACCAATCGGTACAGGGATTACTACAGCATTAGGCTGGGTGGGTATTGTTGCATTACCAGTCTCAGTTATGGGATTTATGTTTGGCCGAGCAATCTTGGCTATTGGAGAGTCGGGCAACTTCCCTGGTGCCATCAAAGCCACAGCAGAATATTTTCCTAAAAAAGAAAGATCATTTGCCACTGGTATTTTTAATTCGGGAGCCAACGTAGGGGCTATCCTTGCACCATTAACTGTTCCCTGGATAGCTTCAAACTGGGGTTGGGAAGCTGCCTTTATAATTATTGGAGCTATTGGTTTTATGTGGCTGTTCTTCTGGTTGTTCTTTTATGAAAAGCCCGAAAAACAAAAAAGGTTATCCAAATCTGAACTTGATTATATCAACAGCGATGATATAGAAGATAATATAATAGAATCCAAAGAAAAAGTTTCGTGGGGGAAATTATTGCAATACAAGCAAACTTGGGCTTTTGCTTTTGGTAAGTTTATGACTGATGGTGTGTGGTGGTTTTTTCTTTTCTGGCTACCCGCTTATTTAAAGGACCAATATGGAATTGTGGGTACTGATATTATGCTACCGCTGGCTGTATTGTACAGCCTTACAATGTTTGGCAGTATTGGTGGTGGTTGGTTCCCTATTTATTTTATTAAAAGAGGATACAAACCCTATGATGGCAGGATGAGAGCCATGTTGATGATAGCCTTTATACCATTGGTAGTATTAGCTGCACAATGGCTTGGTGAGATCAGCTTCTGGATGCCTGTAATACTGATTGGCATCGGTGCTTCGGCACACCAGGCTTGGAGTGCTAACTTGTTTACAACAGTGTCTGATATGTTTCCTAAAAAAGCAACGGCTTCTGTAGTGGGTATTGGTGGAATGGCAGGTGGAATCGGTGGTGTAATTGTTACAAAAGTAGGGGGCGCCTTGTTTGACCATTATAAAGCACTAGGCCATATAGAAACAGGTTATACAATCATGTTTATATTCTGTGCTGTAGCTTACCTGATAGCTTGGGGTGTAATGAAGTCATTAGTTCCCAATTATAAGCCAATAACTGACTTATAAAAAAAGCTGGTATTTAAAATATTTTTTTATCATCAGCTTCCCTGAGTTGATATTACCTAAATTCTAATTCTTTTATATCAACAAAATAAGGTTTGATTGCTCAAAGTCTTTGTGCTTGGATGGATTTGAGTCTGGTATTTTTATGAACTAATTACCAAAATCTTCTTGATAATGTCATTTGCTAGTCCAGACACAGGATTGGAACATACTGGGTTTAGATGTTTAATAAGCAAGTAGTTGTTTAATATCCTGTTAAGGCTTATTAGTATAAATGACTGATCTTGATTTGTAGTTTATTTGTTCGAATGCATAAGTCGTTTATTGTTTCGCTAGAAAAAATTGTACAGTTTGACAAAGAAAAAGTTTGGCTGAAGGAGAAAGAATTACCCGTTGGCCATCAATATAGAAATGAATTAGAGAAATCAGTGTTGATTGTTAATGATGCAGAATATTGTTGCTTACCAACGAGTAGTAATAATTATATTGATCCTATTAGAATAAACGGTTATCATCAATTATTTGAAGTCGGATAAAATTTCTCATTTGCAGTTAGTTTTGATTTAAAAGGGGTGCGAAAGCACTCCTTTTTTAATGCCTAATAAAAAGATGAATTATAAATAACCTACATTTATTGTCCGATAAAAATCAAGGAGTAAGGAAAGAATGGGCTATTTATCTGATAGTATGTTATTAATTGCGGAAGAAGAACAATCTGCTTTCCGGGAATTGTATGACCGCTATTGGGAGCAGCTTTATAAAAAAGCACTAACCCGTCTTGGCAATGATGCCGATGCTCAGGATGCTGTACAAGAGGTTTTTATAAGTTGCTGGCGAAACAGAAAAACAATTGAGGTAGAAGAAAGTCTGGCACCGTACTTATACACTGCCTTGAAATATTGGATTATAAAAAAAGTGTA
>Ga0138256_10002657_pt1 | contig 19067 bp, 10 predicted proteins | sample KNB2016incub_MG_FD_105486 | JGI IMG/M metagenome (GOLD analysis project Ga0138256, IMG submission 105486) | Active sludge microbial communities from wastewater in Klosterneuburg, Austria - KNB2014incub_MG | ecosystem: Engineered > WWTP > Activated sludge > Unclassified | place: Austria... | reverse complement strand
GAAGGACAATTTTTATCTGCACGCAACAGGCGGCTGGACAAAGATGAATCCAATTCCGGAGGATCAGGTCCGCTGGGGCTCATTTAGCGAGTTGGCTGAGAATAATAAGAAACACCTATTTGAATTAGCTGAAGCTGCTTCGAAGAAAACTGATGCAGCTAAAGGAAGTCCTGAGCAATTAGTTGGAGACTTTTGGTACAGTGCAATGGATACGGCTACCATTGAAAAGGTCGGAGCTGCACCAATCAAAGCTGATATGGAAAGCATTGATAAACTTGCAAACACAGATGATGTGCTGCATTTTGTTTCTAAACTTCAGATGTGGGGCGCAAATCCGATGTTTGGCTTTTATGCCGGACAAGATCCTAAAAATTCAGAGGTTGTTATACCGCAGTTATATCAGGGAGGATTATCTCTTCCGGATCGTGACTATTATTTAAATGATGATTCACGTTCTAAATTGATAAGGGATGAATTCAGAAAGCATGTAACAAAAATGTTTGAGCTCTACGGTCTCGATGAAACAGCTTCTAAAAAATATGCTGATGTCGTTTTTAATCTTGAGAAGAGCCTTGCCTCAGCATCTATGACACGCACTGAGCAGCGTGACCCATTTAAAACCTATAACAAGTTTACACTTCAAGGACTTGATTCTTTGACACCCGCAATCTCCTGGACAACCATGATGAAGAGAATGGAAGTTACCGGCAACTTTGATTACTTAGTACTGGGACAACCGGATTTCTTAAAAGAACTCAACAGACAGGTGGCAACCGCTTCTTTGGACGACTGGAAAATTTATCTGAAGTGGCATCTTCTTAATCTTGCAGCGAATGTGCTTAGCAATGATTTTGTCATGGAAGATTTCAATTTCAACAATCAAGTTCTCGGAGGTCAAAAACAAATTCAGGAACGTTGGAAGAGAATGGTCAGCTTCACAGATGGATTTGTTGGAGATGCATTGGGTCAATTATATGTTGCTAAATATTTTCCTCCTGCTGCGAAGAAAAGAGCAGACGAGCTTGTAGCAAATCTGATGGCTGTTTATAAGGATCGCATCCAAACTTTAGATTGGATGAGTGATGTGACTAAAGTTAAAGCCACAGAAAAGTTAACTGCAATAAAAACTAAGATAGGCTATACGGATAAATTTAAGGACTACAAGGGACTTGTAATTACCCGCGATAATTTTTACGCGAACCTGATGAATGCGACACAATGGAATTACAAGGATATGATCGATCAGATAGGCAAACCTGTAGATCGCACACAGTGGGGTATGACTCCTCCGACAGTCAATGCATATTATCACCCATTACTGAATGAAATTGTTTTCCCTGCAGGCATCCTCCAGCCGCCATTCTTCGATTTCAATGCAGATGATGCAGTTAATTACGGCGGGATTGGTGCTGTCATTGGACATGAAATCACTCACGGATTTGACGATGAAGGAAGAAATTATGATGCGAAAGGAAATTTGAACAGCTGGTGGTTGCCGGAAGATTCAGCTAAATTTATGGCTCGCGCACAAAAGGTGGTTGAGCAGTTTAACGGATTTACTGTGCTTGATTCTTTGCATGTAAATGGAAGCCTGACACTCGGAGAAAACATTGCCGATTTAGGTGGAGTAAGTATTGCTTATGAGGCATTCAAGCGGACAAAGCAGGGAAAAGGAAACACTAAAATCGACGGACTTACTCCTGATCAACGTTTTTTCATCGGATTTGCTACGATTTGGGCCGGAGAAATTCGTCCGGAAGCTGCTGCTCAGCGGATCATCACTGATCCACACTCACCGGCTATGTATCGGGTAAACGGACCGTTGAGTAATCTCACGGAGTTCTATAATGCCTTTAGTGTCGTGGAAGGCGACAACATGTTTAGACCTGATTCTATCAGAGCAAAAATCTGGTAATATACCAACGAAGCCGAAAGCCTGAATTTATTCTTGCCTTCGTTTCGATCCAATAAATATTGTAAATCCTCTTGTCCCAAAGGCAAGAGGATTTTTTATTCATAAATAATGGAATCATTTTCATCAAAAAGCTAATGCTTCGATAAAAGGGAATAACTTTGTCTCACATGAAACAAGAGGAATTGCGTTTTTCTGATTTTAAACTCAATAAACAATTGCTGACTGCAATTGCTGAGGCTGGTTTTGAAACTCCGACAGATATTCAAAGGAAAGCCATACCCCAGATTTTGGGAGGCCATGACATTTTGGGGATTGCCCAAACCGGAACGGGTAAAACAGCTGCTTATGCTTTGCCCTTACTGATGAAGATTAAGTATGCACAAGGTGATGATGCGCGTGCCATGATCATCGTCCCGACCAGAGAATTAGTTCTTCAGGTAACGGAACAAATTAAAACTCTTGCCCTCTATACTGATTTGAGAATTGTTGCATTGTACGGCGGTGTTGGTTTAAAAAGACAGGTAGAAGAACTTTCGAAAGGTGTGGATATTATTGTCGCTACGCCGGGAAGGTTAATGGAACTATACCTGCCGGGGCATCTTCAATTGAAGAAGCTTCAAATGTTTGTTCTGGATGAAGCTGAGCGATTGCTCGACATGGGTTTTCGTCCGCAGATAAATAAAATTCTGGAAGTCATTCCACGTAAAAGACAGAATCTTCTTTTTACAGCAACCTGGAATGATAAGGTTAAATCAATTTCGGAAGACTTCCTCGTTGCTCCAATGGAAATAAGAATTTCTCCGGAGATTCGCACAGCAAAAACAGTTTCTCAATGCGTTTTTTTCGTACCCAATTTAAGAACGAAGATTAACCTGCTTGAGCACATGCTGCTTGATCCTGCATTCAGAAAAGTGATTATCTTTTGCAAGACCAAGACAACGGCCACAAACATTTCTAAATTTTTCGCAAGAAAGTACGGAGCTGAGATGGTGCGGGTGATTCATGGCAATAAAAGTCAGAATACCAGGATGAATGCCTTGCAACAATTTAAGGATGATAAGATCAGATTTCTGGTTGCAACCGATGTAGGTTCGCGCGGTATCGATGTCGAAGAAGTGAGCCATGTTATAAATTTTGATGTGCCATTGATTTATGAAGATTATATTCACAGGATCGGAAGAACAGGGAGAGCCTTTCGTACAGGTGACTCCATCACCTTTTGTGCACCTCACGATGAGTATCATTGGAAGCGTATACAAAAATTAATTGGTCAGAAAGTTCAGGTTGAAGTTTTGCCGTCTGATGTGGAAGTCACTGAAACTCTTTTCGAGGAACAACAAAGTATGTTGCGTGAGATGGACATCCAACGACGAAAAGATGATCCTGAGTTTAAGGGAGCCTTTCATCCTAAGAAAGCGATAAAAAAGAAATAATTAAAATTTTGGATACTCAAAAGCTAAGGGCTGATTCTCCAGATCTCATTCATTCAGACAAGAAGATTGTTTTTCTGCTGATAGCGATTTTAGCTATTATCTGGGGAAGTTCTTTTATCATGATGAAGAGAGGACTTGTTGTATATGATCCTGCTCAGGTAGGAGCCATCAGAGTTTTCTCAGCCTTTCTTTGCGTTTTTCCATTTGCGGTGCGGCACTTTCGGAAAGTGAAAGCAGCGAAGTGGAAATTTATTTTAGCTTCCGGACTGTTGGGAAATGGAATACCTGCCATTTTATTTCCGCTTGCTCAAACTAATATCAGCAGTTCTGTTGCCGGAATGATAAATGCCATGACTCCTTTGTTCACTATGATTGTGGGTGTTTCTCTATTTGGTATGGCAGGAGGAAGAAACCGGATCGTTGGTCTTCTCATCGGTTTAGCAGGTGCATTGATTTTGATTGGTGGAAAGAATGCAACGATGGAGAATGGTAATCCCTGGTTTGCGGGATTTATTGTCCTGGCGACGGTATGTTATGCATTTAGTGTAAATATACTCCGTTACCGTTTGGCGGAGCTTAGTTCTGTTGTGATTACCGGATTCGCTTTGATGTTTGCCGGTATACCTATGGGGATATACCTTTTTTCAACCGATTTTGTGCAACGTACCAAGGAAGTGGATGGCTCTGGAAAAAGCCTGGCTGCTATATTAATTCTTGGCGTATTCAGTACAGCAATTTCTTCAGTATTATTTAACCGTCTCATAAAAATGGCCGGTGCCTTGTCAGCTTCGTCCGTGACTTACCTTATCCCAATCGTTGCTATGATGTGGGGTTTTTATGACCATGAGAACCTTGGCCTCATTCATCTTGTCGGATTAGCAGCTATCCTTGGAGGAGTATACTTGATTAATAATAGACGTTGAAAATATTTATTTATTGCTACAAATAACATAGCACGGTTCGAAATCTATTTGGAGACTTCTAACCGTACTTCTTGATTGATTTGATTAGGATTATTTTTTACTCATCTCCGTAAAATTCCTGAAGAACAAAGGAATTGTTTCGATCCCTTTCATAAAATTAAACACCCCGAAATTTTCATTGGGTGAATGTATGAGGTCACTGTCAAGTCCAAAGCCCATCAATACCGATTTTAGTCCGAGCTCCTTTTCGAAGAGGGCAACAATAGGAATACTTCCTCCTCCTCGCGTCGGAATAGGTTTCTTTCCAAAAGTTTCTTCCATAGCCTTGCTTGCTGCTTTGAAAGCAATTGAATCAGTCGGAGTAACTACAGGCTCGCCACCATGATGTGGAGTCACTTTCACCTTTACGCTGGGAGGCGCGATATTTTCGAAATGTTTTTGGAATATCTCTGTAATTTTTTCCGATGATTGATTTGGCACAAGACGCATGCTGATTTTAGCGAATGCTTTTGCCGGTAAAACTGTTTTAGATCCTTCACCTGTATAACCACCCCAGATTCCGTTTAGTTCAAGGGTAGGGCGGATGCCTGTGCGTTCAAGTGTGGTATACCCTTTTTCGCCTCGGACATCTTCGACACCAAGATCTTTTTTGTATTCATCAAGATCAAACGGTGTTTTATTTAATTCTTCTCGTTCTGCTTTCGATAATTCTATCACATCATCATAAAATCCCGGAATGCTTATATGATCATCCTTATCTTTCATGGATGCAATCATTTCACAAAGTATTTGGATGGGATTGCCTACGGCTCCTCCATAAACGCCACTGTGCAGATCCCTGTTCGGCCCGCTAACTTCAACCTGTACATAACTCAGCCCGCGTAAACCGGCTTCAATGCTTGGTATGTCGTTTGCAATTATAGAAGTATCTGAAATCAGGATAACATCTCCGGTTAATCTGCTTTTATTTTCCTTTACCCAGGTACCGAGATTAGAAGAGCCAACTTCCTCTTCACCTTCAATCATAAAACGCACATTACAGGGAAGCGAATTGTTCTGCATCATTCCTTCAAACGCTTTTATGTGCATGTAAACTTGTCCTTTATCATCACATGCTCCTCTTGCGAAAATTTTTCCGTTTTTTAATACCGGTTCAAAGGGCGGACTATCCCAAAGATCTACCGGATCAGCCGGCTGAACATCGTAATGACCATAGACAATCACAGTGGGTAATTTCGGATCAATTATTTTTTCTCCATATACAATGGGATGCCCCTTGGTTTTGCAAACTTCTACCTTGTCTGCACCTGCGGCTTCAAGTTTTGATTTAATATAATCAGCTGCACGAGCAACATCTTTTTCAAACTTGCTGTCTGCACTCACAGATGGGATACGAAGCAGATCAAATAACTCATCTAAAAATCTTTTTTCGTTTTTCTTGAGATACTCTTGTGTTTTTAACATATATAGATTGTTTACTTTATATAAATTTCAATATAATTACTGAGCAATTTATTTAGTGTTTATTAGAACTTTGCCTGTCATTTGGGTCGGTGCATTTAAATTCATCATTTTTAATATCGTTGGAGCCAGATCCGCAAGTCTTCCGTTAATAAGCTGATTAAAATCTTTATCAATTAAAAAAAGAGGCACCGGATTTTTTGTATGAGCTGTATTTGCTGAACCATCAGCATTGATCATGAAGTCAGCATTTCCGTGGTCCGCTGTGATTAAGAATGAATAACCATTTTTCTTTCCAATCCCGACAATCCTTTCTACACAAGCATCGACCGTCTCTGCAGCCTTTACCACAGCACTGAAAACTCCCGTATGACCAACCATATCTGTATTGGCGAAATTGAGACAAACAAAATCAACTTCAGCTTTTTCAAGTTCATTACAAACAGCATCAGTAACTTCCAGGGCACTCATTTCAGGTTGAAGATCGTAAGTCGCCACCTTAGGGGATGGGATCAGAATTCTTTTTTCATGTTCGAATGGCTCTTCTCTTCCTCCGGAGAAGAAGAATGAAACATGAGGATATTTTTCAGTTTCAGCAATCCGGATTTGAGACTTCCCCGCTTTTGCTAAAACTTCTCCCAATGTATTTATCAGATTATCTTTATCATATACCACTTTGACATTGCGGAAAGTATCATCATAATTTGTCATGGTCACATAATACAAATCCAAATGATGCATGTTTTGTTCGTGGAAATCTTTTTGAGTCAGCGCGAGCGTAATTTCACGACATCTATCAGTACGGAAATTGAAACAAATTACCGCATCACCTGCCTCAATTTTTGCCAGCGGTAATTTGTCCGGCCCTACGACAACAATCGGTTCAACAAACTCATCGGTGATACCATTCTTATAAGAATCTTCGAGGGACCTCACAGGATCAGTTGTGGAAACTCCCTGACCATTCACAAGCAAATCGTAGGCTTTCTTTACCCGCTCCCATCGTTTGTCTCTATCCATAGCAAAATATCTTCCTATGACAGAAGCAATTTTTCCGCCTGATTGTTTGAGATGAGTTTGCAAATCTGTAAGATAGCCGATGCCGCTCTTCGGATCAGTATCACGACCATCCGTAAAGGCATGCATGAACAATTCTTTAACTCCCTTTGAGGAAGCCAGATCACAAAGTGCCTTTACATGATTTATGTGCGAATGCACGCCACCATCAGAGACAAGCCCTATCAGGTGTAATTTTTTATTGTGCTTTTTTACGTAATCAAATGTTTGCAGCAGAACAGGTTGTTGCTGAAATTTATTTTCTTTAATCTCAACATTTATTTTTACCAGATCCTGATAAACTACTCGACCTGCACCAATGTTCAGGTGGCCGACTTCGGAATTTCCCATCTGGCCTTCCGGTAGTCCAACGTCTTCTCCACAGGTTATTAATTCTGAATTAGGACAAGTTTGATATAGTGAATCAACAAATGGGGTCTTTGCTTTGAAAATTGCATTTGCATCAGTTTTCGGGCCTTTTCCCCATCCGTCCATTATAATCAGGACAACTTTTTTATTCATAAAAGGAAAATGAAATTGAAAATTGCTTTTCTATTATGGTGCAATTTACGAATTTCAGAGTTGATTTCGTCTGTTTTTTAGGTGAAATATTAAATGGAAATCAACTGAGTTTTGACTTGAATTCGGCACAAATGATTGTACCCTGTGGTTTGTTGTCCATTACAAAAATTTTCCCTTCATGTCCTTCAACAATGTGTTTTACAATAAATAAACCTAACCCGGTTCCTTTTGATTTCCGCGTTTCTTCATTTCCAATGCGGAAAAATTTTTGAAAAATTTTACTTTTATATTCATCAGGAATTCCCACACCGTTATCACTGATACAAAGTTTTATTCCACCCGAGGTTTTTTCCAGGTCGACAACGATTGATTTTTCTTCCGGAGAATATTTCCACGCATTTTCCAGTAAATTGGATAGTAAGAGGTGAAGGGCGTTTTTGTCTCCAAGAATATAGATTCCGTCCTCTATATGTGAATAGATTTTTTCATGGTTGGGAACATTCTGAAATTTTTGAACAATCAATCTGACGAATGCCGATAAATTAATTTCTTCCCTGTCAAAATTGTATCCCTTGTGATTGATAAGATTGGCTAGCAGTGCATTTTCAACGAGGTTATTCAGACGTTCCGTATCATATATCGCATTATTAATAAAAGAGATCTCTTTTTCTCTCTCTAAATTGTGTCGTAAGATAGTCTGCAGATAGAGTTTAATGGAGGCAAGAGGAGATTTGAATTCGTGTGTAATAGATAAAAGAAAGTTTTTCTGCTGACGGGCAAGGTCAACTTCTTTTTTGAAAGCTTTGATGGAATGTACGGATCCCCAAACCAATAGAAGAAGAAATACACTGCCCTCACCGATTACCATCCATCGGCGTTGTTTAATTTTTTTCTCGAGGTACTTTATTTCTTTAGCCTGACTTTCCTTGGATTCGGATTTTAGTCGAACATTTTCGATCCTGTGTTCAAAAACTTCAGCATTTAAATCGATAAGTAAGTATGCCCACCAACAGAATTGGACAAGGATGTAAAGGGCTAAAATGTATAAAAAGAGAATTGGGCGCATATTCGAGCCCCAAATTATAAAGAATCTCTTGAATATGCGAGGCGATTCAGGAATATGACTAGGAAATAATTGGCCTTGGCTTGAAAATAGGATTAGGCGGAAAGAAATTTCAAAATCTTAGGTGAGTATCTGCCCCAAAAATTACTCCTGATAATTATACCGGGTGATATTGCCCTCTACTTGTTTAAGTATTTGCCAGTGGCCATGCTCATCCAACTTTTCAACTACATAAAACTCTACACCATTTTCCCAGCCTGTATATGGTGTCCAGTTAAGTTCTACTTGTCTGCCTTCGTTCATTTCTCCCTTCAACAGAATAGTCGAAGTTAGAGGACTTAGTTCTTCTGAGATATGACATGAATTGATCACAAGAATTTTATAATAGTAGTGATTGTTCTGAACATCCACATTATAATCTATAAAGTCATTTTGAACCGATGGAACACTCCTCACAAAACGATAATTTGTTTCATCGGTGGAGCGATAAATGTCATATTGAACAACTTTATCCGGCTGCACCGTAGGTGGAAGCCATTCGGTAAGAACCGTTTGATTCTCTACAACAGTTGAACGAATAACATCCACAACTTGATCTGCAAAGAGATTCAAAGGGTATGTTTTGGAGGTGTCGCTATAGGAGGTGTAGGTCAGTCCGCACAGATCTGTTGCCATGATACGATAGGCGTATGGATGAGGACAATCAAATGTTGTATCGGTATATGCAAGTGAATCAGCCGGGACTGTTGTTAAATATTGAGGTACATCGCCTTGTTCGTATCGGAAGATCTGATAACTGCTTACCGGACATCCTGCGTAAGGTGTCCAGGTGACACGAATATCCTGGTTTAGTCTGTACGAAGAAACATTAATAGTTGTATGCGCAGTCAGTTGATCCAGTGGAATGGAATTTCCACATATATCTATCGCCTGTATTTTATAGGTATAGGTATTTGACAATGTGTTCAGGTTTCGATCAATATACTCCGACTCAAGCGCAAAATTGGTGTTTTGCACATTAGTTTCAGTGTAGATAATTTCATACTGTCCTGCCAGAGGATTTAACCTGTAGATAATATATGCTGCCAGATCTATAGCCGGATTATTTTCCCAGATGATTTTTACATCTGTGTTTGAAAGAACAGAAACACTATATATTTTTGATTCAGGCGGTGGAAGCGTATCCAGCACATGAATAAGTGAAGGTTCAATAACCGAACTTGAACAACCGCTCTGATTTGTCACTTGCAAGGTCACCGTATAAAATCCGGGTCTTGAGTAAACGACCAGTGGGTTCTCATCTGTAGAGCTTGTCCCATCACCAAAGTCCCAAAGATAGGTTGCGCCGTTTATATTGCTTGATGTATTTTGAAATGTTACATAGAAGGGAGTACAACCTTGTGATGCATTGGCAGTAAATGAAGCAACCGGTGTTGGCATTACACTCAACGCTTGCTGCATGCTGAATGTGTCTGAACAACCAAACGAATTTGATGCGATAAGGCTGACTATATAATTCCCGGTATGTAGAAATTCATAGGTAGGATTTTCAGCAGTAGAAATTCCTCCATCACCAAATGTCCAGAATGAACTGCTGTGTCCGATAGATAAATTATTGAAGTTAGCTGTGTAGGGCTGGCATCCTGTAATATTGGGAGTAGAAAAATCTGCAACCGGAGTAGGGTGGACGATAATTTTTTGAGGTAGTTCGAAGTATGAACTGCAGCCTGCAGTGTCTTGAGTTACAAGAGAAACAGTAAACACCCCGGTATCCTGAAATGTATGCATTGGATTTACCGCGATGTCTGCATATCCGTCACCAAAACTCCAACTCCAGTCCACAGCATTTCGTGATTGATCCGTAAAGTTTACATCGAATGGAGCACATCCCTCAAAGGCTGATGCGATGAAGTGTGTCTCAGGTCCTAAGACCTGTATATACTGAGGCCTCACGAGTGTATCGCTGCAACCGAAACCGCTGCTCACAATGAGTGATACCGTGTAAATTCCGGGCCTGTTATAGATATGCGAAGGTGTCCTGTTTGTCGATGTGGTACTATCACCAAAATCCCATAGATAAGAATCTCCATCTACGGAGAAATTGCTAAAGTTGACGAGTGATGGAGCACAGGCATATACATCCGGCGTCATAAAATCTGCATGAGGTTCCAGTGCATGAATCTTGGCAGGCATGACAATGGTGTCCTTACACCCACCATATAAAGGATTAGCCGTTGTTATTAATCGTACATCATATACGCCAGCTTGAGTGTAAGTATGATATGGATTCATCAGGTTTGAAGTTCCGCCGTCACCAAAATCCCATTCATACTGGTAGCCATTGATAGAGGCGTTTAAGAAGCGAACTTGTACGGGAGCACAACCTGAATCCAGTGTACTTGTGAATAGGGCTCTCAAGGGATAGATTGGTGGTGTAACTGCTGTATCCTTGCATCCATGGATGTCAACTATAGCAAGCCGGATAGGAACACCGCTATTTGATGTATAGGTGGCCATTGGATTTTGAACGGATGATGAATCACCGTTTCCCAAGACCCAATTCCATGATACTGCATTTGCACTGAGATCAGTAAACTGCACATTCAATGGTACACAAACGCTGTTGGTTGTCCAGCTAAATGCTGCATAGGCGGTATCAACTCTTACGTATTGAGGATAATCAACATGGCTTACACAACTTCCGCTGAATACAGTGAGGCTCACATCAAATACACCTACATTCATATATGGATGCAATGGATTTGTAAGAGATGATGAACTTCCATCACCAAAATTCCAAAGGTAGGCCTCGGCATTTTGAGAGGTGTTGCTGAACAATACGTTGAGATTTTCACATCCCCTGGGATTACTCGATATAAATGAAGCAACCGGAAGATTCACCGTCACCGGAGGATTCATCACAAAAGATTGTGTACAGCCAGCATTATCAGTTACTGTTAGTGTAACAGTATATACGCCTTCTGAACTGTAAATATGCCATGGAGAAACTGCCGATGAAGTAGTACTGTCCCCGAAATCCCACAAATAGTTTGCGTAATTCTGCAGACTGGTATAAAAATGAACAGTATCCATTCCACAGATTTCATTTTCACTTGCCATTAAGGGACTCACGAAATTTGAAAATATGGATGTAGAAATGGAGCTTTTACATCCCATTGTATCAGTCACAGTTTGTGTGATGATATAATTTGGCAATCCGCCACCGTATATATGCGTTGGATTTTGTAGTGAAGAGAGGGTACTGTCTCCAAAATTCCAATTCCAGGTTGAAGCATTGCGGGAAGTATCCTGTAACATGATTTGCGTATTGTTACATGTTGCATTTTGATGCACGATGAATCCCGCTGAAGGCCCGGAAACTCTGATAATACTATCCATTTGCAAAACCTGAACAATTCCTATTGTATCGGTAGCTGTCAGAGTAACACTGTATATACCCGGAGTGTTATAGGTATGTTGTGGAAATTGAAGCGTTGAAGTAGCACCATCACCAAACTCCCAGAACCACGAAGAAAATCCGGGAATGTTTTTTGTGAATGTTACTGCTAAAGGCGTACAACCTCTTTGAACTACCGGTTCACCGGAATTTCCTATATCAATCGAAGATGTATCCGGAGTGCCAAATACATAAGGAGGTGGATCATAATATAAAGTACACACACCATTAGTTATCATCAGAGTTACATCGTATGCTGCTGCTAACTGGTATGTATGCAGTGGGTCTTCAAGTGTGGAAGTTCCTCCATCTCCAAAATTCCACAACCAACCTGTTGCTCCAACGGAATTTGCGTAGAATTGAACCGGCATTGGAAATACGGAGTCTTGAGGCATCCCATAAAAATTGGCGCCAAATGGTGCATAGTAAACACTATTGTTTTGCATAGTGGTATATGAACAACCATCGGCAGTTGTGATTGTAAGAGAGACGCTATGGTATCCGGGACTGTTGAAAGTATGATCCGGATGTTGCTGAGTACTTGTGGTCCCATCACCGAAATCCCATAGCCATGCTACGGCATTTAATGATGTGTCTCTGAAGCTCGCTTCCCATGGGGGGCAAATGGACGCTGTATGGTCAAAGCCTGCATAGCCGCCCCGCACATCAAAAGTGCTGAAGGTTGGTATGGTTTGGGTACAGCCACCACCAGCTGATGTGGAGGTAAGTGAAACGGTATATATACCGGGAGTACTATATGTATGTACAGGATTTTGATGGCTTGAAGAAGTTCCATCGCCGAAATCCCATGTCCATGATGTTGAGCCGACGGTTGCATCAGTAAACTGTGTCGTTAATGGACCACAACCGACTGTTGTTGGCGGTGGAATATAATTCGCAACAGGATTAACGGTCTGAATAAATGAATTTTTTGTCAGGGTATCCGTACAGCCCAATGAATCACGCACAATCAAAGTCACATTGAAATCTGCAGAGCTGGTATATGTATGTGTCGGGTTCTGTTGCGTTGAAGTTGTACCGTCACCGAAATTCCATTGGTAGCTGAGGCCGGCAGGCGGACTCAGGTTTACAAAATTTACAGTCAGGGGAGGGCAACCTATTCTTGTATCTGCAGCGAACATAGCTTTCGTTCGTGTAACCTTAACGATATTATAATAAACAATGCTTTTTGTACAGCCTCCGGGTCCCCAGCATTTTAATGTTACATTAAAGGTTCCACTGTTTGTATATGTATGTGTCGGATTTATATCCGTTGATGTTGTTCCGTCTCCGAAAACCCAGAGACAAGAAACGTAATCCGTTGATGTATTTGTGAATTGAACCGCTAAGGGTCCGCACCCAACGCTGTTTTGATAGGTAAAGCTTGGAGTAGGTTTTATTCCGACTTTAATCAGGTTCGTTTTCACAATGGTGTCCGAACAGCCATTTGCCGTGGACACCATCATTTTAACAGTATAAGTACCCGGTTGGTTGTATGTATGAGAGGGACTGTAATTTGTAGAGGTGGTGCCATCACCAAAATCCCACTGGATAAAAGTCACATACATGACGGTTGTGGTGAAATTTACAGCAAGAGGCGCACATCCGCTATCCACATTGTTGGAAAAGGTTGCCCAGTTCCTTGCATTAACACTTATTTGTGTAGGCGTATCTGAAGTGTCACGACAGCCAAATGAATTGCCTACCATGAGTGATACATTATAGTATCCTGCTCCGGGGAATACGTGACTTGGGTTTTGAAGAGAAGAACTCGTCCCATCGCCAAAATTCCATTGCCATGAGTTATTGCCTGATGAATTATTACTTAGCTGAAAAATGGTTGCCGGATCACAACTTGAACTCGGACTTGTCGCGATCGAAGCATTGGGCTTTGGATAAATGGTGATGTATTGATTCCGGATTTTTATATCCTGACATCCATAAGCGTTAGTCGCTATTAAGGTAATGGTAAAGGAACCTGTTTGTGCATAGCTATGGTTGGGGTTGGCCTGAGTGCTTGTTGTTCCGTCTCCGAAATCCCACAGATAGCTTGTAGCAGCAATTGATGTATTGATAAATGAATAACTGTTATTATCCAGACAGGATGCAAGAGTAGGACAATAGAAATCTGCTGTTGGTTTTCCGTTTACATTCAGATAGTTTGTGTATGTAGCCGTATCACTCCCGCCAATTCCATCATAAGCAATTAAGGTAATAGTATAATTTCCTTGAAGCGTGTATAGGTTTGAAGGATTGGGAAGAGTAGAAGTATTCCCATTTCCAAGATTCCAAAAGTATGAACTTGCTCCTGTTGATGTATTGGTAAATTGTACACTTAATGGGATACAACCTACTGTTCGGTTTCCTGTAAATGAAGCTACAGGATTGCCTTGTACTGAAAGTAAGTATATGGACAATGCCAGCGTAAGCCAGCTTTGTCTATTCAAAAGAGTACGTACCACTTTCAGCGTATGGGTTCCCATGATTGATTAATTGTTCGTCAGATATCTGACATTCTCTCCGTAACGAGAAACAAACAGTTCAGGTGAATTATTTCACCTGAACCAGTCTGCTATTCTTATCTATATATAATGGATTGTCCGGAGAAGATACCGAACGCGCATTCGCTTCAGCAACCAGGCTTCCTTCATTATCGATTTGTTTAATGCGATACTGTGAGGTACCGGTTAAAGGCTTTGTGTCAACCCAGCTATATAAAAGTTCAAGCGGAGAACCAATTCCTTCTTTTAAACCTACGGGTTCAAATTCTTTTCCATCAGAAGAACGCTCTATTACATATATGCAATCTTCTGCGTTTTCTTTTGCTACCCAGTTGAGGTATACTTTTCCGGAATTGAACACAATCGTTTCTTTTACAAATTCAAGTTTGCCGGGAACCTTCGATGCTGTTGCCGGTGCTTGTGCGAATACACTTACAGTGGCGAATACGAGTACATAAAGGATGACAAGCTCAAGAACATACACAAAGAAGCGGTTGCCTTCTGCTTTTGTTTTCAGGGATTGAAATTTGCGTGTAGGCTGCATTCCATCCTGTGTTGGTGAGGTAATTGTTTTCATTAGAAGGGGTTTAAATTCTTTATAGACAATATATACTCAAGTACCCCTATGCAGTTCCTGCAATAAGCATTACATCTTACATCTGTAAGAAATGATCAATTCTGTTTCATTATTTCAGGGTAAAAATGCCGTAACATGAATTTTTGTGTAAAAAACGTGAATGAGGCCCCTTTTGAGCGAAAAAAAATCTGCAAGAATTCTCAATAATGAGATTTTGTAAAATTTATTGGTACTGTATCCTAAACTAATAATCATCGTTAGACACCCTTAAGAAACAGATAAAAAAATAAGACAACATAGGTTATGGAAACATTAAACAAGACCATTAAAAAGTTGAATGACTCGGAATATCAGGAACTGCTGGCCGCAGTTGCCGGTCGGAAAAACAACAAACCTTATCTGGTTTTAGAAGCTGCCCGAAAAAACAGCTATGATGAAAATCAAATGATGGAACTGCTTGGAGTAAATCCAAGTACTTATTATACACTTAAGTCACGTTTGAATGAAAGGATAGCTCAGTACCTTTCTCAAAATGTGAAGAATCCTATCAGTGCATTAAAGGATAAAGTGGCAATGGTTCCTGCCATGGTATTTGGTAATGACCGCGAAGTTTCCATCCGTGCTCTCAAAAATCTCGAAAAACAATTAATAGAGTACGATCTTTCAAATGAATTGATTGTTGTATACAAGGCACTTGCCCGCCTGAGTATGTATAATGGAGATTATAATTATTATGAAAAAGAATATAATCGTCACGTTGCATATTCTTTGGCGGTAGTAAAAGCCGAAGATTTGTTTTATGATTTTGTAAAGCGTGCCGGAAATTATATGCTCACAAGAGATGAGCGTGACCTGGAATACGTTCAGGCAAACCTGCGTGAGCTTACAAATATTTCAGAATTATATCATGGTCACCGTCTTTTTGTAATGTATAATTTGGTTCGTATTTATTCTCTCTGCCTCTTTACGACACGAATCGAAAACCTGAAAGCATTGGAAATCGAAGTGGACAATGTACTGCAGCAAATAAAAAAGCATTTTGAAAAATATGAGTTGGATACTTTCTATCAAAGCATTCGCTTTATGGTTGATTACTTGTATTTTGAATACTACCAGAAAACGGGAAATAATGTTCGCGCCGATCATTACTATAACATCATCAATAAAGATGTTCCGGAAGTTGCTTTCAAACCGGTATTCAGTTTCTATGTTACGCAATACCTTGAATCAAAACTTGATCGTTTTCTTCAGAACAATAAGATAGAGGAGTTAACGGACCTTAATGCTGATCTCGAGAGTAATTTCGAGGTTGATGTGAATGAGCCTTACCCTTGTCTGTCTTTTCGTAAGTTCCAGGCCGTATCAAAGTTCTATGAAAATGATTTTTCCGGAGCGGCACGAATAATTAACAGTTTACGAAACGATCTTTCCATGAAGAAATTTCTCTTCACGGATGTTGAATACAAATTGTTCCAGGCACTCCAGTATTGCCTGCAAGGAGAAGATGGACTTTGCAGCCAGTTGCTACAGAGTGTAAAACGTCAGATCAGTGAGGATGAAGAATTATTCGGACCGGCAACTTTATTCATCAAGATGCTCAAAGCAGCTATTAAGCCGGAAGAATTCAGGAAAAAAGTAAAACGCCTCACAGAAATTTACAATGCATTCCAGGAATCAAATTCCGGTCGCAAGCGAATTCTTTGGTATGTAAAAATGGATGAAGCAATGCTCCGCCGCCTCGCAAATCCTATCAAAGACTAAATAGTCTGTATTTTTAGAACGCTGATAACGCTGATCCTTTAAGATTTGCGCAGAATAAAATTTATGTTTGTTGGCTGAACAATATAAATTTTAATTAATCATAAAAATCTGCGTCATCTGCGTTCCAATCGGGTATAAAAAAAGCCTGTTGATTTTTTCAACAGGCTTTTTTTATAGAGTGAGACTTTAAAAATTTATCGCTTCCAGATATTTTTCATTGAGGGGTTTGTTAACGTATTTAACCACATACTGATTTGTAGATGCACGGTTAATATCTTCCGGACTAATTGAGGACGACAACACTATCACTTTCGCATTTTTTCTGACTCTCTCGCTCAACTTCTCAAACTCTTCCAAAAAACCGAATCCGTCCATTACAGGCATATTCAAGTCAAGAAAAATCAATTGAGGCATGGCTGATTCATTGGCTTCGTTGTCCTTAAGAAACTGAAGAGCCGCTTCAGCAGAATTCTTAATAATTACGGTTTTGCTAAACATGTTAGTAGTGATCATACGCTCATTGATAAAATTATCAATGTCATTATCATCAATCAGCAGAACTCGCTCAAATTTGAAGGTATCGTCTGCGCTTTTCATGTTAAAATCTTTTATTAAGGCACCTTTGTGGTGATGAATGGAATCGAACCATCGACACAAGGATTTTCAGTCCTTTGCTCTACCAACTGAGCTACATCACCTAAATTTTCTTTAAGCGTGCGCAAAATTAGGAAAAAAATCAGTCTACCAAAATTATTTTAGCCGACTTTACTCCTCTGAAAACAATTACAAGTCAAAATTTTACCTTGCAGTCCATATGATTAAAGGTCGAAACCTCTGCATCGATATTGGTAACACTTCTACTAAAGTACTGGTGTTCGAAAAGGACGAAGTCATCCTTAGAAAAAATGTTAAGTCATTGGATCTAAAGCTTATCGAACTCTTTATCCGAAAATACCAGCCGGAACGATCCATGATCTGTTCAGTGACAAAAACTCCTGCTTCCGTACGAAAGTATCTGCAGAAAAAGACTGCCTATCTGGATCTGACTGTTAACCTTCGATTTCCTGTTAAAGTAAACTATGCTACACCTGAGTCCCTTGGCCTTGATCGACTTGCGGGTATAGTGGGAGCATCAAAATTATTCAAAGGAAAAAGCGTTCTGGTAATAGATTTGGGCACTTGTATCAAGTATGATTTTCTCAGCAAAAGTAATAGCTATGAAGGAGGAAGCATTAGTCCTGGTTTGCATATGAGATTGAGTGCTTTACATCATTATACGGATAAACTTCCACTCATGAAGCCTGAAAACTACAAGGGCTTTATCGGTCAAAGCACTAAAACATCAATACTTACTGGAGTCCAGATTGGTATCCTTGCTGAAATGGAAGGCTTCATTGCCCGCTATAAAAAAAGCTTCGGTTCCTTGAAAATTATTCTTAGCGGAGGGGATGCGGCTCGTTTTGAAGGACAGCTAAAAATACCCATCTTTGCCGCCCCGGATTTAGTATGTATCGGGCTTAATGAAATCATAAATTTTAATGCTTAGATTTAGAAAGTACTTTCACCATTTCCTCCTCATATGCGGAGTTATTTTCAGTCAGGAAGCATTTTCCCAGAACTCCTCTTCTTCTCCTTATTCCCGATATGGAATTGGAGATATGCTCTTTTCCGGATTTGCAAAAAATCTTGGAATGGGTGGAATCGGACAGGGACTCAACCAGGGATTGTATCTCAATCCAATCAACCCTGCCAGCTATTCATCACTTTGGCTCACAACCTATGATGCCGGAATTCATTTGGGTAGTTCAGAATTGTCGACGAAGACAATGAGTCAGAATGTAAATACTGCAGCATTAGGATACTTTGCATTTGGCTTTCCTGTTAAAACTCAAAAATGGGGAATGGGCTTCGGTCTTCTTCCATATAGCAACGTTGGTTATTCTGTTGAGGAATATAAATCAGAAAATTTACTCATCCCCGAGAATCACACGTTCAACGGCTCTGGAGGATTAAATCAATTTTATTTTACGAACGGATTTTCACTGGCCAAAAATTTCAGTGCAGGTCTCACTACTTCCTATCTTTTTGGGGTAATTAATCAGGATCGTCGAGTAGAATTTTTTGATGCTGCATATTTCAACACAAATATTTCCAATTCCAGCTCATTAGGTTGGTTTCATTTTAATCTTGGTCTGCAGTACACATTTGACAGCCTTCGCATTGCTCCATCTGATTCAATTCGTTCGATTGATGAACAGTTGCAAGCAAATAAGGACTCTCTGAAAAAACTGGATGTTGTTCTTGCTTTACAACCGGAAGGGGCTGATAAAAATCTCTTGCTAAATCAGCGTTCGCTTCTCGACTCATTGATTCAGGCTAATAAAGCTGCTCGTGAATT